>Ga0209810_1003067_pt1 | contig 18333 bp, 18 predicted proteins | sample Coa_R1_7_FD_187159 | JGI IMG/M metagenome (GOLD analysis project Ga0209810, IMG submission 187159) | Surface soil microbial communities from Centralia Pennsylvania, which are recovering from an underground coalmine fire - Coalmine... | ecosystem: Environmental > Terrestrial > Soil > Unclassified...
CTTTTTCCACTGTTCGGCAACCCCAGGACCCGGCCAGGTAGACCTTTAGCGATAGCCGGGCGAAAAAGACCGCGGCAACCTCTGGACGCTGTCTGGAAAAACGACCCGAAAAGCGGTGCCGCCAGCTTCTACAACTCTAGGTGCAGGCGAAGGGAAACGACAAAAACCGGTCCCCGTTCCACATTGTAGCCCGGATGGCCAATCGCCTGCAGGTCAAGTGCAGGGAACAGTCCGCGCCACAGGTGCGCTGTATAGAACACCTCGCCAATTTCTTCGCGAGCGTACCGCAGCCGGCCGTCCCCCAGCTGGAAGCCGCTTCCGCCAAGCTGCAAATACAGCTGATGGATTCGAGAAATGCCGTTGCTCACCAGAGCCGCCCCGAAGCGATCCTCTCGGCGCCCCCACCGCTGGCCTGATCCTGCCACACCGGCTGCGATTGTCTGGTCCACCTCAGTGAAAGCAAACGATTCGTGCTGACCCTCGTTCCAACCCCACCGGCCGAAGAGGCCTATCCATTCCGTCAGAGGTTGCTCCAGATTGACCCCGAATCCGTATTTCGTGGTGACCTGCGGCGGATGGGCCGTGATATCGGGTACGGATGTCTGTCTGGCAAGGAACGCGTCTACGGCCCGGGCATAGCTGCCCATGTTGGCATGATTGACGTAGCCCAGAAAGCGCACCCGGGCCTTCTGGTGACCCGGAGTCGGCAGGCGCAATTCCAGCTCGGCGTTTTCCGAGCGTGCTTTGCGGAGATCGGCCTCGAGGAAAATCCCGTTGGCAAACTTCGGCATCAAGACCTCGGCAAACCGTAGAGCACCGCGCGGCATCTCCAGGGCAACCAGCACCCCGTCGGTGTACCCCCGTGTGTTCGCCGCATAGTCGTAGGCTCCGTTGTTCAGCACCGTCCAGTTCATGAAACCCAGATGGTCATCGCCGACCACGCCGTTCTGGTCGAAGAAATCCGTCAAGCTGAATTTTCCGAACCAGATCTCCACGCGATAGGCCGGCAGCGCCGACCACAGATTCAGCGGCGAGCGCTCAGCGACTTCTTGCCGCTCCGAGAGGGGAATGACCTGACGAACCAGTGCGCGGGCCACATAGGGAGCCTGCGACAGCGGCACGCCTTGCGAAACACGCACCGCGTCGAAATTCGTGTACCCGGCTAGGCCCACCGCATGACTGAAGCCGCCACCGGTGGCGTCTTCTACATCCAGCACCAGCTGCGTCCACCGCGCAGGACGATAGGCGAGGAACAAAGTCAGGACGTGAGTGGTCGCCTCCTGCGCTTGCGGGGTCAGGCTGTTGGCCCCCTGATAGGGCGAGTGAAACGGAGGATGCCATTGCGAGATCAAATTGGCCTGCCCGGAGATCCAGTAGCGGTCGGAGTCGCTGTGCGGGAACAAGGTGACCGCCGACTCGGGCGGGCTGCTCTCCGATTCTGGCTGCGACTGCGCCCAGAGCGGGAGGGCGGCAGCCGTCAGCAGGCACAGCAGCAACATCCTGACGGTCTGCAAAGGCATCGCTTGATCTCAGATGGACGAAGTCGGTGCAGCTAGCCTGCCGGGCTACGCCTGGTGCGTTCCGATCCTCGGTTTCTCACCGTGCACCAGCAGCGCGCCGATTGCCCGGAAGGCCCCCAGCTGCTCGGCGTCGCGAAACCAGCGGCCTGTGTAAACTTCCGGCACGGGCGTCGGATCGGGAATCTGCTCCCACTGCACGCGCTCGAGCCCCGCCTGCTCGAACAACGCCGCCCATTCCGCCGCCGCCAGTAGATGCGTCGGGGGAAGCAGCCGGCCCCACTGATGGCAGTGCGGATTGTCGCGGTAGTAATTGATCAAAATCCAGGCCGAGCCGGCCGGCCGCAGCACGCGGGCGATTTCCCGCAGACCCGCAGCCGGATCCGGCCAGTAGTAGGCCGACTCGATCGAAACCACTCGATCGAAGCTAGCATCCGGGAAGGGAAGCTGTTCAGCCACGGCGACGTGAAACTCTAGCCGGGGATCGCCTCCGGCGGCCTGCCGCGCCTGTGCAATCATCGCATCGGAAACATCCACGCCGACCAGCCGTCCTGCGCCCAGACGCTGGGCGATCAAGCGCAGCAGCCAGCCGGTGCCGCAGCCCACGTCGAGCACCGCCTCTTCGGGCCGCAACGCCATCCGCGCCAGCATGGCCAGCGCAATCGCCAGATGCTCGCTCTCCATGCCCTGGCCGCGGCCCTCGGCGGCCCAGCGGTTGAACTCCTCCTGTAAGCGCAGATGCAGCTCCTGCCCGGTTGGTAACGTCACGGTCTCCCTCCGGCCCGATGGCTAGCGGTTAACCTCGACCCGGGCCAGCAGCTCGACGAAGCGCTCACGGCGCTCCTGCTGCGTCTGGCCCGCATAGGCCTCGGCGATCTGGGTGAGATTCATCGAGCAGAATTTGGGCCCGCACATCGAGCAGAAATGGGCTTCCTTGTAGTAGGGGTCAGCCAGGGTTTCATCGTGCATGGCGCGGGCCGTCTCCGGGTCCAGCGCCAGCTCGAACTGCTTCTCCCAGTCGAACAGGAACCGGGCGTAGCTGATGGCATCGTCGCGATCGCGCGCTCCGGGCCGGTGCCGCGCCACGTCGGCGGCATGTGCGGCAATCTTGTAGGCAATCATGCCCTGGCGCACGTCATCGGCATTGGGCAGGCCGAGATGCTCCTTGGGAGTCACGTAGCACAGCATCGACGCCCCGTACCAGCCGATCATCGCCGCGCCGATGGCGCTCGTGATGTGGTCGTAGCCGGGGGCAATGTCGGTCACCAGCGGGCCCAGCGTGTAGAACGGGGCCTCGTGGCACAGCTCCTGCTCCATCTTGACCTGCAGCTCGATCTGGTCCATCGGGATGTGCCCGGGCCCTTCGATCATGACCTGCACGTCGTACTCCCAGGCCTTTTTGGCCAGCTCGCCGAGCACGCGCAGTTCGGCGAACTGCGCCTCGTCGCTGGCATCGGCGATCGAGCCCGGACGCAGCCCGTCGCCCAGTGAAAAGCTCACATCGTATTTGCGGAAGATTTTGCAGATATCGGTGAAGTGCTCGTAGAGAAAGTTTTCCCGGTGATGGTAGCTCATCCACTGCGCCAGGATGGCGCCGCCCCGGCTGACGATGCCGGTGATGCGGTTGCGCACCAGCGGCAGGAATTCCCGCAGAACACCGGCGTGAATCGTCATGTAGTCCACGCCCTGCTCGGCCTGCTCCTCGATCACTTCCAGCATGAGCCCGGGCGTGAGATCCTCGATCCGGCGCACGCGCGTGACTGCCTCGTAGATGGGCACTGTGCCGACCGGCACAGGGCAGTGCGCGATAATGGCGCGGCGGATGGCGGGAATGTCGCCGCCGGTGGAGAGGTCCATCACCGTATCGGCGCCGTAGCGGAGCGCCACGCGCAGCTTCTCGAGCTCCTGCTCGATGTTCGAGGTGGTGGCCGAGTTGCCGATGTTCGCGTTGACCTTGCACCGGAACGCGATGCCGATTCCCATCGGCTCCAAATTGCGGTGCCGGATGTTGGCGGGTATGATGGCGCGCCCGCGCGCCACTTCGTCCCGCACCAGCTCGGGGCTGACGCGCTCCCGCTGCGCCACGTACTGCATCTCCTCGGTGATCACGCCCATGCGGGCGTAATGCATCTGCGTGACGTTCTCGTCGCCCCGCGCTGCGGCTTCGGCCAGGCGCTTGTCGACCCAGGCATCTCTCAGGGCCATGGCACCACCTCCTTGCTGCGCCGTCCGACGCGTGGAATCGAGCTCATTATGGCACCCGCCTTCTGCACCGGCAACCGCTGCTCAGCGGCGCGGCCGCGAGGCCGGCGGCACCAGATGGTTCAGACGGTAGTAGGTCACCAGGTTCCCGTAATGCTCGCCGGAATGTTCAATCAGTTCCAGCGCGACTGCGAACAGCGGCGTCGGCCGGCCGAAGAAGGGCACCGTGCGCATCAGCCCGGCATCATCGGTCTGCTCGAGCACGGCCGCGCCCTGCCGCACCGCATCCCGGAGCACCTCGACCACCTTCGCCCGCGTCGGGTACTGGCTCCGTGGCAGATTCTCCGGCCCCGGCTTCTGCCCGCGGGCCAGCTCGGCCAGCATCCGGTCGGAAGCCGCCACGTGGAGCAGAATTTCGGCGAAGCTGCGCACTTCGGGTACAGGCCGGTAATCGTAACGATCCTCGGGAAAGTCCTCGGCCATGGTGATGAGCTTGTTGCCGATCTCATTCCAGGCCTCGAGCAACGCCTGGCGCACCGGCGAGGCGGGCGGCTTCGGCGGCGCACTGGCGGCCGGCGCCCAGGCGGCCAGAGTCAACGCGAGCACTGCGGCTGCGACGCGCATGAGCTTCCTCCTTTATCAAGTCTGTGGAGAGCTGCCGGTGAGTTGCTCGAGCAGCTTCCGCAATTCCTCGACCGACGCGACCGGCGCGAAACACTGCCGGCCCGCACAGACCACGGCGGCCGGCTTCTCCAGCGGCAGGCCGCGGGCTGTTGCGGCCAGCGCCGGCGGCAGTTCAACGGCCGCGCATTCGGCCGTCAGACGATAGAGACTCTTGCCGTAGCAGAAGAACTCGGCTGCGGCGCGCCATAGCTCCCAGGCCACCAGATCGTCGCTCGCCCCGGTTACCAGGACTTCGAGCGGACCGCGCAGGTGCAAATCGAGCGCCAGCCCGTAGCCGGCAGCAAAGATGCCGTAGCGGGGCGCCAGCGCAGCGAACGCGCCCAGCGTCTTTTCGGCTGCCTGCCGGAACCGATCCTCTGCGGTCAGCGCGTGCAGCCGGTCCAGCAGCAGCACTGCAGCCGCATTGGCGCTCGGCGCCGGTGCATCCTGGAACGGTTTCCGCTCCACGGCAAAACCGGTGGGCTCGGTCTGTCCCAGCGGCCGATCGAAAAAGCCACCTGCCGCGGAATCCCAGAAAGATTCCAGCAGCAGCTCGGCCGTCCTGTGGGCCGCAGCGAAGTAGCGAAGATCGAGCGTCGCCTCGAAGGCATCGAGCAGGGCCAGTGCCCCATAGACCTGATCCTCGAGCAATCCGGGCCGCTGCGGAGCGCCCGCCCACCGTGCAAAGCCGTCCTGCGACGACCACGCCTGCGCCAGCAACCGATCCAGTGTGCGCAGGGCAAAAGCACGACAGTCGGGCCGGTTCAGCACGCGCGCGGCTTCGAGCCAGGCCGAAGCCATCAGCCCGTTCCAGGCGGTGTAGACGGTGCGGTCCACCGCGGGCGCCGGACGCGCGGCCCGCGCGGCCAGGAGCTGAGCACGTGCCCGCTCGAGCCGCTCGCGGAACTCGGCAACCGAAATTCCAAGTTGCTCTGCCACGGCCGCGGGCGTCGGCGCAATCCACAACACGTTGCGGGCGGGATCGTGGTGCATTTCGCCCACCGGGCCCACATCAAAGTACAGCTCCACCAGGCGCGCCTCGTCCGCCGGCAAAATCTGCCGCACTTCTGCCTGTGTCCAGGTGTAGTAACTGCCGTCATCATCCGCCGCGACATCGGCATCCTGGCTGGCCGCGAAACCGCCATGGTCAGGGTCGGCGAGCACAGCGGCCACCCAGCCGAGAATGCCCTCGGCCACCTCGCGGAACCGCTCTTCACGCGTCATCTGATAGCCGTGCAGATAGGCGCGTAGCAGCTCGGCGTTGTCGCTGCACATTTTTTCGAAGTGCGGCACCCGCCACCGCTCATCCACCGCGTAGCGGTGAAATCCACCGCCGAGCTGATCGTAGACGCCCCCGGCCGCCATCCGCTCCAGCGTGAAGGCGGCCGCCGTGAGCAGCTCGCCGCGCCCGCTGCGGCGATAGCCCTGCAGAAGAAGGTCGATCGCCGTGGGGTGCGGGAACTTCGGGGCCTGGCCAAAGCCGCCGTGCTGGGGATCGAAACTGCTCAGAGCCGCCTCGAGCAGCGTATCGAACAGCGCAGACCCCACCGTCCCCGGACCTTCTTCCATCCGCTCAGCCCGTGCGACAGCTTCGGCCACCGCCTCGGCCGTTCGTTCGATTTCAGCGCGGCGGTTGCGCCAGGCCTCGGCCACGGCCAGCAGCACGCGACGAAACCCGGGGCGCCCCAGCGCATCTTCGGGCGGGAAATAGGTGCCGCCGTAGAAGGGTCGGCCGTCGGGCGTGAGAAACGCCGTCAGCGGCCATCCGCCCTGGCCAGAAATGGCGCTGACGGCGCTCTGGTAGCGAGCGTCCACGTCCGGCATCTCGTCGCGGTCCACCTTGACCGGAACGAACAGCTCGTTGATCAGGCGGGCGATCTCAGGATTGTCGTAACTCTCCCGATCGATGACGTGGCACCAGTGGCACCAGGCCGCGCCGATGTCGAGCAGGATCGGCTTGTCTTCCGCCCGCGCCCGTGCAAACGCCTGCTCTCCCCAGGGCTCCCATTGCACGGGCTGGTGCGCTGCGGCCTGCAGATAAGGACTGCGTTCCTGTTGCAGCCGATTCATCGCGGATTCCAATGGACGGACCTGCCTTTCTGCCCATGCAGCCGTTGGGCTCGCTCGGGACACTCCTTCAGCAACGGCGGGCGCTGCTCCGGCGGCCGCTATTGCACCAGTGGTTCATTGCCGGCATCGGTCGGGAAGATGGGTTTGCGTCCTGCAAATCCTTCATCGCGTCGGTGCCAGAAGCGAATGCGGTCCTCGCCCAGACGCCAGCACCAGAAAATCTCCTCCCCGTTCAGTCGGCCGGGGAAGTCCACCAGACCCAGATCGAGGTCCTTCAGCAGGCAACCGCGCTCCTCAACGCGTTCGACCGTACTGCGCAACGTCTCGACTGCACGCTCGTGGGCCCGCCGCAGTTCGTAAGCCTGGCGCAGATCTACCGCCAAACCACCCGTGAACTGGATGCGCTGCACCAATTCCGTCAGTCGCCCTTCGAGCTCCACCACACGGCGGCGCTGCTCGACGGCTTCGATCACCAGCGGCTCGACCTCCTGGCGCAGCCGCTCAGCCTCGGCCAGCGTCAGTGCTCGCATCGTCCCGCGCTACCGCAACTCCAGCATGCGCTCCAGCGCCACGCGGGCCCACTGGCGTGTCTGCTCGTCCACCGAAATCCGGTTCACCACCTGCCCCTCGGCGAGATTCTCCAGCGCCCAGCACAGATGCTGCGGGCTGATCCGGAACATCGTGGTGCACACGCACACATGCGGATCCAGCGAGACCACGCGGCGGTCGGGCAGTTCCTTGGCCAGCCGATTCACCAGATGGATTTCCGTCCCCACGACCCAGGAGCTGCCGGGTTCGCCCGCCCGTACCGTTTCGATGATCTTTTCGGTCGAGCCGACAAAGTCGGCCTTCTGTACCACCTCGAACCGGCACTCGGGATGCACGATGACACGCACCTGCGGATCGGCCTGCCGCGCCGCATCCACCTGTTCGGGCGTGAACCGCTGATGCACCGAACAGTAACCCCTCCAGAGAATCACGCGGGCCTGCCGCAGCCCCTGGGGTGTGTTGCCTCCCAGCTCGCGGTGCGGATCCCACACCGCCATCTGGTCGAGCGGAATTCCGAGCCGGTAGGCGGTGTTCCGCCCCAGATGTTCGTCGGGCAGAAACAGGACCCGCCGGGCCTGCTCAAACGCCCAGGCAAGCACCCGCCCGGCATTCGAGCTCGTGCACACGGAACCGCCGTGACGGCCCACAAAGGCCTTGATCGCCGCCGACGAATTCATGTAGGTCACCGGAACGACCGGCTCGCCCAGCACCTCCCCGAGCTCCTCCCAGCACAGCTCCACCTGCCCCAGCTCGGCCATGTCCGCCATCGAACAGCCGGCGTTGAGGTCGGGCAGGATCACCTGCTGATGCGGCTGGCGGAGCACGTCGGCACTTTCAGCCATGAAGTGAACCCCGCAGAAGACGATGAACTCCGCCGAAGAGGCGGCGGCCTGCTGGCAGAGTTTCAGAGAATCGCCGCGGAAGTGAGCGAACTTGATGACCTCGTCCCGCTGATAATGATGCCCGAGAATCACCACCGAGCGCCCCAGACGCTCGCGGGCGCGGGCAATGCGTTCATCGCAGGAAGTATCCGGCGTCAGCAGGTAGCTATCCAGGTCGCAGGCTACCCCACGCTCCTGTTCGGGAACGGTAATGGTGCGTGGAGGGCGCGACACCGCAGCAATGGGGATCAGTTCGCTCACGGGAATCGTCGGCTGTTCTGTGCCGTTGGACCGGTCCGCTCGGCCGGCCTTCACTGGCATTCTACGCCCGCCCACGCACGGCGGCAATCGGCCCCGGCCTCCGCTATGCTGAAGCTGTCCCGATGACGACAGTCGAGGACACACTGGCGCTGCTCAATCGGCGCATCATCGCCTGCCGCCGCTGCCCGCGTCTGGTGCGCTACCGCGAGCAGGTGGCCCGTCAGAAGCGCCGTGCCTTTGCCGACCAGACCTACTGGGGACGGCCCGTGCCGGGCTTCGGCGACCCCCATGCCCGCTTTCTGATCGTCGGTCTGGCTCCGGCTGCGCACGGCGGCAATCGCACCGGCCGCATGTTTACCGGTGACCGCTCAGGCGACTTCCTCTACGACTGCCTGTTTCGGGCCGGCTTTTCTAACCAGCCCCAGTCGGTCGACCGCAACGATGGCCTGCAACTGTTCGGCGTCTACATCACCGCCGTGGCCCGGTGCTGCCCGCCGAAGAACCGGCCGCTGCCGGAAGAGCTTGCCAACTGCCGCCCTTACCTGGCGTGCGAATTCGACTGCCTGCAACCGCGGGTTGTGCTGGCGCTCGGCCAGATCGCGCTCCATGGCTTTCTGAGCATGCTGAAGGAGCGGGGCCAGCTCACCAGCCTGGCTCCCTACCGTTTCCGCCACGGTGCGCGCTATCGACTTCCGCCACCTCTGCCCATCGTCTACGCCAGTTACCACCCCAGCCAGCAGAACACGTTCACCGGCCGCCTGACGCGGCGTATGCTGCTGACCCTGCTGCGCCGCATCCGCCGCGAGCTGGGCCTGCCGGCCCCCGAGCGCGTCAGAACGGCAGGCGCACAGTGAGCACGTAGCGATGCGCGGCTGTATGAAATGCGCACACCGCAATCTGCGCCCCAGCCCCGACTGTCAAGCCTAACCGCCCGCGCAGCGGAAACCGGCCCAGCACCAGCCCCGGCGTCAGATACACCTGGGTCTGCCCGTCGTGCGGCCCGCCCAGAAAGTGGTTGAGATTGACCTCGAGCTCGGGCCAGCCGTAGCGGCCCAGGTGATACTGCAGCGCATGATTCCAGCTCAGCGTGCGGCCGATGGCGGCCAGATGACTCGTCGGCAGGGTCAGGCCCAGCGTGCCCTGCTGGTCCCAGTGCCCCCAGCCTTTGCCGTAGCCGAGCGCAGGAGTCAGCGTCGCCGCCGGCAGCCCGTTGGTGTACTGGCCGGTGGGCAGCGTGCCTGAAAATAGCAGCGTCACGATGCCATTGCCGTGCTGTTCGTTGGCGGACCAGACCCGGTATTTCACCAGAAAACCCCAGTCGCCAAAGCCATCCCCCCCGGGGGAACCCGAATGAACCATAAAGGCGGGGGGCACCACGAGAATCAGCTCCACCGATCTGGCAGGGATCAGCTCGAGACCCTTTCCGCCGTAGGCCGTCGTGACACGGTTTACCGACAGTTGCCAGGCGATGTCGTAGCGGAACTCCTGTTCGAGCCGCGGCGTAACGGTCACCACCGGCGTCACCCAGCGCGGCTGCGCGGCCTGCGTTTCCGTCACGCGCTGCTGCCAGCGGTCCCACCAGGAGGCGTCGGCGGACTTTGCGTGAGCGCCAGCAACCAGCAGCCAGCAGCAGCCGGCGGCGAGCAGCAGGGAAAGGCGCGGCATGCGACGATTGTAAACGATATAGATCGTATTTCAATAGACGATTTTATCTTGTTCTGACCGCAGCGCCGCCTTCCCCGTGCCTGCGCTAAGATGGCCGCGTGCACGCCCCGCACCCTGCGGTCGAATTCCACCACGCCAGTTATCGCACGCCCGGCGGACGCACCATCCTCGACGCGCTCGATCTCGCCGTTGCCCCCGGGGAAACGCTGGTGCTGCTCGGCCGCAGCGGCGCGGGCAAAACGACGGCTCTGCGGCTGGTCAACCGCCTGCTCGAGCCGTCCGATGGCGAGGTGCACGTCGAAGGGCGCTCGACGCTGGCCTGGGATCCGATTCGCCTGCGCCGGCGCACGGGTTATGTCATCCAGGAGGTCGGCCTGCTGCCCCACTACACCGTCGAAGACAATGTCGCGCTGGTGCCGCGGCTGGAAGGCTGGCCGGAAGACCGGATCCGGGCGCGCGTTCGAGAGCTGCTCTTGCTGGTTGGGCTCGATCCCGAACGCTTCGCCCGGCGCTATCCCCACGAGCTTTCCGGCGGTCAGCGCCAGCGCGTCGGGGTGGCGCGGGCCCTGGCCGCCGATCCGCCGCTGCTGTTGATGGACGAACCCTTTGGTGCGCTCGATCCGCTCACCCGGCTCGAGCTGCAGCGCGAGTTTGCGCGGCTCAAGCAACGCCTGGGCAAGACGGTGCTGTTCGTCACCCATGATCTGACCGAGGCGCTGCGGCTGGCCGACCGCATCGCTTTGCTCGAGGCGGGTCGCCTGGAAGGCGTCTTCACGCCCCGGCAGTTTCTTGAGACCTCCGGCGGGCTGGCCGCGCAGTACCGGGACGCCTTTCTGGGCGCCGGTGTCGTGACCGGTGCAGGAGAGTCGTCATGAATCTGGCACGGCTGCTGTGGACCCATCGCGAAGACATTGCAGTGCTCACCGCCGAGCATCTCTGGCTGGTCGGCTGGGCAATGGCGCTGGCGCTGCTGGTCGGTTTGCCCCTGGGCATCTGGATTGCGCACCGGCCGCAGTGGCGCCGGCCTGTGCTGGGCGCAGCCAATGTGCTCGAGACGATTCCCAGCCTGGCCCTGCTGGGCTTCTTGCTGTCGGTGCCCTGGATTCAGCAGCGGGCCGACCGCCAGGCGATCACGGCGCTGATGCTCTACGCTCTGCTGCCCATCATCCAGAATACGGCCGCGGCCATTGCCGGGATCGAGCCGGGCGTGCGGGAGGCGGCCGTTGCCATGGGCATGACGCCCGGCCAGATTCTCCGCCGCGTCGAGCTGCCGCTGGGGCTGCCAGTGATCCTTGGCGGCATCCGCGTGGCGGCCGTACTCACCATCGGGATCGCCACCGTCGCACCGGCCATTGGCGCCGGCGGCCTGGGCGAGTTGATCTTCCGCGGCATCGCCATGGTGGATAACGGACTGATCCTGGCGGGCGCCATTCCTGCGGCGGCGCTGGCGCTGCTGGCCGACTTCCTCCTGGGCTGGCTCGAACGCCGCCTGATGCACCAGCGCTGACATGCGTCCCGTGCTGGCTGGCCTGCTCGCGCTGGCGCTGGCGAGCTGCGGAACTCCGCGCCAGCCACGCATTGTGATTGGCTCGAAGAACTTCACCGAGCAGTTGCTGCTGGGCGAGCTCTTTGCGCAGCAAATCGAACGGCGCACCCACCTGCGCGTCGAACGCCGGTTCTACCTGTGGGGCACCTACATCTGCCATCAGGCGATCCTCGCCGGGCGCATTGACCTTTACCCCGAGTACACGGGCACGGCGCTGACCGCGATTCTCAAAGAAAAGCCGCAGGGCGACCCCGGTGCCGTGCTCGCGACCGTGCGGCAGCAGTACGCGCAGAAGTTTCATCTGATCGTCGGCCCGCCGCTGGGGTTCAACAACACCTTTGCGCTGGTCGTTCGCGGAGCCGATGCGCGGCGGCTCGGCCTGCGGACTATCTCGCAGGCCGTCCCCTACGCACGGAGCTGGCGGGCAGGCTTCGGCTACGAGTTCATGGAGCGCCCCGACGGTTATGCCGGCCTGATTCGCACCTACGGGCTGCAGTTCGCCGCCGTACGCCTGATGGACCTCGGCCTGCTCTATCGTGCCCTGCTGGCCGGCCAGATTGACCTGGCCGTGGGCAACGCCACCGATGGACTGCTGGCGGCGCGCGACCTGGTCGTGCTGGAGGACGACCGCCATTACTTTCCTCCCTACCAGGCCGTGCCGATTCTTCGCGCCGCCGTCGTGCAGGAGCATCCTGAGGTGGCGGCGGCGATTGGCGAACTGGCCGGGCGGGTGAGCGAGGCCGACATGCGCCGCATGAACTATGCCGTGGATGGCGAACACCGGGATGCGGCCGCGGTGGTTCGCGCGGTTCTCGACCGGCTTGACGGGCAGGCTGCACCGCGAATTCCTTGACCGAAGCAGAAGGGCTTACATAAACTAACCGATTCGCGCCGCCATCCCTGAACTCGTGAGGAGTCCCTGCATTGCCGAAACGAACCTATCAGCCGCACGTACGCCGTCGGCACAAAACCCACGGTTTTCGTGCGCGGATGAAAACCAAGGGCGGCCGCAAGGTTCTGGCACGGCGCCGCCGCAAGGGCCGCCACCGGCTGACCGTTGTCTGAGCCGTCCAGCTCGAGCGGCCGCACCGGCGGGCACCGGCTGCCGCGGCGGTGCCGGCTGGTGCGCCGGAAGGATTTCGAGGCCGTTTACCGGGGCGGGCGGCGCCGTGGCGGCGAGCATTTCGTCGTGTTCGGGCGGCCGAACGCGCTCGGCTGGACCCGCTTCGGGATCAGCGCTTCGCGCAGGCTGGGCGGGGCGGTCGAACGCAATCGCATCCGGCGCCGCACGCGCGAAATTCTCCGACTGCACCGGGAGGAGTTACCACCGGGATGGGACATTGTGGTGCAACCGCGGAAGACGGTTCTGCGGGCCCCGTTCGCGCAGCTCGAAGCCGAGCTGACGGCCTTGGTGCACGCGCTAGCCGCTCTGCCCTCGGCGGGATCGAACTAATCCTGCTCGCCTATGCCGGCACGCTCGGGCCCCTGCTGGGCGGAGCCTGCCGCTTTTCTCCTTCCTGCTCGGAATACGCTCGCCAGGCCATCGCCTGTCACGGCTGGCGCGGTCTGTGGCTGGCCGCGCGGCGTCTGCTGCGCTGTCACCCGCTGGGAGGCTACGGGTGGGACCCGGTGCCGGAGAGCGATGAGGTAGGCCGGTGAAAGAGCTTTCCACCGAACAGCGGCTTCTGCTCGCTCTGGGGCTGTCGGTGCTGCTGGTGGCGATTACCGACAGTCTGTTGCTGCGGCATACGCCGCCGCGGCCACCGGCTCCGGCAGGCCCGGTGACGCCCCCAAAGACGCCTGCAGCCGCTCCCGCTGCTGTCGCCGCGTCGGTACCCGTGCCTGCAGGAGCACAGCACGCTGCCACCAGCGAGCAGACGCTGGTGGTGGAAAACGACCTCTATCGCGTCGTGCTCTCCAATCGCGGCGCCGTGGTCCGGAGCTGGCAGCTCAAACGGTTTCAGGACAACGCCCGTCCGCCGCGCACCCTCGACGTCGTGCATCCACCCCCGCCGGGCTACGCGGAAGAGTGGCCCCTGAGTCTGCTTCTGGTGGACACCCGCCAGCAGACTGCAGCCAATACCGCTCTCTACGAGCTCACCCCTGCGGGGGGCACCCTGCGGCCGCCGGTCGAAGTGCGGTTGCTCTGGAGCGACGGTCATCTGGCCGTCTCGAAGCGGCTGCAGTTCGGCGCCGACTACGTGGTGACGCTCGATGCGGCCGTGACGCTGGATGGCCAGCCGGTGCCGTTCGCCATCGCCTGGCGCGGTGGCTTCGGTGACCCCACGGCCGATAACGCTGCGCTGGCGACGCAGGTCTTCTACTTCCGCGACGGCCGGCTGACGCTGCTGCCGCTCAAGAAACTCGGCAGCCCTGATCACCCCGAGCAGCCCGCCTCCGTCGCCGGGCCGCTGGCGCTGGCCGGCATCGAAGACCAGTACTTCGCCGCTGCCTTCCTGCCCGCCCAGAACAACCTCGAACAGCTCTGGCACTGGCGCAGCGACCTGACCCGCCAGCACAACGGCACCACGACGACCGAATCGGTGCCCGAGGTGGCCGTGGGAACGCAGCAGCCGGCGACGCTGCGCCTCTACGTGGGACCCAAGGCGCTGGATGAACTCGGGCGCGTGAATCCTCTCCTGCGCCAGCTCGTGCAGTACGGCTGGTTCGGCTTCATTGCCGAGCCGCTGTTCTACATCCTCCAGTTCATCCACCGCTACATCCCCAACTACGGCTGGGCCATTGTTGTGCTCACTGTGCTCATCAACATGGCCCTGTTTCCGCTCAAGGTCAGTAGCTGGCGCTCGATGCAGAAGATGCAGCGCGTGATGCCGGAAATCCGCGCCATCCAGAACCGCTACAAGAAGTATCCGCTGCGCGATCCGCGCCGGCAGAAGATGAACGAAGAAATGATGGAGATTTACCGGCGCGAGGGGATTAACCCGCTGGGCGGCTGCCTGCCGATGCTGTTGCAGATGCCCATCTGGATCGCGCTCTACCGGATGCTGGGCGTGGCGATCGAGCTGCGGCATGCGCCCTGGTTCGGCTGGATCCGCGACCTCTCGGCCCACGATCCCTATTACATCCTGCCCGTCGCCATGACAGCTACGATGTACCTGATGCAGAAGATGACGCCCGCCACCTCGCCCGACCCTGCCCAGCAGAAAATGATGAACCTGATGCCGTTGTTCTTCGGCGTCCTGTTTTTGAAGATTTCGAGCGGCCTGGTGGTCTATATTTTGGCCAGTAACCTGGTCGGGATGGCGCAACAGTGGTACCTGAACAAGACCAATCCGCTGCGGGCGCAGGAAGGCCGGCGGGCGCCGGCGCGCGCGCGATGAGCCACCGTTTTTCCCAGGGGGATCGGCTGGACCGCGCGGCCGTGGCCGCTGAGCTCGAACGCTTCCTGAAACTTGTGCTGCGCACCACCGGGTTGCGCCTGCGTTTTCAGATTCGCCAGATGGACCCGCCGCCCGACGCCGTCGAGCCCGTCGAGGTGCTGGCCACACTGTGGGGCCCCGATCAGGCTCTGCTGCTCGAGCGCGGCGGGCAGTTGCTGGCAGCGCTGGAGCATCTGGCCGTGCGCTGGCTGCGGCTGGAGCCGCGCTTCTGCGATCACCTGCGGCTAGACGCCGCCGCCTACCGCACACTGCGTGTCGAAGAGCTCCGGCAGGCGGCCCAGACCGCTGCCGAACGGGTTCGGCAAACGAGGCAACCGTTCCGCTTCCAGCCCATGCCGGCGCGCGAACGCCGCATTATTCACCTGGCCGCGCAGAGCGTGGCCGGTGTGCGGACCGTCAGCGAAGGCGAGGGCGACCAGCGGCAGGTGGTCATCTATCCGGACGGCTGAGCGGCTCCAGCATCAACCGGTAACCGGCTTTGCCCACGTTGACACACACCGTGCGGCCCAGCCGGTCGGTGCGACCCGCGCATTCGTGGATGTGTCCGCAGAACAGGTAGACGGGCTGAACGCGCTCGACCCACTCGCGGACCGCCCGACTGCCCGCATGGCGGCCAGGGGCCACCTCGTCAAGTGCGGTCCCGTAGGGCGGGCAGTGGACCACGGCGTACAGCGGCTGCTCGACGCCAAAGCCCGCCAGCGCCTCGGCAATCTCTTCCTCGGAATACTCGCCCGGCGTGTCGAACGGCGTCGGATTGCTGTAGCCCAGCCCCACCCAGCAGGTCCCGTCCAGGTGCCGTTGCTGACGGTGAAAATCTACCAGTCCGTAGCGTTCGCAGAACTCTCGGTTTTCCTGCTCGGTTTCATGGTTGCCCGGCAGCACCCAGACCCGCTGACCGAGCGGCCGCAGCAGCTCCCCCAGGCGCTCCAGACCCCGGCCGAAGACCGATAGATCGCCCGCGGCAATGTAGACATCGGCCGGCTGCTGCAGCAGCCGCTCCAGCGCCCGCCAGTCGCCGTGAAGATCGCTAAAGACGAGAATCTGCATCGCTGGCCCCCGCTTCAATCCCGCGCCCAGCCCTGCCGCAACACTTCTCCGTCCGGGTCGAGCACGACGCGGTAGGTGAACGGGTGACGGCTCACCGGCTGGCGAATGTAAAACCGCGCGTCGGAAAACTCCACCACGCGGGTCTGGCCCTGTTCGTAGTAGTGGATCACCGGAAACCGTGCGAAGCCCAGGTAGGTTTTCACGCGCGGCTGCTCGAAGGCCAGCGCCACATAGCGGTTCATACCGGCCTCCGGCAGAAATCGAAACGCGGGCTGTGTGCGGCTGCGCACATCGAGCCGCGTCAGCCAGACGCCCTGCGGTGTCCGCACCAGCCCCGCCCAGGTCCACGGCGAAGGCGGCAGCGGCACCGCGGCGACGTCTTCGACCGACGCGTGAAGCTCTGCGGCAAAGCTGCGGACCCGCTGCAGGGCTGCATGGTGCACCAGCCCGCAGGTCAGCACATAGGCAGTGGCCAGCACCAGTCCCCACCGCCAGACGCGCACCGGCGCCGTCCGGAGAGTGCCCCGGCGCAAAGGTGGCAGAAACACCACGGCCAGCGCCGCCCAGATGGCCAGCAACCAGCCGGCGCCCATGCCGGCCCCAACCGTTCGTTCCGCCAGCCAGACGCCCGCTGCCAGCACGGAGAAGAACATCAGGCTCAGCACGGCGCGGCGCCGGGCCAGCTCGGGCCGGCTGTAGACCCAGGTGAGCACCAGGGGCACCACCAGCAGTGCGGTCAGCAGCGGATCCACGATGAACAGCCAGTCCCAGGCGACACGCTCGAACGAGACCGGGTCCCACATGCGAGTGCCGAACGAGGTCATCCCGTCGAGCACAATGTGGCTGGCAATCCCGATCGCTGCCGCCAGCCAGAGGATCCCCCACCGGCGGACGGGCCAGCCGCGCCAGCGCGCCCATGCGCCCGAGGCCACCGCAACCAGGACAGCGAACACCGGCAGCGCCACGAACGAATGCGTGATGCCGCGATGGTACTTCAGCAGCGCCATGGGATCGCCGGTGAAGCGCTCGAACACAATGTCAATATCCGGAAACAGCGCTCCCAGCGTGGCCGCCAGTGTCGCCGCGCGCCCTTCCTGCGGCTCCAGCAAAGCGCGCCCCAGCAGCGCGCCGGCAATGCCGTGCGTAACCGTATCCATCGCTTTGCAGAATTACAGGACCCGAAGCAGCGGCGAGCGCCGCTCCGTGACGCGCCCGATCCACCAGCCCGAGACGCCGTGTCGGGCCAGAGCTTGCTCCAGTGCTCCGGCAGCGGCCGATGCGACCGCAACGAGCAAACCGCCCGAAGTCTGCGGATCATGGAGCAGTGGGCGATACTCCTCAGGCACCGTGGCCGCAAACTCCACGCAACCTTCCAGAAACTCCTGATTGGCCTTCAAACCGCCCGCCAGCGCACCGGCGCGCGCCGCCTCCAGCGCTCCGGAAAGCACCGGCACGGCCCGCGCTTCGAGCTCGAGCGAAACATGGCTGCCGAGTGCCATCTCGCGGGCGTGGCCCAGCAGCCCGAAGCCGGTCACGTCGGTCACCGCATGGATGCTGCCGGGGATCCCGTTGGCTTCGACCTCGGCCAGCGCGGCCGCCGCATCGCGATTCAAGCTCACCATGGTCGCCACCGCTTCCGCCACGTCCTCCGCACGTGCCAGATTGCGCTTGAGCGCCGTCGCAATCAACCCGGTCCCCAACGGCTTGGTCAGCAGAAGCCGATCGCCCGGCTGTGCACCCACGTTGCGCCAGATTCGCTCCGGATGCACGATGCCGGTGACCGCATAGCCAAACTTCAGTTCCTCGTCCCGCACCGAATGGCCGCCCACCACTGCACACCCAGCCGCCTGCATCCGCTCCAGACCCCCGCGCAGAATGCGTTCCATCCAGTCGGGATCGCCCGCCTGGGGAAAGCCCAGAATGGCCAGCGCGGTCAGCGGGCGCCCACCCATGGCGTAGATGTCGCTGAGCGCGTTGGCGGCAGCAATCTGACCGAACACAAAGGGGTCGTCCACGATAGGCGTGAAAAAGTCCACCGTTTGCACCAGCGCCAGACCGTCGGTGAGGCGATACACACCCGCATCGTCGCTGGTTTCAAACCCCACCAGCAGGTTGGGATCCACCGGTCGCGGCAGCCGCTGCAGCACCGAGTCCAGCACCCGCGGACTCAGCTTGGCTGCTCAACCGGCCGCCCTGGCGAGCGCCGTCAAACGGACTGCCTCTGCCAAGTTTTCCTCCTGGAGCCGCTTCTGTGCATTATAGCTTCAGAACACAGGGAATCGGCACGGGCGACCGACCGGGTGTAGGATGGCGCAGTGGCGCCGGCGCATCGATGGCTGCGACCCTGGTTCTTGGCAACTGCCGCCGTGGTGACGCTTGCCGTTGGGCTGCTGCCCGAACTGGCTGGACTGGGCTGGCATCTGCTCTACGGGTCGGAAGCGCGCCTGGGCGACTGGCGCGTTCCCGTACCCAGCGGCTGGTTCGCTGTCCGCCAGGGCGAAGCGCTGACGCTTGAGCGCATGCAACGGCTG
>Ga0209810_1003069_pt1 | contig 18328 bp, 32 predicted proteins | sample Coa_R1_7_FD_187159 | JGI IMG/M metagenome (GOLD analysis project Ga0209810, IMG submission 187159) | Surface soil microbial communities from Centralia Pennsylvania, which are recovering from an underground coalmine fire - Coalmine... | ecosystem: Environmental > Terrestrial > Soil > Unclassified...
AAGCCCAGCGTGCCCGGCGTAAGCATACTGTGGACGATAGCAGGCTCCCGCGCATGAGCCTGCTACACGCTGATCTCTTCGGGTAGGGGAGGTTAGAGCACAGATGGGGCCCCATCACTGCTCTTCTGAGCACTGGCTGGATGCGCGAAAAGTAAAGCAGGAGGATCCCGAAAAAGAGACGTTAAGGCAACAAGCGACAGAGACACAGCGTCTGGAACCGGGCTTAATGGCTCTCTTCGGTGGTCCCAGGATTGAGGTGTTTCTGGATAAAGGTCTGGTAGTCTTCTCGGCGGATGCGGTACTCTTTGCGAAATTTGGCGGCGGGCAATAACCCATCGCGGATCCAGGCCCGGACCGTCCCTTCCGAGACATCCAGATCACGGGCAATCGTTTCGACTTTGAGCCAGTTCTTTTCTTCCACGTCAGATTTCTCCTCACTAAAAAGGTAACTGCATTATACCTTACTATCAGCTGATACGTAAACCTATCACCGAGGATCTGAGAAAATTTGACGAGAATATTGAAAATAGATAAAAATCAGTATATACTCATTCATGTGACGATAAATATCCTATAGCACACTATTTGACACATTGTTCGTTTACCTATCCTTGTGTAGCAGCCTCTCCTGCTCGATGAGCGAGCGGGAAAGCATTCATCACTCCCTCCCAAACGGAAGGAGTCCAGAAAGGAACAACAGGATGCAATCGAGATTTTCTGATCAGCGTCAGATAGTGGTGGCCGGCTATGTGCGTCGTTCCAGCCACATGCAAAAGGACAACTTTAGCATTGATGCGCAAAAGCGCGCGATTACGGAGGAATGTGCCAGGCGGGGACTGCCCGCCCCGATCTTCTATGAAGACGATGAGCGCAGCGCCCGAGGCGAGCAGAGCGCCAAACGCCCCGCCTTTAAGCGCCTGCTCGATGACGTTGAAGCCGGGCGCGTGCAGATCGTCATGGTCCACACCCTGGATCGCTGGTCGCGCAACGTCATGGTCACGCTGCACAGCTTTCGCATCCTTGCCGATCATCAGGTGGCCTTCATCTCGCTCTCGGAACACATCGACTACTCGACCCCCGAAGGGCGCCTTCAGCTTACGATCCTGGCCGCCTTCGCGGCTTACTTCTCCGATATGCTGGCCAAACATACCAGCAAAGGCAAAGGTGAACGCGCCGCTCAAGGTCTCTACAATGGTGATATCCCCTATGGCTACAAGAGCGCCGGTCCCAAGCGCCCACCAGAACCCCATCCTGACAAATTCCCCGGCTTACGGATGATTGGGGAGTTACGCATGCAGGGTAAGGCCGCTGAAACGATTGTCCAGGCCGTCAATGCCGCTGGCTATCGCACCGGCAGCAAGCGTTTTGGCGAGCGGCTCTTTACCGTCGATACGATCAATGCCATCTGCCGCAATGAGTTTTATGCCGCCTTCGCTCCAGGTGACGATAGAGGCACGATTGTCTATAAGGGCCAGCGCTATCGCGGCCAACACCAGGCGGCTTTTACCTACGAGGAGTGGCAACTGATCCGCGCTGGCTCGCGCCTCAACTACAATGCCCCCCATCGAAACGCCCAGGCCCACCGCATCTATGAATTCTCCGGGCATGTGAGTTGTGTCTTTTGCGGACTGAACCTGCGCTGTAAGGGCGGAAAGCCACATACCTACTACAAGGATATGGCAAAGGCCCGAGGCTTCCCCTGCTGGGCTGGTGGCTACCTCCAAGTCCAATCCACTCGCCTCACCGAGCAATTCGGCGCCTTGCTCTCCGACCTGGTGTTCCCGGAAGTGTGGCAAGAGGTTCTCCGTGAGCAGATGCGCCAGGCGGCAGAGCAGTCCAGCACAGATACGGCGACCAGGATCGAGGAAGAAGAGCGCTTGACGCGCAAGAAAGAACGGCTCCTCAAGCTCTATTGTGACGGCTATCTCGACGAAACGGCCTTTGAGGGGGAGATGGCGGCAATCACTCTCGCACTGGAAGCACTCTCGGCTCCTGTTATTGGCGATCTCCGGTTGGAGGAAGTCATTGCCGCAGGCCACTACCTGCTGGAGAGCGCTGCCAGATGGTCTCTTGTTTCCGTGGAGGAACGGCGGCAGATCGTGCTGCATCTCTTGGAGCCAGGAGGATTACTGTACGACGTGGAACTGCAAACCATCGCGGCTGTAACGCCCCGCCCGGCCTTTGTGCCAGCCTTTCGGTTTTTACAGCATATTCGTGAATATAAAGAAACCACTGGCACGCTTGTCACGGCACAATGGCTTCGGGAGCGACGGCGGAACCGACGGGATTACGTGTATCTCTTGACAATTTTTTCTAATCAAAAGTATACCTTCATCTCCTTCTTTTGGCTCAATTCCATCGATCAGACGCAGAATATATGATGTAGCTGGATTTGGCCTGAGTGCAACGATCACCTTTTCTTTCGGATCATAGTAGAGTCCCTCTGGTTGCAGCAAGAGTTTCACCATTCTTTGGCGTTCCTCCGGTGTAGATACTTCCCACAAAGCCGCCATATCTGGCAGGCGTTCCCCCGCAGCGATTACTTGCTCCAGGCTCACTCCGTTAAGCTGAGGAGACTCGAGTTCTTTGAGCAGCAATTCCGTCGCGGCCATCTCTGACTGGAACTCCTTCTCGTCCATATACCCCTCGCGGTACAGCTTGATAAGGCGCGTCCTTTTCAGTTTGAGGCGTTCACGTTCGCTTTCGCGTTTCTGCGCTTCCTGGTCGGTGCCTGCTGCTGCTGTTTCCTGCATCTGGCGCTTTACCAGGGTGCGCCAGTCTTCAGGGAGCTGCAAATCTTTCAGCAAATCACCGAACTGGCGGCGTACCAGGTCAGTGCGGACCAGCAAATCACCGCCGATAGGGCAGGGCAAGCGGCGCGTTTTCGCAACGTCCCTGTAGTAGCTGCGCCCGTTTTGCCCACCTGAAACACGCATACCAAGCCCGCAGTGAGCCTCCACGATATAGCCGGCGAATTCATAGGCGCGCCTGGCAGCGCTTGCCCGTTTCGGTTTGTTGTACATTGCTTCTGTGGCTTGACGTATCTGCTGCCATTCTTCGTAGGTGAAAGTAGCCTGGTGCTGCCCCCGGTAACGCTGCCCCTTATAGAAAACCGTTCCTCTATCATCACCGGGGGCATAGGCCGCATAGAATTCGTTGCGCAAAATGGCGTTGATTGTGTCTCTGGTAAAGAGGCGCTGGCCGAAGCGCTTGCTGCCAGTGCGATAGCCGGCGGCGTTCACCTCATCGGCGATCTTTTCTGCTTCCCAGCCGCGTATGCGTAGTTCGCCCATCAGGCGCACGCCGGGATTGGTTGCGGAGTTGATCTCAGGCGGTTTTTTTGCCCCGGCAGGTTGGTAGCCATAGGGAACATCGCCGTTGTGCAGTCCCTGAGCCGCCCGCTCGCCTTTGCCCTTGCTGGTATGTTTGGCGAGCATGTCAGAGAAGTAGGCTGCGAACGCCGCCAGGATCGTAAGCTGGAGGCGTCCTTCGGGTGTCGAGTAGTCGATATGTTCGGAGAGAGAGATGAACGCGACTTGATGATCGGCCAGGATACGGAAGCTTTGGAGCGTGACCATCACATTGCGTGACCAGCGATCCAGCGTGTGGACCATCACGACCTGCACGCGCCCGGCCTGCACGTCATCAAGCAAGCGCTTAAAGGCTGGGCGTTTCGCAATTTGCTCTCCGCGCGCGCTACGTTCGTCATCGATGTAGAAGACCGGGGGCGGAAACCCCCGGCGTGCACATTCCTCAATCATACTGCGCTTTTGTGCGTCAATGCTGAAGTTGTCTTTCTGCATCTCACTGGAGCGGCGCACATAGGCGGCAACAACGAGAGAAGAATTTTCATTAGGCTGCATGTGATTTCCCCCCATCCTGCACTGTGGACGCTTCAGGAGTCTGGATCAAAGCCATGATGCGGGGGTCTTGCTCTTTGATACAGCGATTCATAATTTGAGCGAGCAAGGCGCAGAGTGCAACCACATCAGGGTGAAGTGCTTGCTCTGATTGCTGGATGAGACGTGTTTCTTGTTTCATACATATCCTCGCTTCTCTTTGGGGCCGCCCTGTGGTATACTCCCGACAGGGGCAACCCCGACTAGGGGCTATGGCGTTTGTCAGCTTGCCAACTGTGTCGCCATAGCCCCGGCTAACTTACGGTCGTTCTGTGATGCTCTCCTCGCCTGACTCACCCCCCGTTGATGCGTGCCATGATGAGTAATCAAAGACCGCTTGTGCCTGGATGGTGAGCGCTGGAGAAACTGTCAAGGTCAAGATGATGGGGGGATACGATTTGCTTATCTGGGCGGTGAAACTATAGATCGTCGTGCCATCCCAGAGCCGTTGAATTCCGGTTTGACGAATATCGGTCAGGGTTGCGAAGAGTCGAGGGGGAGTTGTGCTTTCTTTGCCAGCCCTGCGCTTTTTGCACCCGGCTATCCGCGCTACCATCAGGCTGCCCCCCCCTCGCCTTGTACCCGGGCTTGCCATCGATCCGCAATCTGGCGGGCATGCTGCCTGATATCCGCGAGTTCGTTGAACTCATGCACACAGCCAGCATAGTAGGTATAGAGTGGCGTCCTCAGTATCTTGGTTGGGCAGCAGAAGACATCACATGCTACCCAACTTGTCCCCTCAAATCGCTTATGCCGGGTTGAGGTATCAATTACGGTCAGCGTCTGATATGGCCCGCTCAGATCCCTGCGTTCTTTGAGCATCCAGGGTGGGATGCCGCCCGTATCGTAGTCGCAGATGTAGACCTCGGGGGGCACCTGTTCGCCAATTGCCAGGATAGAGAGCGTTGCATAGATCGCTGCTGGCTCATGCAATGGCTTGATCTGTGCTCTCTTTGGCACATCTGGGGGAGGCCAGATTTCGCCCGTATCGGGCGCAATGCCAGGAAGCTGCTGCTGCAAGACCACCTTACCCATGACCTTCTCCCTTTACGATGTCATCAGGGCAAGATTGCCCTGCAACTTATCAAGCAGCGCGAGCAATTCATCCTCCAGGCGCTGATCTTCCTCATAGGCATCGTCAGTCGGCGTATGCGTCCCGCGTTTCGCGCGCCGGTCAAGATAGGCCCGCTCGCGCTGTTGCTTTGCCACCAGGCGCTTCTGCAATCCTTCCAACCAGGCGCGCAGATCCTCGGCGCTCATGTCAGTAGTAGGCAGATGGATCGTGATACGTCCTACACCGGGTGGTGTACCAGTAGCCCGGGCTTGAGCGTGTTTGGTCATCGCCGTTCCTCCGGCTAACCGGAATTCTGAGGGGAAATGACGTTCAGTCATCGCCTTCTCATTCTTCCCTCTCATGACGCCTCCTTCATCAACACAGGCAGAGGTAAAGGCCCAACAAGATCAGGTTCCCGCTCGCTGAAATGCGCCAGGTAATCCCGCGTCAAAGCCACATGCCGACACCGTTCTAAGCCTCGACACACCGTATCAGATGAACATGTGGGCGCTTTCTTTCCGTGTTCATCCAGCACCTTACAACTCTCAAGAATGGGAGCCACTTTGTACGCCGGATTCCTCCAAGAGCCATACCCCCAATTTCCGTTTTTTGCTGGCTCAGAACACGGCCCTGAACTATCCGTTGAAAGTTCAATACCGTGAAGCTGACAAAGATACAGCAGGAAACCAAGCAATTTGGGGATAATCACACCGAAGACATGCACCCGCTTCACCCTGGCTCTCCCCAAGACTTCAAACACCCCAGGCAAGATAGAGGCAGCAGCAGGGAGCATGATATGGCGCATTAGCCCCGTAATACACCACCCACCTAGCCCAAAGATGTCATCAGGTTTCATGAGCTTCACAAGTTCCTCAGCACACCGTGCATATTGCTCAGCATCTACCCCTTGTGCAGAAAGCACCAATTTCACATGATGCCCAAATGCCCGATCAATGCGTCGACGTTGGCTGGACAGAAATGCCGCAGCCTTCACCGTTTCCTGTACCGCATATTCTGCTGCATCAACAGACCAGCGTACTTTACTGCGTTCGCCATCCTGCCATGTCTCATCAATCAAGAGATCGTAGCTCACAAGAGACTCAACAAGAGAGGCATAGCGATATTTGTACGCATGCCCGATTTGTCTCTGTAGGGCGTCTTCAAAGGAGAGTCGATGATTTCGCACGACTTTCCCATTGAGTAACTCAATGCCATCAGAAAAAGCCCCACTATCTAGCAAGACATGCGTCACTTTTGCCGGATCGACAAACACACTTGTCTCTCGTTTCCCTTTCCCTGTACCTGGCTCATTGCGTCCCGTCACTGGAGCTATACAAACGTGAGAGCCGGTTTCCATCGCGTGATGGTTCCACGATTTCTCATTCAAGCCACAGTAAAAAAGGATATCAGGGGGTTTCGTAACGCTTTTTCCGTTGAGTTTCGTAACGCTTTTTTGTCTGACACGGTACGCTTTTTGCTTACATGCCTCTGAACAATATCTGCCAGGGCGTCCTGTATCAGAAAGTTTTGCAGGATTGGGACAGTCAACTATTGCACATTTCATCCTCTTTGGACTCCTTCCCTAACAAGTGTTTCCCCTCAGAATTCCGGTTAGCCGTATCCTCCTTACGATACAGGCTGCGCTCGATAGAAAAGCCGTCCGGGTAGCGTTCGTGCATCTTACGGATATTGGCCGCCATAACATCATCGAGCGTCCAGCCAAAGGCGCTACACATCAGCGCCAGATACCAGAGCACGTCTCCCATCTCGTCCCGGAAACGCAGCGCATCAAAGCCGTGCCCCTGGTAGCGCCACTTTTTCACGATGTCCACCACTTCGCCGGCCTCGCCAGCCAGACCCAGGGCGCCGAGCGTCAGTTTATCCTCCCAGGTATCGCGCCCGGCGTAGGTGCGCAGCACCTCTTTGATATAGTCCGGTCTGTGAGCCGATGCGTCTTCCACTGAGCATGCAGGCTCTGCTTCCTTACCTTCGTCCCAACGCTCGCCAAGTTCACGCGCACACTCCCAACAGAGCCAGCGCCATTGCATGCCGCTCCCCAGCCCCGGTCCCGTGTAGACGTGAAATCGTCGGCATTCCCGCCAGTCCAGACAGCCCGAACATGGGCGTATATGGTCAAGCAGCATAGAGTACTCCTTATTCATCATCTTCTCCCTCGTCGTTATCCTCAAGAAAGGTTTCAACGGCCTCGATGACCAGATCGTGAAACGAACAGTGCTGCGTCCGCGCTCTCTGTGCCAGTTTCTCCGCCACAAAATCAGGAAGCAATGACCGAAGTTGCACGGAGGCTTCTTCCTCAGCCTGTCGGCGCAGTTTCTCTACCTTCTCGGGGAGTGCGAGATCTGATTGGAGGGCCGGGGCCTCTTGCGTCCAGTCAGTGAGAGGCGCGACTAAAGCTAGCCAGCGCTCCGCCTGCCAGCGCGTCTCGACAGCCCCGCCCAGTCCGAGGCCACTTATCAGGTGCACCAACTGGTAACGGTCATCCTCAGCGCTCACATACTGGTAGGCGAGTCCGGGCGAGCGAGTATCAGCTTGCATCTCGTTCTCCTTCCTGAGATACGCCTTGAGCCGGAGTAGAGGAGGCACAGCAGCAGGTATACTTTGCATAGACGGCCTCAGCAGCCTGTGCCAGAGCTTCTTCGACGGTGAGCGCGATTGCCCTACATATGGACTCGTGAGAGAGGCCGCAGGTCGGGCAGAAGTAGCCGGGCACTATGACCCATATGCATCGATGCCAGCGGATGATCTGGGGAGGGTTGCCTGTTACCTCTTCGATGAGGTCACGATACCAGGCACAGCGTTCGGGGTAGCAATCACTTTCCACAGCCATGTGCTCAAAGTGACCTCGTTGCGCCTCTGCGTTGAGCGCTGCCAGTTCCCGGCAGAAGGTAAGCGCCTCACCACGCAGCGCAAAGCTTGCCGTGTCATCCCCTTTCCTCCCACTATGGGGATACAGCGTCAGCATCCCGTCAGGATGTTGAGCGCTGTAGCAGCGCTCAACGCGCAGAGGATAGTAGCGCCCGTCGGGAAGGTGCGCTACAGCAAAGCCCTCTGGGGGCTTCTCATGTCTTGCCATGATTACGGTCCCTTCTTTCAGTCCTCGCATCGCTGCGCCCGCGTCGCTGTACCGATGCACAGGCCCTCGCGCCTGATCCGTAGCGCTGAAAGCGCAATTTCAAAGTTCCACGCATCTAACCGCATCAGTTGTACCGGATCGATATGGGCGGCCTGTTCATTGAAGAGATTCGCAGCCCACTTGAGAAGCACCCGATATCCCCCGGACCAGTCCAGGTTGCGTAACATCTTCCTGAACAAGATCCCGTCAGGCCCGACGTAGTTTTGCACCGCGTTCCAGGTGTCCAGGTGGGCCGTGAGCACGAAGAGAGCGGCCCCATATTCGGGGGCGATCTTGTTGCCCTCATCCACTTTCCCAAGATGCCGCACAGCCGCCAGGAAACGGCGTTGATGCTCGGCTCCCTGAAAAACAATCTCTGTCACGTTTTCACCTCTGCTTTCTCTGGCAATGCGCCAGGTTCACAACAACGCCATCGGTCAATGGCTTCTTTTCTCGGTGCTTCGAGAAATCCGGCTCCATGTGCAGATCAGACATGTCCCGAATATGCTCATTGCACACCGTTTCACCGTTCAACAGCCAATACGCCGGTTGTCTACATTGCCGCATCCAGGCGACAAACAAGCTGCATTGAGAAGGAATATTCAATCTCCTTAGACTCCCCATGTGTGTTTTACCTCCCTTAAGGACCCTTTTCTCGCACACAAAGCCCCTCTGTCTTTGAGATAGGGGGCGCCTTCCACCGTACCGGCATTCAGGCCCCGGTAGTCTGCTCGGCCTCTAGATCATCCCAGAGGTCGCCGGGGGCTGGAGCATAATTCATCAGTAAGACCTCTTGGGCCAATTGTCGCTGCCCACGCGTTTTCTCGACAGCTTTGGGCTGCGACCAGGTCAGCCGGCGCCAGTGCGCTGGCGGGTAGAGGTCAGCTAACCAGGGGTGGTCATAGTAGGAGAGTGCGACCAGGGCCGGCGTCGCGTTCAAAAGTGCGGCCAGGCGCCGGTGGTCATCCTCGCTAAAGCGCGGCATTCCTTCCGCTTCGTAGGAGTCTTCATGGTCGATATAGGGCGGATCACAGTAAAAGAGCGTGCGCGGCGTCTGGTAGACCTGAATGATCCTGGCAAAGTCCTGCTGCTCGATCTGTACCAAGCGAAAACGCTCAGCCACCAGTGAGAGCAACGCCGTCGCGGTGCGCAAGGCTTGCGCATTGTTCCGGCTACGTGCTACCTGATAGCCCCAGCCTTTCTTGAGGGAGGGATGACCGCCGAACGTGGAACGCAGGCAATAGAACCAGCGCGCCGCCCGTTCCAGATCGTCAAGCGGTGTTGTACCGCCGGCGAGGCTTGCCCGGTAGTCATAGTAGAGGCGGCGACTGTAGGGCAGGCTATCAATGCGTGCTTGAAGGGCGTGAGAGTGGTCACGGGCCATCAGCCAGAAGTTGACCAGATCCCCGTTGAGGTCATTGTAGACTTCCAGATGACGACCCGGCGCGCGCGCCATGAGCACATGTGCGGCCCCACCGAAAGGTTCGACATAGGTGTCGTAGGACGCAGCCGGTGGAAAGGCTGCCACAATGCGCCGGGCGGCATAGAACTTGCCACCCACCCACGAAAGCGGCGAAGTCAGTTCATCCGTAGCTGTCCTCATCGGTAGTGTTCCTTTCCAGGCTGTCTACGACGCCGGCAGCCGGGCGGTAGGTGTTACCTATGCTGTCACCAGTGGCAGCAGTCTTTACAGTAGGCATACTCCCCCGGCTCGTAGTAGCCGTTTGCCGGGGCAAATGGCTCTCCACACACTTCACATGCGGCTAAGCGTGCCTCGTCAGCATCGCGTGCGGTTAATGGCTTGCTGCAACTGAGACAGTAAAATGTCCCGTTGCCCGGCGCCACCACGATATGGGTATGCTCCTGCTCCTGATAGTGCTGGTTGTCCATGCTTGCCATCATGGCACTCCCTCCGACTTGCGCAGGAGTTCACGTACCCCGCTATCCACTGGATAGCGGTAGGCTATGTGCATTGCCCGGCGCCGCCACTCGTCTGCACTGATGCGTCCTTGCGCCAGATCAACATTGTTCTTCAGTACCGCCTCCAGGTAGTGCTCCGATACTCCCGCCTCCTGCGCCGTTCTCCTGAGCGCCCGCCGGTGAATGGTCCCCTTCCAAATCGTCTGGTAGATCCCAGCAGCGATCATCGTGGCCCCCAGGAGACTGCCAATCAGAGCTATAAGAGCCTCTATGGTACTCGTGCTCATTGCATCCCTCCCGGCACTAGAAAGGGGGGTCATCGGGATCCCCGAGGTCGTCTTCCTCGGAGGAGGTGTCAGGACTTGCACCGCTCTGTTTCTCCTTCGGGGTCAGCATCTCCATCCCGCTCGCAATCACCTCGACGGCGGTGCGCGGTATGCCGTCATCGTCGGTATACTTGCGCAACTGGAGGCGCCCTTCGACGAATATCTTGCTCCCCTTGTGCAGATAGGTGTTGCAGATTTCGGCAAGCTGGCGCCAGGCCACAATGTTCAACCATTGTGTTTCTTGCTGCCGCTCGCCGCTCGGCGATTTCGTCACCCGATTGACGGCCAGGGAGAAGCGCGTCACCGCCAGACCGCTGGGCGTATAGCTCATTTCGGGATCACGCCCCAGGTTGCCGATTAACAGAATCTTGTTCATGGTTCACATCCTTTCTACCGCTCTACAAGAGCGAAACTGCTACTACTCGTCAACAGTGACCCCCCTGACGTTGCAAAGCGCCTCAAAAAAGGTCCTCGCATCGCTCGGAAAATTGGGATTGAAACAGAATCGGAGGAAGTGGTCGCCGTGGTACTCGACAATTGCCTCTCCCTTTTCGGGATCAATAGTGCAACTGACCTCTACTCCGTCCGAAGTGTAGCCATCATAGACTTGCATGACTTTTTCTTCCTCATGTGTACAGGTTGTACTCAAAGCAAGCAGGAGAGCGGCTAGCCCCTCCAGGTATTCACCTCCGGGGGCATGTCATCATAGGTTCGCCCGTCCAGGAGCCGGCCTCCGCTGTTGTGATAGCGGCCCCCGACCTGCTTAAAGAAAAAGGGCACACGTGCTGCTGCGCACTGGTCGCGTAGCACGCGTGCCCAATCGAGATCAAAAGGGCGGGCCTCTTTTCCAGACTCCCCCCCGCAAATCACCCACTGCAAGCGAGGGAGCCAGGGGGAGAGGTCTAGCGGCTCCAAGAGCGGTTCCGCGCTCACAAAGCGCACGACTGCCGGGACCTCCATAAGCGCTGGCAGCCGCTGCACCGCACGTTTTTGCCGTTCAACCGATGTCCCTACCCACACCCAGTCGGGGAACAAACCGCGCCAGGGGACCATTGCCAGAATGTTCTCGGGGCGCTTGGTTAACAGTAACCAGTTGAGAGAGGGCGTGTGCTCGATAAGCGCCCAGAGCTTTGTGCGCTCATGAGCGACCACCGGATGATCTTCAAAGATGTCGGCCATGCTACTACAGAAGACCGAAACGCGGTGGCCCATCGCTTGCGCCCGGCGATTCCAGAGCAAGGGCCGCTGCCAGTAGTCCGGCCCAAAGGTGCGCCGCGTGGTCGTCGCCGCTGGCCCCCAGAGGGCAAAGCCGTAGCGGGACGCCAGCGTATCCGCGTAGCAGTATTTACACCCTTCAGAGACGCGCTGGCAGCCCCAGACAATATTAAAAGTAAAGCCGGGAAGCAGCTCCCCAGAGGGAAGACGGCGCCGCGTCCATTCAATCGTGCTAAGAGCCACAGACCACGCCCTTTCTGTAATGCCCCTGGAGGGCACGCCGGTGTTTCGCCCGCTCCAGGCGCACGCGCGCCTCGCGCTGCCGAAGTCGCCAGTCATATCTGGCATGGCACGTTGGGCATAAACAGCGCAGCCAGGGCAAGGGGTTGAGGGTATCATGCAGATAGACGTGAGCCGCATGCAGCCAGACCTGATAGGCAGCGCCAGTGCGTTTGCTGTAGCGGATGGCTCCGTGGCGCACCCGGCACGATTCACAGCGAAAGCGCGCCCGCTCCCGACATCGGTGGGCCAACGTCTTCCAGTTAGGCGGGTAGAGCGCTCGGCGCCTCTTACGCCGATAGGCGCGCCGCATCGCCAGCGCATGAGGGGAGCACAACGACGAGGAAAGCTGCGGGGGGAAGGGGGTTTGGTGGTCTTCAGACCAGCAGACCACACATGGCCTCGGTCCTTCATCGGACGCGACAGCCATCAGATGCAGGTAGGTGTTCCAGGTCTGCTCTGTCATGGCTCACCTCCTGCACGAGCAGCTACCGCCCACACCCGCCGGCGCGCGCGACTGATGGTCCCACCGATTCGCGTCAGCCTCCAGCCCAGTCGCTCGGCGATCTCCTGATAGGAGTAGCCCTGCGCAGCCAGCGCGAGCGCCGCCCGCTCTCGTGCGGTGCAAGCTGCAAGCGCCTGCTGTGCTAGCTCCATTGCCGCGACCTGCGCGGCAACCTCTTCGGTGGGATCTTCTGGTTCCTCATCGGCTTCAAGCGCGGAGAGCGGGACGATTTCGGTGCCACCGAGGCAGCGGCGGTGGCGCTGCCAATCGATCACCAGCCGCGCGAGAATGGTGGAAAGCCAGGCATGCGGATAAAACGGCGCCTCCAGGCGCGGATAGGCACGCATGACCCGCAGGAATGCCTCTTGCAACAGATCCTGGGCATCCTCCTGGCTGCCGCCGGTACGTGCGAGCAGTTGCCGGTACATCCAGGGGGCATGCATTCTGTAGAGATCTTCCACCGGGGGAATTTCCAGAGATGGGCGCGCCGCCTCGAAACCAGCGCTCATCATGGCGTCTCCACCCCCTTACGCCAGCGCGCGACATCAGCGAGCACCGCTTTCTGATAGGCGGCGTCGTCATTGTGATCCGTCGGTGGAGCATACCTGGGCAAGATTTTCTCAAGGGTGGTCAGGCCATGCTGCACATAGCCGCTGGAAATGGTCTGGAACCAGTCGAGGGCCCCGGCATGCCAACTGGGATACGCACGGAATGCGCCTGAGGCATCACAACGCGGCCAGCCCGGGGTACATTTGATATTGCCCCACGATTTGGTCAAGCGCGCTACCCCCAGTAGCCCGTACCGCGATTCGTGATGAAAAAAGGCCAGGGCGTAGGCATCATCCACATGATACTTCTGGCTCAACTGGTAGACGTAGGTTCCCATCCCCGGTTCTGCTTCCGCAGGGGAACCGGCAGCGGAGAGGATATGATCGATAGTGGCAGCGGAGAGCGAGGGACCGCCAACGACACTTCCCGGGGTGCTCGACGGTTGCACCGCCGCCAGGACCTGCGATACGCGAGGAAGCTGCGCCCCTCTGGTCAGCGTCGGCCATTCGAACGCGATGCCCACAGCCAACGCCAGCAAGAACAGCACCAGACCTGGTGAACAGCCAAAGGGGAACCGGCCATATCCAACGGGGCGGGAAAACCCTGCCTGACCCCGAGGGGGACGAAATAGCCAGTTACCCACACAGACAAGCGCCACGCCTCCCACAAGCATCACCACCAGCGGGAGCGTGACCGGAGTAAACAGAGACATCGACATCGGCGGGTTCCTTCCTTTGCACCACACTCCCCACATGTGCTATACTGGATAAGGACCATGTGGGGAGATCTCACAGATGCGGGCATGCTGCGCTGATCGGGAAATGAAGAGGCAGCACGCCCTCTTTTTATGCCTGAGCGGGTTACGCCAGGACACGTGCGAGCGTTTCTCGCTTCATGCGGTAGCCGGGGCACAGGCCGCGCGACGCCCACCTCAGGAGCGATAGGGACGCGGGGCCAGACCGCCCGGCTGCCTCCCACTTGCATTCGGAAGAGCGGCACGCTGCTCAACCTGCGCAAGCTGCCGATCTAAGCGCCTGGCACAGGCGGCACAGATGAGCAGCTGCTTCTGCTGTTGCGGCCCATAGCGGAACTCCGAGAGATACCGCCTCCCTTTGCAATAGCTACAGACCAGCGGCAGATACCAGAGCGTCTCCAGACCATGCGCGCGGATATCATGCGCAAGCAGTTCGATCTGATGCAGCAGCAACGCCCGGCGGATACCGAGCACGACGAACGTACAGACCAGCATCAGCACAGCGACACTGGCCCCAATCAGCAGCAGGGATGGATCCATAGACTTGACCTCCTTATCAGGTTGCTCATCCGCATCTAGTAGCGTGCAGGAAAACAGGGGGCAGGCTTCTCAGGCCAGCTAAAAGGGGCGTTCATCTTCCTCGCCGCAGGATTCAGCTGTCGCTTTCTTGCGCTCATCCTCCAGGTACCACAACAGCAGGGTTCGGAGTACAGCCGGCATCTCGTCACTGGAGAGATTGACACGCTTTGACCATTTCTCATCAAGCTCCACCTGCTCAATCTGAATGCCATCATAGCGCCGGTCAAGAAGATGATAGCGGCTGGTGCCGTAGGTCGCCGAGGAGGTATACACGCGGCTCCCGGTTTCTACCTCATGAACTTCTGTAGAGAGAAGCCGTTGCACGGCCTCAAGTAGCCATGGTTCCATCAGCATTTTCCTTTCAGACCATTCACAGAGCGCAAGCCGGTCAGAACGGGCAGAAGGGCCAGCGCAAAGAGAGCCAGGTAGTACCAGGGATCAGGCACCATGCGCGCCCCCTCTCTCAACCACCGAGGTAATTTCGATAGGGGGAGGCTTAATTTGCTGCTTAAAGCGCTTGATAGCCTGTTCAGCCGTGCCCGCCCAACTGGTGCCGCGATACTGCAACCGGCCCGAACGATAGGCCACCTCCCACTCTTTCATCGGTTTCGCTTTCCTTGCCATACGTTTTCTCCTTCCGGCCCTCTACCGCCAGGGCCGGTTTTTCCGGCCGGAACGAGCAGTGTGCCAAAGGCGACACAAGCCGAAGTAGCCAAAGAAAATGGTCCCGCTGCCAACAAGGCTGAGCAGGACCGTTACGTCATAGTGTCCCATTGTAGAGATTCCTCCTTTGACTCAATCCTACCAACTCCCGATGAGTTGGCACGAATGAGGCAAAGAAAGAGCGCTGGGGCAAACCAGCGCCTATTCTGTTGCCTGGAAACATCGCAGGGAGCGCTCCATATCACACCTCCTTTCGCATCGTGCGCACAGCCGAGAGCACGCCACGAAGGGGCAGGGGGACTACTGCCCGTGCATGAGAAACTTGATGTAGGCATACACAATGAGCGCAAGGATAGCGCCCATAACCAGCAAGCCAACGATGGCAACGATCATATCGTTCGTACTCATCTGCTCTGACCTCCTTTCTCAAAACTACTAACTGGCCCAGGGACGCCCTGTGCGCGGCAACAGATAGGCATTGCGCCGCGCCAGATACCATTGACGGGTACGCGCTGGCATCCCTGCCAGTTCCTGGTAGGCCGCATCCACCCCGACGATTAATTGAGAGACAAAGAGCTGTACCTCTTCCCGATTGCGGTGCTTGCGCTCCCCCGGCAGGCGCTCGATATGCTCTGGCGTGACAGCAGGCTGGTACATCATGCCCGAGTCCAGTTCGAGCACCCACACCGGCAGCACCGCATTATGGCGCTGACAAATCACCATCTCGACCTTTTGCCGGTGCAGATTAAGTCGATAGCGGTAGAAGTCGAAGGACTCGGCCAGGACCGTTGCCAGCACCTCCACTTCGCGCAGATGATCGTAGAGCTTGAAACGATAGCGGTAGTTGGGCAACCGCTCCAGGAGTTCAAGCATCGTAAAGCGGGGCAGTTGCAGGTCAAACTGGCGCATGACTGCGAGTCGCTTTTGCCGCTCGGTGAGATGTGCCGGCATCACTATCGCCTTCCTCCTGCTAACGCCCCCAGGAGCCGTAGCGCGAACGTCCCCCGCGATCATCAGTGTCCTGGTTCAGGAGCTTCTTTTTCATACTCTCGATCACCGCCTGATGCGTCAGCCGCTCGGCCTCGTTGAGTGTTGCCATGCGCTGCTGTTTGCCTTCCATCTCTGAGAGCGCCTGCACGCGCTCCAGCGCCGCCCTCATGTTGGCCTCGTCAAGTTCCAGGTTGACCGCATTCACATCCTTGACGGCCTGGATTTTCTGGCGCTGCTCCGCCAGGTACTTGTGCAGGCTGCGCACGTTGGCAACCGAGAGATAGATCGTGCAAATCAAGTCCAGCACCAACGGCCCGAATGAACGCCCCCAGACAGCAATCTCGCCGGTGAAGTTATCCCAGGACATACCCTGCTCCAACAGGAACAGGAGCACAAAGGCGTTGAGGACCGATACGAACAGGAAGAACAGCGCCAGCACAATAAAGCCAGGCACCGCCGCCCGGTCCCGCAGCGCCCGCTTAAAGACAAGCGTCGTCGCTATCCCTAAGAGCGGTACTCCCATTTCTAGCGCCGGGGAAAGCACATGAATACCAAATCGCATCCAGAACGAAGCCTGCCCGGCTGCGAAGGCATCACCGGCCCCCATACCGATGAAAAAGGCAACGATGAGCGGCACCAGGTAGCAAAAGAACGTACAGAACTTGCGAATCGCCCATTCAATCGGCTCTTGCTTATCCTCATCAAAGGTCTCAACCAGGCGCCGAAAACGTTCCGTCTGTCGTTGCGCCTCGCCATAAACGAGCGCCTGTGGAACAGGCACGCCTGCCGGGACAAAGCGTCCACGAACAATGGTAGCTTCTTCCTCCTGCTCGCCCTCCGACGCTGGCATCGTCACCGCATCAGGGACAACGGGCACCGGGACATCTGGGGAAGCGGATGAAGTATCAGGTCCAGGGGAAAGCGGCGCCGTAACCCGACCTCCGGCAGGCGCCTGTACTGACCCGGATGAAGAGGCAGTCGCCCCAGCCGGCGCATTCCCAGCACTCACCAGCCGGTCAAACTGCTTACTCACAAACGAGACAAGCGACATATCAGTGTGCATCCTTTCCAACACAAAACATTGATTTCGTTGTAACCAGAAAGCACAACGCCTCATAATCTGGAGCAATGCGCAACAAATCGCATCAATTCTGAGCGTGGACGCAAGAAAGCGGGAAAGGTAGGCAAACATCGGCAGTGTTGGGGACTTTTCGGCAAAACAATCTTGCGCCCGTTTCGCGCGTACACACGCTCGCCAATCTCCAAGAAGATGGCATCACCCCTCATCATGGAAGTCTTGCACCCGGCTATGGCCCTGATCTACCAGGCATACCGAGGCTTGACACGCGTAAGCCAGGCAAAGCAGAGCCACCACCGTTAGGCCAGCTTACTGCGCGTCGCCTTGCCCGCGCAGTTGCTCCCGCAATTGCTGATGGGCCTTGCGGTGCTGAGCCAGCGATTCACGCTCAAAGCGCCTGCGCAGGCGCTCGACCTCACTGGTGACGATAGCCAGGAGGCGCACATATTGCGCCATCATAAAGGCCCGGCCATCCTCATGTGCTTTTTCAACACGATTTCCGATTTCGCGTTGAAAGCCCTCCAGATCCTCCAGGTCCTCCTCATTCACAATCGAGGCTGCCCCCTCCAGGCGCGTGCGTGCACTGTCTGCCATAGGCTTGAGTCCTCCTTTCATCATTTGTATGGTGGAAGAAACGTTGTTCCCACCGAACCTCGCAGCCGTGCAAGGCTCATCACTGCCCGCTCTGCTTGCGCACAACGAGCAATGTCAACCTGCCAGCCTTCTAAACGGTCAACCTGTTGAGCATCCTACCACGGCTGCCAAACCACCGGCGGCCAGGGGCCAAGCACCTGCCAGACCCCAAACCCCACCATCGCGAGCAGACAGAGGCCGGCAATGCCCAAAAACACCACCTTCACCCGAGCGCGGCGGGCATCGTACACCACCAGCAGGGCCAGCATCAAGAGAGCAAAGGCCAGACCAAACAGCATCATCGGATACGTCACGAGAGGAAACACCTCCTTCCTTTGAGCAGTCGAACCGGGGAAAATGGGGCGCCTCAGCGCAGGCGGCGCAGGCAACAGGCACGCAGCAGGACCGTAAGCAACGCACAGGCCGCAAAGGCACCAAACAGAACCGCAACGGAGGGCCACCAGGAAAGCAGCCCCATCAGAGGATGTGCCGCATGCCATCGGAACACCTCTAGAGGAATCACCCCCACCAGCAGAGCCAGTGTCCCCTGACAGATGAGCGTGAAAAAGAAGCAGATACGATACAAAAGGAACGCCACAGGATGATCCACCTCCTGACCAGGAACTAGTACATTGAGGCCGAAATAGGTTTGTAGTATACTGGGTCAAACTAGGAAAGGAAGCAGACCCAGGTATGCGAGGCCCGAAACCAGACCCTTTGAACTTAAGCGAAAGCGACCAGCACGACTTGG
>Ga0209810_1003071_pt1 | contig 18324 bp, 14 predicted proteins | sample Coa_R1_7_FD_187159 | JGI IMG/M metagenome (GOLD analysis project Ga0209810, IMG submission 187159) | Surface soil microbial communities from Centralia Pennsylvania, which are recovering from an underground coalmine fire - Coalmine... | ecosystem: Environmental > Terrestrial > Soil > Unclassified...
CGACGTGGTGGGCATCTTCCCGCATGACGCGGCGATCGTCCGTCTGGTCGGGGCGGTGCTCGTCGAGCAGCACGATGAATGGCAGGTTGCCCGCCGCTACTTCAGCGCCGAGTCCCTGGTCAAGCTGTATGAGGAGGAGAAGCCGGCGTTGGTGCCGGCGCTGCTGATGGCGAGCTGACGGGGTCGCCTGTGGAAATGTGGGCGGGTCGGAGCGCAGCGGAGCAGAGCGCAGAGCCGCCCACATTTCCACAGGCTCGACGGCGGCTACGACGATGAAGACCACGTCACCCTTTTACACCACTTGACGGGACTCATACCTGATGGGATGGGGTGCTGGCTACGCAGAACACCAGAATTGCCGGCCGATCGTCTCAGCGACTTTGAGAATTGCGCGCATATTGGCCAGGCTAGGCGGTATCCAGTGGGGGTGATCAGCAGCCTACAACGGCCAGGAAGGGGTGCGCAGGAGCAAACGGGCAACCAGTTGAAGATTCGTGCGAAGGAGGCGCTGATGAAGGTTGGGATCGGATTGCCGGCAGTGATCCCTGGCGCCAGCGGGGAACTGGTGATGGACTGGGCGAGCCGGGCGGATGCCGGCCCATTCTCCACACTTGGCCTGATCGACCGGGTCATCTACTCGAACTATGAGCCGATGGTGACGCTGGCAGCAGCGGCAGGGGCGACGTGCCGCATTCGGCTGATGACCAGCGTCCTGCTTGTGCCGCTTCGCAGCGCCGTGCTGTTGGCGAAGGAAGCGGCCAGCCTGAACGAGCTGTCCGGCGGGCGTTTCACGCTGGGTCTTGGTGTCGGCGGCCGCATAGTAAAGGAGGACTTCAACGCGGTAGGGGCATCGTTCCACGACCGCGGTAAGCGCATGGACGACATCCTGCGCACCATGCGGCGCATCTGGGCCGGCGAGGTGCCGCCCGGCGGCTCCGAACCCGTCGGGCCGCCCATTTCCAAGGGGGAGCCGGAGGTGCTGATCGGCGGCTACAGGCCTGTGGCGCTGCGCCGGGCGGCCCGCTGGGGCGATGGCTTCCTCGCTGCCCCGGCGACGCCCAGGGACACTCAGGCGCAATACGCCATGGTTATGGACTTCTGGAAACAGGAGGGACGGTCGGGCCAGCCGCGCTTCGTGAGCGGAATGTACTACGGCCTTGGGCCGAACGCCGCCCAGCGCGCCGACGACTACATCCGCCACTTCTACGCCTTCCTGGGCCCGGCAGCCGGCGAGATCGCCGCCTCCGTCCGCAGCTCGGATAAGGCGGTCAGGGACGCCCTCCGGGCCTTTTCAGAGATCGGGGTGGACGAGATGATCCTGTGGCCGTGCATCGCGGAGCTGGACCAACTCGACCGCCTAGCTGACCTCGTGGGCTAATACTCCAACGACACATCGGGTAGCGGCGACACGTTCGACACCTGGCAGCCTCCATCCGAGGCGGCCTAGACCAAACTCCGGCTCACGTGCCTGCATTGAGCACGGTGCGGCTCAGATGTGTGCATACAGCGTGGCCTTGATTTGCTCCAGGTACGCGTTCGGCTCCACCGCCGCTCCCTCCACGATCTGCCCGGCCTTCGCCACCAGCACGGGGTCCGCCAGTGCTCGCAGATCCAGCAGCGGATTGCCGCGCACCACCAGCAGGTCCGCGATCTTGCCCGGCTCCAGCGTCCCCAGTTCGGACTGTCGGCGGATGGCCGCAGCGGCGGTGCGGGTGGCGGAGATCAGGACCTGTTCGGGCGTCAGGCCAGCCTCGTGCAGGAGCAACATCTCGTGGACGACATCGCCCAGCGGATGGAAAGGAGCGCCCGCGTCCGTGCCGAATGCGATGCGTACCCCCGCGCGGTACGCTTGTGCGACGCGCTCCACCCGACCCGGAAGCAATGCGCGCGCCTTATCCACCGTGTAGGAAGGCAGGCCCACTGCCGCGCCATGGGAGATCATTCGGTCCGCGATACTGAGTGTCGGGACGAGCGTCACGTCGTGCTTGAGCATCGCTTCGATCGCCGCATCGTCCAACAGCGTACCGTGCTCGATGCTGTCCACCCCCGCTTCGATGGCTTCGACGATCGAGTGGGTCGGCAGGGCATGGGCGGTCGCCGGCCGGCCGGCCTTGTGCGCTTCTTCGACCGCCGCCCGCATCTCCTCCACGGTGAGTTGCGACTCGTGCGGCAGCTCGCGCGGGGTCGCGGCTCCCCCAGACGCCATTAGCTTGATCACGTCCGCTCCTTGGCGGAGCTGCTCCCGCGCCAGGCGTCGGCACGCATCGGCGCCGTCCGCCTGGATGGCCAGCCCGTTGTACCCATGTCCGCCGGTCATGCAGATGCCAGCTCCGGCCACCAGCAAGCGTGGCCCCTCAATGATTCCGCCGGCGATGGCATCCTTCAGCGCGAAGACGCACTGAAAGGTACTGCCCAGGTCGCGCAGAGTCGTAACGCCCGCCCGCAGCGCTCGCCCCAGCGCGTGCGCTGCCAGGAGCGCCATCTTCGCTTCGGGCACCGGCAAGGGCGAGACGCCATAGGATTGCCCCGTCACATGCACGTGGCAGTCGATCAAGCCAGGTAGCAGCGTGTGCTCGGGGAAGTGGCGAACTTCGGCCTGTTCCGGGACAGTGATCCGGGACCACGGGCCTACCTGGCTGATCCGACCCTCCTCCACGACGACCGCGGCGTCGTGGAGCATCGAGCCGCCGGTGGCATCCCACACCCGCGCGGCGCGAAAGACCTGCAGCATTCCACTCTCCTTGGGAATCGGAGTGACGTTGACTTCGAGGAAGGAATCAACCTCGTGCCTGTACGGCGCTAGCCCGCTCTGTGGCTACCACTGCTCATACGGGCTCTTAGCGAGGACATCGTCCCCGCCGTCCACCACCAGCGTCTGGCCCGTAACCCACCCTGATTCTTCAGAGGCCAGGTACAAGGCCGCATACGCCACATCTTCGCCGCGGCCTCGCCGCGACAGCGCTGGGGGTGCGGGTGTGATGGGGGCGACAGCGGCAGGATCACGCATGAAGCCGGGGCAGAGGCAGTTCACCCGGATGTTGCGTGGATGCAGTTCACGAGCCATCGCCTGAGTGAGTCCTAGCACACCGAGTTTGGCTGTACTGTACGCCACGCTCCCATCGAGGCGCGTTTTGCACGCTGAACCGAAGTTGATGATGACGCCCGCACCGGATTGCTCCAGCGCGGGGATGGCCCGTTGAGAACAGAGGACGATCCCCCTCAGGTTGTTGGCCAACGCCCTTTCGAAGTACTCGAGATCCATGCTGGCCAACTCCGACACCCGCCACCAGAAGTCCCCGGCGACGTTCAACAGAACGTCTAATCGACCAAACGCGTGGAGCGTCTCGTCCACGATCCGGTGTGCCTGAGCCGGCACAGTCACATCCGCCCGGAAGGTCACTGCGCGCCCCCCGGCTTCGCGAATGTACTCGGCGACTCGGGCCGTTTCCTCCTCCGAGCGGGCGGCGAGCGCCACTGCTGCCCCTTCTTGTGCGAAAAGGATGGCGGTTGCACGGCCGAAGACAGGGCCGAATCCTGCAAACAGCACGACCTTGTTCTGGAGACGCATCCTACACCTCTCCCGCCGCCCGCGCGCGTCCGCCTCATCGACGGCTGACCGCACGCTCGGTGATCCCGAGCGCAACGGCGTTTTCTCTGCCTCCCACCTTGCCGCCTTCAGCTCGCAAGCACGCAGCCACCGCCGCTCTCCAGCGCGTGCGCGCCGTGGGTAACGCGCGCGGCGATGGGCCCGGTCGGTGGCCGCCCTCAGCCGAGCAGCCTCTCCGCCAGCTCGCGCCACTCGCGGCGCGGCAGTCCCGCCGGGTCCGCCGGCAGCACCTGGATACAGACGTGGTCCGCGCCGGCGTCCAGGTGGGCTCGCACGCGGGTGGCAACGTCGTCCAGGGTGCCCCAGGCGACGATCGCGTCCACGAGTCGGTCGCTGCCGCCATCGGCCAAGCCGTCGTCGCCAAACCCTAGTCGGCGCAGATTGTTGGTGTAGTTCTCCGGCCGAAGATACGGCGCCATGTGGCGACGGGCGATCGCGCGCGCCTGCCCCTCGTCGCGCTCCAGCACGAGCGCCTGCTCCACCGCCAGCAACGGCCCCTTGCCGAGGATCGCGCGCCTGGCGGGTGTGTTCGACAGGCACGAAGTACGTGTGCGCGCCGCCGGCGCGCTCGCGGGACAGCTCAAGCATTCGCGGGCCGAGCGCAGCCAGCACGCGCGGCCCAGCGGCCTCGCCCGGCGGCGTGTAGGGCGCGGCGTCCATGGCGTCCAGGTAGGCGCGCATCGTGGCCAGCGGCGGGCGGTAGACGTGGCCGCGCACGCCCTCGACCGTCGGCCGGTGGCTCACACCGACCCCGAGCAGGAAACGCCCCGGGAACGCCCCGCACAGCGTCCGCTGGCCGGCGGCCATGGCCACGGCGTCGCGAGCGTAGATGCTGGCGATGCCGGACGTGACGACGACTCGTCGCGTTGCGCAGAGCAGCAGCGCCGCCTGGCTGAACGCCTCACGTCCGCGGGACTCCGGGAACCAGAGCGCGCCGTAGCCGAGCGCGTCGAGTTCGGCCGCTGCCTCGGCGACGGCCGCCCACGGCTGTCGTTCGAACTGGAAGGTCCAGATGCCAATCCGCCCAATTTCCATGCTCGACTCCATCTCGCGGAGGTCTCTCGCGTGCAGTGGCGGTAAGGATAACCCGTTCGGGACGTCGCACGAGCGCCCCACGGTCCACCCGCGCACAAGGCATCGAGCATCGCACACTTCACACCGCTCATCTGAGCGGTGTGAAGTGTGCGATGCCACGGTCCCTCGAGGGGATGGTGGCGAGTCAGGCAGTGCGATTCTTGATGTAGGAGCGCTTGGCGGCGATCAGGCCGTCGCGGAACTCGAAGGCGTCGCAGCCGTACGCATCCAGGCGGCGCCCGTCTGCTCGGGTGCCCGTCACACGCCACTCGGCGAAGCCGCGCTCGCCGTACAGGTAGGTGCGCACCTCGCTGAAGGCCATATCCGGCACCGCGGCGAATGTCGCGGCTACCGCCGCGCGCGTCGCCTCCCGTCCGATGCAGCGGGCGCCCCACGGCTCGGGCCCGCTCGATGCCTCATAGATGCAGTCCTCGGTCATGTGGGCGACAACCGCGTCCGCGTCGTGCCGATTCCAGGCATCCGCGAAGCTGGCCATGAATTCCATCGTCACGTTGTCTTTGGCGCGTTCCACGGAAAGCGTCATGGGGTCGCGTCCTCCCGAGCGTCGACTATAGAGGGCGCCAGGCGAGAATGCTTCCTTCGATTGTGGTAAACGTCCGCCGGGAAGCCGTCGTGTTCGATAAACCCTGTACGGTCTGGCTCGCGGCGCTGCCTTCCGTGCCCAGCGTGACCTTCCCGAAGGGATGATGCTGCATACCCACGGGTGGCCTCGAAGGGCCTCGCCCATGATGGCTTGCCAAGGCGACTTGCCCGCTCCCGCCAGCGGAGTTGCGGAGCAATCTCACCGGCTTGCGCGTGAACTGCTCGCCGGATGATCTGCGTGGCGTTCCTCCCTGGCCCGCGCGGGGCACTGCCCTATTCCGTCCTGGGTGCTCAGCACATCGAATCCGGTCCGATCAACTCTCGCGCCCTGGAGAATCTGGCCCGCCACGGTTCACCATAAGAGCGGAAGTCGGCCTGGCTGAGTTGTCGCTACATTCTGTGCGGCAGTTCGAAGTGGCTGCCCCAACGTGCCGGCCTCCCGCGAGTCGCAAGGTCCGGCCGCAAAGCCTCTGTGTCACGAGGTCGATATGGACAGGCTGCTCGATGGGCGCGTGGCATTCATCAGTGGCGCCGGAAGTGGCCTTGGACGCGCTACCGCGCGCCTGTTCGCCGCCGAGGGAGCCGCGTTAGTCCTGCTTGGGCGCAGGATTGGGAGATTGGAGGAGGCCGTCCGGGACGTGGCGCCTGCCGATCGACTCCTCACGATCGCCTGCGACATTGGCGATTTCAGGTCCGTGCAGGACGCCGTTGCCAGAGGTCTGAAACGCTTTGGACAGATCGATATCCTGGTGAACAGCGCGGCCATTCTCCCTCCCCGCGGCGCGCTCGTCCGCACCACGCCCGATGAGTGGGACCGCGCGTTCGCGACGAACGTCAGCGGCGCCTTTTATCTCATGCGAGAAGTGCTACCGGCGATGGAATCCGCCGGCTACGGACGCATCATCAACGTCACCTCTGGCTGGTCATGCGACGGTGCGCCCGGCTACGCGGTATACGCCGCGACCAAAGCCGCCCTGGATTCCCTGACCCGCAGTCTCGCGGGCGAGCTGGCAGGCAGTGGCGTCGATATCCTGGTCAACGCGCTGAGCCCGGGGGTGATGAGGTCGGACATGTGGCCCGAGGGGCGCGATCCGGAGGAGGTCGCCATGTGGCCCGACGTGCGGGACCCTGAAGAAGTCGCCCCCGACCTGCTGCGCCTGGCAACCCTCCCGACTGGGGGATTCAGCGGCCGCATCGTTCGGCACGGCGAGCCCTGGTAGGGTCGTACGAGCTGCAAGGAATGGGAGTGGGCCGCGACGTCGGCGTCGCGGCCCACTCCGCCAGGGGGTCTGGCGAGGGACTCAGCCGCGGGTGGCGCCGGCGGCGGCCACGAGGCGCTCCGTGGCAGCATCGTCCCGGAAGTGCGGCATGACCTCGCGCGCGACGAGCTCCATTGAGCGCAGCACGTCGCGATGCGGGACTCCGAAGGCGGTGAGCATCAACACATGAGTGACGCCCAGGCTCTCGTAGTGCTTGAGCCGACGGATCGCCTTTTCTGGAGTGGTGATGATCGGATCGTCGTACCTCTCGTAAACGTTGGACAGGTCGAGCGACACCTGCGCGGGAGTCATCGCTCCCCCTCGCACGGGAGCGTCCACGTAGACCCGCTCATGGAAGCGCCGCCGCTGGTCCGCGTCGAAGAACGACATGTAGTAGGTCCAGTGGCGGAAGCAGTAGTCGACGTAGCGTTCGGCTTCCTCCTCCGTCTCCGCGATGTAGACGCGGCGCAGCAGCCCGATATTGGGCTTCGGCTGGCCGTACTCCGCCAGCGCCTTGTGGAACTCGCCGAGCGTGATGTCGACATCGCCGTGGGGCGCAAAGCAGCCGTAGTTGGGGCTGGTGAGCAGATTGGCTCCCTTGGCCGCGATCGCCCGTACGCCTTCCAGACTCTGGCCGGAGATCCACAGCGGCGGGTGTGGCTTCTGATAGGGCCGCGGCAGCGTGGTGGTGGAGTCGAACGACCAGAAGCGCCCGCGGTACTCCAGGTCCTCGGTGGTCCAGGTCTTGACCAGGATGTCCAGCGCCTCCTCGTACATCGCCCGGTTCTGGTTCCAGTCGATCCCCAGCCGGTCGAACTCGTACTTGGCAGCCCCCCGCGCGACGCCGACGTCGAGCCGCCCCTCGGTCATCCAGTCCACCAGCGCGATATCCTCGGCCAGCGCCAGTGGGTGGTAATACGGCAGAACGAGCACCCCGGTGAGAATCCTGATGCGTTTGGTAACCGCGGCGATGCGGGCGGCGAAGATGAGGTCGGAGGGATTCGCGATGTAGTTGGTGAAATGGTGCTCGGGCAGCATGATGCATTCGTAGCCGAGTTCGTCTGCTCGGACTGCCACCTCGATGCACTCGTTGAGTAGCTCCCCGTAGGGTCGCTTGACGTCGGGATAGAAGAAAGGAAACGCCACGCCGAATTTCAGGGCCATGACTTCGGTCCTCCAGGAAGTTCGTGTTTCCGCCGAGGGATGGCATCAGGCCAATGTCACCGTGCTCCGCGGCACTCGGCTTGCTTCAGCCTAACAGGAGCGGCTCCAGGAAATGCTCCTACGGGATGTGGAATTTCCCAACACGGTTTCCACGAGCAGCCGAAACGCCGATCACGCCCCGCACTATCACGCCCCGATCCATGCAGGTTCGCGGCGGCGTTCCCGGGGGTGGGGATCAGGAACCTTCGAAGGAGCGCTGGGCGTTCAGCACCTGCTCCAGGCGATCGGTGAGCAAGCTCACCGCGATTACGAGGGAGCCGATCGCGATGGAAGGGAAGAAGACCATCCACCACGCCTGGTAGATGTACTGCCGCCCTTCCGACACCATCAGGCCCCAGTCGGGAGTGGGCGGCTGCACGCCCAGGCCCAGGAAGCCGAGGGAGGCAATCAGCAGGATCGCGTATGAGAGCCGAATGCCGGTCTCCACCAGGATCACCGCGCTCGCGTTAGGGAGGATTTCGCGTAACCAGATGAAGACGGTAGACTCGCCGCGCAGCCGCGCCGCATCGACGAACTCCCTGGTGCGCAACTCAAGCACGACGCTGCGCACGACTCTGGCCACGCGAGGCGTGAACACGAGCGCTGTCGCCAGAATAACGTTGGCGTTGGCCGGCCCCAGCATCGTGAGGACGAGCATCGCCAGCAGCAGGGCTGGGAAGGACATCAGCACGTCCATCCCGCGCATCACCACCTCATCCTTCCAGCCGCCCAGGTACCCGGCGACCAGGCCGAGCAGGATGCCGAGCACCATCGCCAACGCCGTCGAAGCGATGGAGAGGAGGACGATGCTGCGTGCACCCGCCATGACGCGGCTCAGAACGTCACGGCCACTGTTGTCCGTTCCCATTGGAAAGGCGGCCGAGGGAGCTTCGAGTGTGTGCCGCAGATTGAGGGCGGTCGGCTCGTACGGCGCGAGCGACGGTCCCAGCAGCACCAGGAGCAGGTGCAGCGTGAGGAGCCCCAGTCCAATCGCCCCGGTGGGCGTGGAAGCGATGCGGAGGAGGAAGCGAATCGCGGCCGCCAGCGCGTGCGCGCGAACGGCGGCGGCCTGGCCCACACGACCGTGTTGGGCGGGCGCGAGGCTTACTCCCTGAGTCATGAGTTCCCCCCAGAGCCCTTCAGACGTAGCGGATCTTGGGGTTCAGATAGGTGTAGATTAGGTCAGCCGCCAGGTTCGAGAGCGAGTACACGGCGGCGATGAGGAGCGCCACCCCCTGCAACAGTGGCACGTCGCGGCTGCTGATCGCAAACGTCACGAGCTGCCCGAGGCCGGGATAGGCGAACACCGTCTCTACCACGATCAATCCGCCCATCAGCCAGCCGATGTTCATCGCGATCACCGTGGCGGTGGGCACCAGCGCGTTGCGCAGCGCATGCTTGAAAATGACCGTCCGCCGTGGCAACCCCTTGAGCAGCGCGGTGCGGACGTAATTGGAGCGGAGCTCTTCGATCATGCTGGCCCGCGTCATCCGCGCGGTGTGCGCCAGCATGACCAGCGCGAGTGTGAGCGCCGGCAGAATCAACAGGTGCAGGGAATCAAGCACTGAGGCATTGGGATTGGCGATCGACAGGGCCGGGAGGAGGCGCAGCCAGGTTGAGAAGACGATGATGAGAAGCACACCGGTGACGAACTCTGGCATGGAGATCCAGGCCAGAGTGAAGACGGCAACGAGGCGATCGATCCAGGTATCGCGTCGGACGGCGGCGAGCACGCCGAGCCCGACCGAGATCGGCACTCCGATCAGCAGCGCGGCCGCGGCCAGGAGCGCCGAATTGGTGGAGCGTTGCACAAGCAGTGTGGAGACCCGAACCCCTTCCGTGCAGAACTGCACGCCGCAACCGCCCGTCCGCAGCGAGTGACCAAGGTCGCCCTGCAGCACGCCACCGAACCAGCGCAAGTACTGCACGAGCAGCGGCTGGTCCAGGCCCATCTGGCGTCGCAGGGTCGCCAGGTCTTGCGGGGTGGCCGACTGCCCCAGGATCATCGTCGCCACGTCGCCGGGCAACACCGCGGTCACCGCGAAGATGCACACGGATGTAAGCCACAGGGTGATCACCAGGAGCGCCAGCCGACGCATCAGAAACCGAAGCATAGAGCCTCCTCAATCCAGCCGCGTCGCGGCTGCCTTAAACCGTTGGCCGTGGAGGCGATAGATCTTCAGGGCCAGGTGAAGGTTCAGGCGTTGCTCAGCATCGTCCAGATCCAATCCCATGATCTTCCGGATCCGACCAAGCCGGTAGCGGATCGTGGTTACGTGGAGGAAGAGCTTCTCGGCTGTCTGCGCCACATCGCATCCCGATGCCAGGTAAGCCTCGAGCGTGGCGAGCAGTGAGCTGCCGCGGCGCTGGTCGTAGTCGAGCAAACGCGTCAAGCGCGGGCGGGCGAACTCGATCAGGTCATCCACCCGGTCTTCGTCGAGCAGAATCTCGTAGACTCCGGCGCGCGCGAAGGGTAGGACCGTGTCGCGCTGACCGAGGGCGCGGAGAATCTCGAGCGCTCGTTTCGCCTCGCGAAACGAGCGGCGCACTCCCATCGACCCTTGATATCCTCGCCCCACGCTGACCGAAATCGTCGCTCCGTGTAGCTTCGGCGCTGCTTCGATCACCGCCTGGCGCACTTCCGCGGCAAGGGTCTCCCCGCCGTCGCTCTCCGCGGCGGCCACGATCACCAGGCGCCCTCCGCCCTGGGGCACTGCGACGGCGCCAGCTCGGCACCGCTCCAGCCGCTCCGACACCACCTGCTGGAGCGACGACGACAGGTCGAACAGGGGGCTCTCCGGGAGACCGACAACCCCATCGAACGGGTCGATGTCGACCAGCAAGACTTGCAGGGAACGTGACAGATCGAGGCCGAGGAGCGCGGCGCGCTGGCGGAGATCTTCGGAGTCCCCATTCCCTCCGGCCAGCAGCACTTCGACGAAGTCCGTCTTCAATCGTAACTCGACGTCCAGTCGAATGCGCTCTTTCATCAGTTCCAGCGCCGTGAGCAGCGCCACCTGCTCCGCGACCATCAGATCCAGTTCCTCGAACGGGCGAGAGATTTCCTGCACGCACAGGTAGCCCAGCACGGTCCGCCCGGCCATGACCGGCGCCAGGATGCGATTGCCCGTCCCGGTCTTCCAGAACATGGCTCGGCGCTGGTACTCCAGTCTGCGCAGCCGCTCTGACAGGGCTCCCGCGCCGGCGTGCTCACTCAAGTCGAAAGGGCGGCTCTCACTGCTGGCCAGCAGCCGGTGGAAGCGGTCCAGGATGAAGACCGGATTGCCGAGCAACTGAGCAGCCGCCTCCGCCAGGCTGCCCAAGCCCCGTTCGGCAAGCACCATCTCGATGAGGCGGACGTGGCTGGCGTTCAGGCGTTCGAGCAGCTTATTCTGGCGGGCAGTGACCTGGTTGACCCGTTCGAGCTCGGAGGCCCGCTCGATCTCCGCGGCGCGTAGCTCGCGTTCGCGCTGCAGGAGGAGGCTGTTGCGCAGGGCGACGGTCGCCTGTGCCGCGATGGCGGAGGCGTAGGCGATTTCGGTGCGACTGAACGTCCCCGCGGTCGGAGCGAAAAACCACATGGCGCCACGCGCTTCCCCCAGTTGTAAGGGAATGATGAGCGCCGACCGGAAGCCATAGCGCCTGGCGTGCTCGCGGACCAGCGGGAACGTGTCCTGCTCGAGCGCATCCGGCAGGTAGAGCAGCGTGCCCTGCTCTATCGCAGCCAAGGTTGCGCTGCTTTCCAACGGCCAGGTGCGAACCTCGTCCGCTAATGGCGGGCAGAAGCCCGCTTCCGCATGCTGGCTGAACTCGCGGCGTTCAAGATCCACCAGTCCCACCCAGCACATGCGCCACGGGCTGTGCTGGGTGACAGATCGCACGATCGACCACAGGATGGTCTCGGCATCGAGCGACGAGTTGACCATCCAGGCGATCTCTTCGAGGCTCGAGAACAGCTCAGCCGCCTGCGCAGGGACTGGTACTGGCAACTCGGAATGACTATCCCTGATCGCTGCCCCCACGTGCTCCAGTCGATGGAAGTCCCAGAGATCCTCTTCATCCTAACGGACACACGGTGAGCAGCATCTCTCGAAAGCGATGAACCGGCAGGCAAAAATTGCTCCATTTTGAGAAGGTGCCTGAGACATCCTGCTGCTAGCATGGGAAACCCGTAGCCGAGGAGAGGCCGGGGCTCCCCACGCAAGCGCATGCCGCTGAGGGCTGGAAGGTCCGGGGGCGCCGCGCCGGCCGCACAGGCCGAACCGGGAGGGGAGGGTTCGCGATGAATCTCGATCGTCAGGCTCGGCGGATCAGTCGCCGCCAGTTCCTCCGTGCGGCGGCGATGGCCAGCGTCAGTCTGGCTGCCCTGAGCCAGCTCGTCGCCTGTTCGCAGCCGACGCCGCCAGCGAGTGGCCCGACTCCCGCGGGCCAGGCGCCGGGTGGAGCTCCTACCACGGCGCCCGCCGCGGCGCCGACCCAGGCGCCTGCTGCCCCCGCCGCGACGCAGGCCCCGGCAGTCGTCTCCACACCCGCGGCCGCGCCATCTGCGGGCGCGCCGAAGCGGGGCGGCACGCTCCGGGTGGCAACTCTCGCTCTGCCGACCGTGATCGACCCGCACAAAACCGCCGGCCAGCACGAATGGTCGATCAGCCAGGCGATGTTCAACAACCTGGTCCGCACCAACCAGAAGCTCGAGCCTGTGCCGGAGCTGGCCGAGTCGTGGGAAGGCACAGAGGATTCCAAGGCCTGGACCTTCAAGCTGCGCAAGGGGGTCAAATTCCACCACGGCCGAGAGCTGGATGCTGACGATGTGGTGGCGACATTCAAGCGCATCGCTGACCCGGAGACCGCGTCCCCGGCTCGGTCAGTTTTCGCCTTGGTAGACAGTGTGGAGAAGGTCGACCCGCTGACGGTCCGCTTCCACCTGAACACCGCCTATGTGGACTTCCCGACACGACTGGGAAGCCACTGGGGGCGCATCGTCCCGCGAGACAAGCTGGACACCCTGGGCACTGCTCCGGTGGGCGGTGGCCCGTTCAAGTTCAAGGAGTTCCGACCCGGCGACCAGGTGGCGGTGGAGCGGTTCGACGGCTACTGGGAGCAGGGCGCCGACGGCCAGCCGCTGCCGTACCTCCAGGAGGTGCGCTTCATTGGGGTGGCAGAGATGTCCTCCCAGATCTCCGGTCTGACCAGTGGTTCGCTGGACTACCTCAACGAAATATCACCCGAAGTGCTTGCGCCACTCTCTGGCAATCCGCAGTTCCAGGTGTTCGAGATCCCCAGCCCGGCGTTCCAGGAGGTCAACATGCGTGTCGACCTGGAGCCCTTCAAGGACAACCGGGTCCGGCTGGCCTTGAAGCACCTGGTCGACCGCCAGGGGATGCTGACGGGGGTTCTCCAGGGACACGGCGTGATCGCGGCCGACTCGCCGATCCCGCCGGTCAGTCCCTACTACACCCCGATCGACCCCCTGCCCTTCGATGTGGAAAAATCGAAAGCCCTGCTGGCCGAGGCTGGCTACCCGAATGGGATCGACCTCGAGCTGGTGGCCGTCAGCGGCATCGCCGGCCTGGACCAGTTTGCCGTCCTCTATGCCGAGATGGCGAAGGCGGCAGGCGTGCGGATCAAGCTGCGGAAGACGCCCTTCGACGTCTTCATGGGGCAGGACTTTACCAAGGCACCCCTCACTACCGGCCAGTGGAACGGCCGGGCCCACGTGGACGAGCTGCTGGCGCTGGTGTACGAGAGCGGCGGTGCCTGGAACGAGGCGCATCTGGAGAATAAGAAGCTGGACGAGCTGCTGGTCAAGGCCCGCTCGGAGCGGTCAGTGGAGGGGCGCAAAGCGATCTACGCTGACGTGGCCAAGCTCTTCCGTGACGAAGGGCCGATCGTGACGCCCTATTTCGTGAACTACCTCAGCGCGGGACGCGCCAACATGAAGGGCTTCGAGCCGCACCCGATCCGCTGGTCCGACTTCCGCTCCACCTGGCTGGCGTGATTCGGGCAGTGGGCAGAGGCATGGCCGTGATTCGCACTCGGTTCCCGATCACGCGGATCGAGCAGATCGCGCTGGTGGTACGCGATCTGGACGCGGTGGTACGCGCCTACTGGGAGCAGTTCGGAATCGGCCCGTGGCGGGTCTACACGTTCGGCCCGCCGATGCTGAAGGAGATGACCTATCGTGGCCGCTCGCAGGCGTATCGGATGCGCCTGGCCCTGGCCATGTGCGACAACGTCCAGCTCGAAGTCATCCAGTCGCTCGACGGCCCGAACATCTACGAGGAGTTCCTGGCCGAGCATGGGGAGGGGGTGCACCACCTCGGCATCTTCGTGCCGGACCTGTCGGCCGCGGCCGCGGAGATGGAGGCGCTTGGCCATCCCATGATCCAGAGTGGCCGCGGCTACGGCAAGCACGGCGACGGCGCCTTCGCCTACTTCGAAACCGCGGGGCCATTCGGCACCACCCTGGAGCTGATCGAGCGCCCGAAAGAGCGCGCCGAGCCTGAGGCCGTGTACCCACCCGGAGCGTCTGCCACGTAGGGCAGTTGAACAGGCCAGATGGAGGTTGCGTTCTGGACTCGGCGCCCAGAGGCGCTCGGAGTTGTGGTTAGGAACATCCGCAGTCCGGGGAGATGGAGCCGCTCGACGAGCAGGACGGCACTGGGTGTGGTGGTGAACTTCCCCGCGCAGCGTTTCGAAGCCGGGCTGTGTGCTCGCCCAGCGGCTGAGGATGCCTGATGCGTGAATCGGCCGTCCTGAGCGTGCGCGACCTGCACGTTGCCTACCAGACCCGCGGCCGCTGGGTCGAGGTGCTCCGCGGGGTGGACCTCGAGATCGGTGTAGGCGAGACCGTAGGCGTTGTCGGCGAATCCGGCTCGGGCAAGAGCACCCTGGCGTTCGCGGTGATGGGCTACCTGGCTCAGAACGGCCGCATCACCGGCGGGCAGATCCTGTTCCAGGGGGAAGACCTCACACGCAAGGGCGAGGCGGAGCTTCGCGCGATTCGCGGGGCCCAGATCGCCATGGTGTACCAGGACCCCCACACCTCGTTGAACCCGTCGCTGCGGATCGGGGAGCAGATCGCGGAGATCTTCCAGGCGCACCGGCGGCTGTCGCGCTCGGCCGCCTGGGCCCACGCCGTGGAGATGCTGGATCGGGTGCACCTGCCGGCGCCCGCGAAGCTCGCGCGGCGCTACCCACATGAAATCTCGGGAGGACAGCGCCAGCGCGTGCTGATTGCGATGGCGCTGGCGTGCAACCCGAGCCTGCTCATTATGGACGAGCCCACCACCGCGCTGGATGTCACCACCGAAGCACGCATCCTGGACATCGTGAACGAGCTGAAGCGGGAATTCGGGTCGGCGGTCCTGTACATCACCCACAATCTCGGGGTCGTAGCCCGCATCGCCGACCGGGTGGCTGTCATGTACGCCGGCGAAGTGGTCGAGGAGGCGAGTGTCCGGACCATTTTCGGGAACAGCCGCCACCCGTATACCGTGGGCCTTCGTGCTTCGCTGCCCCGACTGGACATCGGTAAGCGCGACGGTCGGCTGCAGGAAATACCGGGGCACATCCCTCCGCCGGAGGCGCTCCCACCGGGTTGCCTGTTCGAACCGCGCTGCGCGTACGCGCGCGAGGCCTGTCGCCAGGAGCGTCCCCCACTGCTGCGCGCGGACCCCGGGCACCGGGTCCGTTGCCTCTTCTGGCCCGAGGTCGATCCGTGCCCATCGGTCCTGGGGAACGCGAGCGCGGCGGTGCCGCAGGTTGGCGACTCCGAGCTGCTGCGCGTCGACGGGCTCGTGAAACGATACGGCGCTGCGGGCGGTCTGCCATTCCTGGGGCGGAGCAGCGACGCCGTGCACGCGGTGGACGGGGTGTCGCTGCATCTGAGGCCTGGCGAGACCCTGGCGATCGTGGGGGAATCCGGCTCCGGCAAGACCAGCCTGGCGCGGACGATCGTCGGGTTGCAGGCGCCCTCGGCCGGGCGCCTGGAGTTCGAGCGCCGGCCCATGGCTCCAACCGTGGAGCGACGGCCCGACTCCCTTCGGCGCGTCCTTCAGATGGTTTTCCAGAACCCCGACTCGTCGCTCAACCCGCGGCACTCGGTGCTGCAGATCGTCGGACGTCCGCTGCAGCGGTTCACGCGGATCCGCTCCTCCCAGGTGCGCCAGGCCGTGGCGGAGCTGCTACAGGCGGTCAACCTGAACAAGTCGTATCTCGACCGCTATCCAGAGCAGCTGTCGGGAGGCGAAAAGCAGCGCGTCGCCATCCTGCGCGCTTTCGCGGGGGACCCGAGAGTCGTATTGTGCGACGAACCGGTCTCGGCGCTCGATGTCTCGGTGCAGGCAGCGGTACTGAACCTGTTGCTGGACCTGCAGCTCCGCCACGGCACCGCATACCTGCTGATCTCCCATGATCTGGGTGTGGTGCGCTACCTCGCGGACCGCATCGCAGTGATGTACGCTGGCCAGATCGTCGAGCTCGGCTCGTCCGCGCAGGTCTTCAACCCTCCGTATCACCCGTACACCGAGGCGTTGCTCTCGGCGATTCCCGTGCCGGATCCGGCCGTGCAGCAGCCGCCGATGCGCCTCGAGGGTACGCCGCCGTCCGGATCGCCGACGCCGGGTTGCCGCTTCGCCGAGCGCTGCCCGCGCAAGCTCGGGCCGATCTGCGACACCTCGCCACCGCCGGTGGTAGAAGCGGCTCCCGGCCACACCATCGCCTGCCACATCCCGCTGGAGGAGCTCCGCCGCGTACCGCCAGTGGTCGCACAGGCAAAAGGGGCGACCGAGCCGACCCGTGCCTGACCTCCGGTGGCAGAGGGAGTGGAAGGCGAAATATTCCGCGCGAAGTAGGAAAGGCCCAGCCGCCTTTCTTGCTAGGCTGGATCCGCCACACTAGGGAGGAGGCATTATCCGTTGCCCGCTGCAAGGCTCGCGCTCACAGGAGTGAGCGCCTGGATCGGCCGGGGCGATCGTCGCATTGAGGACGCCACCATTGTCATCCACGGGGGTCGCTTCGCCTACGTCGGCCCATCTGCCGGCGCCTCGATCCCGCCCGACACACGCGTCATCGACGCCAGGGGCACGGTGGCGATCCCAGGGTTGTGCGACCTGCACACGCACCTGACGTCGAACTCCCAGCACCACCGGGTCATCAACAACACGGTCTTCCGCACCAACACCCCGCCGCAGGCAAAGCTGCTCCATGGCCTCTTGAACGGGCTGCGGGCGCTCAGCGCCGGCTTCACCACGTTGCGGGTCATGGGCAACAAGGGTGTCGGCGAGGTCCACCTGCGCGACTTCATCAATCAGGGGATCCTGCCCGGTCCGCGGCTGCTCGTCGCTCCCTGGTGGATCTCGATGACCGCCGGGCACGGGGACCTGTTCTGGCCACCCACCTGGCGCCGCGAGCCCGACGACACCGCCGACGGCCCCGACGAGTGCCGCGAGGCGGTACGGCGCCAGGTCCGCGAGGGCGCCGACTTCATCAAGATCATGGCCTCTGGCGGGGTGATGTCCCACGGGGACAAGCCCACCTGGCCCAACTACACCGTGGAAGAGATCAGCGCTATCACCGACGAGGCGCACGCCCTGGGGCTGCGGGTTGCCGCCCACGCCCAGTCCACCGAGGGGATCAGGCGGTCGCTGCTGGCCGGGGTGGACACGATCGAGCACGGGATCTACCTGGACGACGCCTGCATCGAGCTGATGCTCAAGCGTGGCGTCACCCTCGTCCCCACGCTGGCCATCTCCACCTGGATCGCCACCGAGGGCCTGCAGCGCGGCGCGGGCCAGGAGGGGGTGGACAAGATCAAGGTCGTCCACGATGTTCACCGCGACGCGGTGCGTCGCGCCCATGAAGCGGGAGTGAAGATCGCGCTCGGCACTGACTCGTCCGGCACGCTCTGCCCGTTCGGCGAGAACGCGCGCGAGCTGGAACTCTACGTGGAAGTCGGGATGTCGCCGGTCGCGGCCCTGGAAGCCGGGACTCGCGTCGCCGCCGAGGCGATGGGCCTGGCGTCGGAGATCGGGACGCTGGAAGTTGGCAAGCGCGCTGATCTCGTCCTAGTCAACGGCGATCCCACGCGAGACATCGGGCTGCTGCGCCGCCCGGGTGCGATCCGCATGGTGCTGAAGGATGGGGTGGACTGCACCGACCCCTGGCCAGCGGTAACCCGTCAGTTCGAGGCGACTGAGTTGCAGCAGGCGGGAGTGGCATCGTGAAGTTCCTGGTTGGCAGCACGTTCTTCTACCCCGATGTACGCCGGCACTATCGAGAGCTGGTCGATGACAATCTTGAGATTGTGAAGCTCGCGGACGAGTTGGGCTTCTATGGCGTGACGCTTGCAGAGCACCATTTCAACAATTACATCTGCAATCCTTCCGACCTGCAATACGTCGCGTATTTCGCGGCGCACACCCAGCGGATCCGGTTCATGACCACGGTATTGGTGCTGCCCTACCACCACCCGCTGGCGCTGGCCGAAGAGATCGCCCTGGTGGATTGGATGACGAAAGGTCGGCTGGATGTGGGGGTGGCGCGGGGGGCGAACAAGTACGAGTTCGACCGGCTGGG
>Ga0209810_1003072_pt1 | contig 18321 bp, 16 predicted proteins | sample Coa_R1_7_FD_187159 | JGI IMG/M metagenome (GOLD analysis project Ga0209810, IMG submission 187159) | Surface soil microbial communities from Centralia Pennsylvania, which are recovering from an underground coalmine fire - Coalmine... | ecosystem: Environmental > Terrestrial > Soil > Unclassified...
CCCGTCTGGAGTCAGGATGGGCAGAGGCTCTACTTTGTGAGCGCCGAGCATGGGTCAAACGCGATCTTCGCGCTCGCGGTCGAGACGGGCGACTGCTGGCGCGTTTCGTCCACCGACGCCGATATCATTTCACTGAAAAGCGTGGAGGCGAGGCAGCTGTTCGTGGGTGTAGCAGCAACGCCAGAGCGGCCCTACGACCTTTTCACCCTTCCCTATAGCGGTGGTGAGCTTCAGTCGCCTGTCGCCACCAACCAGGCGCTACTCGCGGAAGTGCGCATTGCGCCGACCGAGCGCATCAGCTTCACAGGGCCAGACGGCTGGGAGATCGAGGGCTGGCTCGTCAAGCCGCTGTCTGCCAGAGTTCCCTACCCCCTGATTCTCCATGTTCACGGTGGGCCATACAGCGCGTGGGGCTACAGTTTCTATTTCCAGGCACAGGCGCTGGCCGGCGCTGGCTATGCCTCGCTGTACATTAATCCGCGCGGCAGCAAGGGCTATCACGGGGCCTTTACGCGAGCGGCTGACTGGGGTGAGAAGGATTTTCTCGACCTGATGGCGGGCATCGATGCCGTACTGGCAATGGGCGAGGTCGATCCGCAGAGACTCGGCATCACTGGCATCTCCTACGGCGGCTTTATGACCAACTGGGCGCTGGGACATACCGACCGCTTTGCTGCCGCTGTCTCAGTGAATGGCGTCTCCAACCTGATCAGCATGCATGGAACAAGCGACCTGGGGGCGCTCTGGCTTGGCACACAATACGGGCATTTCTGGGAAAGTGAGGAAACCTGGCAATTTTATCGCACGCACTCGCCAATTACCTACGTGGATCGCATCTCAACGCCGCTGCTTCTCCTCCAATCCGAAAACGACTATCGCTGCCCCATCGAGCAGGGTGAGCAACTCTTCTCCGCCCTCTGCGCCCGTCGGCAGACGGTGGAGCTGATTCGCTTTCCCAATGCCAGCCACGTGATCGTCGAAACTGCCAGCCCGCACCACCGCTATTTCCAGTGGAAGCTGGCCCTGGATTGGTTTGAGACCTACCTTAAGCCGTATGGACAGTGATCGAGAAAGCAGGGAACGATGGATATTCTTGTGCTTGGCTGTGGCGTCTCTGGTCTCACGACGGGTCTCTGCCTGCTTGAGGCCAACTACAGCGTCACCATCTGGGCCAGAGATCTCCCGCCGCAGACCACCTCGAACGTGGCTGCGGCGGTCTGGCTGCCGTTCAAAGCCTTTCCTGTTGAGCGTGTGACCGCGTGGGGGAAGACGACATATCAGCGTTTCAAGGCACTCCAGGCGGAGCGGGAGAGTGGTGTCTTCATGGCCGACGTATTTGATCTCAAAACAGCGTCCAGTCCTGATCCCTGGTGGGTTTCGGCGGTTGAGAATTTCCGGCACGCGAGCCAGGACGAACTGCCCCCCGGCTATGCCGATGGCTTCGCCTTCGAAGCCCCGGTGATTGATACACAGGTGTACCTCGATTATTTGTTACGCCGCTTCCAGGCACAAGGGGGCCAGGTCTATCAGCGCGCTGTTGCCAGTCTGTCTGAAGCTTTTGTTGAGTGCGATATTGTCGTCAATTGCACCGGGCTGGGCGCACGCGAACTGGTGGGCGATCGGGACTTGCACGCGGCGCGCGGTCAGGTAGTACGTGTCAGGCACAATGGTTTTCGTCAGGTACTCGTTGATGAACACAACCTTGCTCAGCTCACCTATATCGTCCCCCGCATGCACGATATCGTACTCGGAGGGACCTATGAAGAGCAGAACGAGAGTATCGGAATCGATGCTGAAACAACGCAAGCTATCCTGCAGCGTTGTGCGCAACTGGTCCCTCTCTTTGCCACGCTCGCGCCGGACGATATCATCAGTATCGGCTGCGGGCTGCGACCGGTGCGTTCGACGGTGCGGCTTGAGGCAGAACGCCCTTCCCCCCGGCAACTGCTCATCCACAACTACGGGCATGGCGGGGCAGGAATCACTCTCTCATGGGGATGTGCAATGGAGGTTGTAGCATTGCTCACCAGCATCCTTTCAGCCTGATCCGGCACGGATGAATGCATCACTGATATCTATTCATAGCCATTTGTCCAGTACTGTCTGGAAAGCGCGTATTATCTCTTCCATCGCCTGTAGCGAACGCAGCGCGTCGGTGCCGATTTCCAGCGAATGGTTGGCCTGCTCGATCACCAGCACTTTGCCTCTATCGCCAATCGCGGCCTGAATTTCCGCCACCTGTGCAGGATTGTAGTAGGGGTCTGCCGTGCCGATAGCGACGAATGTTGGTCCAGGAGCCTGTTTCATCTGTGCGCGTACTCTCTCAAAGTTGAGAACGGGCGTCAGCCAGGCGGTCAGGGCTGGTTCTGACAGAGACAGGGTAGTGAGCAGGCGGGCCATGACCATCGTGCCGAGCGACTTGCCGACCAGCGCGATACGCTGATAGGCCCGCTGGCTCATGAGCGCGCTGTACGCGGCTTCAGCGTCGGCGATGCTACATCGCAACAGCTCTTGATCGGCAAGCGAGGAGAAGCCGGGATGTTGTGTGTATTCCACGCATAGCACATCCATGCCCCGCGCCAGCAGTTCCAGCCGGGGGTAGCTGAGTACCGGCCCCTGGCAGCTATAGCCCCGGCCCGGCAGCACAAGCGCCGCCTGCTCTGCTGGCTCGTCCTGTTGAAAAAAGAGATTGGGTACCGCTTCCTGCCGGTATCCCTGAAAATCAAGCGTTCGTAGCGAGTACATCTATATGCTCCCTTCTGGTGGTTCTGGTGGCTCCCGTGATTTCTGTGGCGCCGCTTCCTGTTTTTGCGCCCTGCGTGCTATTCTCAACACGACGAGAAACGCGCCGACGAGTGCAAGGACGGTGAAGAGAATGCAGCAGCAGAAGAATAGACTGGCATCGAGGCCGGAGGAAATCTGCCCGAGCCAGCTATTGAACGGGTCGCAGGTAACGGCAGGCGTTACCGTGTGGAAATTGCTCACCGTCGGCAGGCCGCTCTTTGCCGTAAAGATGGGGTCAAGCAGCATCTGGTCGGCTGAAAGGCGCGTATAGAGGCGTGTTACGTAGCCATAGGCGCTTTTCAGTTGGGCCAGTTCCGCAGGCTCGTTCATATAGAGCGAACTCGTTGGCTGAGCGTAATCGGTGATGAAAGCGTGGCCGTTGGCATGACTCACCGCACTGTCGACCAGCTGCGTGTAGTTGCCGCCTGGGTAGGGGTCGCCGGTGAACTGGCTATCTTGCAGCACAACGGACTGGTAATTCTGTGGCACGAAGCGGCTGGCAGCAAAAACCCAGACAAGCACGCCTGTGTGAGGCTGTGTGGCGACGGCAGCCAGGCGCATGGGAATCATAATCTGGGCAGGTGTCGCATCTGTAGGCAGCTTCTCCGTCAGCCTGACCGGTGTAATATCCTGCACACCCGCCGATGGCTGCAATTTGAGCGCGAGAAACTTCATATGCGCCTGAATGTAGGGCTGAATCAGCGATTGTGTGCTATCCGGTACGTGATAGTGATTGCTTTGCAGCCATTTCACCAGCGCCTGCGGGTCGCTGGAACCGATCACATTATAGGCATATGGGCCAACAGTACCTGTGCCATAGACGCTGACGCGCGCCTGGGGAGGAGGCGCGCCAGCATTATTGCCGCCAAAGTTGGGGCTGAAACCGCATGGCGCTGGCTCGCCCGCCACAAAGGTCGGGGCCGTCGCCCGATCCAGATTGCTGAAAAGGCTCATCGGCGCCGTTTCAATCGTGGGAACCGATATCACGGGCAGCACCCAGGCAAAATTGCTCGCGCTCCCGCTGTAATTAATCTCCTCGTACAGCGTCACCTTCCCCGGATCAAGCGCGAAGATCATGCGCTCAATGCTCTGATCTACCGTTCCCTGCGCGGTAAATAACCCGCCGCAAGCCAGTGCAGGCAGGGGAGCCAGCAACAGGCAAAACAACGCAATGACCGTCGCCAACAGACCCGGCAACATCTTTTCCTGTAGTCTGATATTTCTTATAGCCATAGAGCTACATCTGCCTCGTATATGCATAAAAGACATTCCTTACGTGTCACGGAAAATGCCAGAGCAAGGCGCCGTCGCTGGCTTGCAGGGCGTTGATGTTGCCGTCTTGCGAACTGACAAAGATGAAGCCGTTGTTGGCGGTCAGCAATGTGATGGGTGTAGGTGATTTGTAGTACCAGAGCATGGTGCCGTCGCTGAGGCGCAGAGCGACCATTGAGGTATCGTCCAGGCTTATGTAGGCGATATTGCCGGTGACGCTCGGACGGAAAAGCAGGTAGTTCAGGCTGCCCGTCTCATAGACCCAGAGCAGGGAGCCGGTTTTCACCTGCAGGGCGGTGAGGATTTTATCCATCAGGTTTGGTCCGCCCGGTGAGATGACGTAGAGGGTATCGCCGATAATCTGTGGGGGCCAGAGCATGAAGGCGGGGGGCCGGTAACGCCAGAGGAATGTGCCATCGCTCGCTTTGAATGCCTCCAGCGAATTATCGGCAGCATTGACGTACAGAACGCCGTTCTGGACGAGGGGCTGGTTGGTGATAACGCCGATATTCTTATAGTCATGCAGAAGCGAGCCATCGCTGCCGCGCAGTGCGCTCATGGTGCCGCCTTTCTGGCTGACATAGACTGCTCCATCCTGCACCAGCGCGGGCCAGAGCGGCCCTGCACCGGGGTGATATTGCCAGAGCAATTTGCCATCGTTCGCGCGCAAGGCTTTGACCGCGCCATGCTGGTCGTCGATATATGCCACGCCTTGCTCTATTGCAGGCAATCCGAAGCCGGTTTCATCGACCTGATAGCGGTACAACCAGAGGTAGCGGCCATCGCTGGCGCGCAGGACGTGCAGGATGTTGCCCTCTGAAAGCAGGTAGACGAAGCCGCCAACCGCTTCGATGGATGCGAACGGGCCAGGATAGTCGCTGCGCTGGTTGGCAGCATATTGCCAGAGCAGAAAGCCGTCGCGAGCGCGCAGGGCATAGATCACATCACCGCCGTGACCGCTGACGTAGAGTGTCCCGTTGTTGAGGATAGGCTGGAGTGGGCCAGGATAGGGAATGCTCTGCCCCCAGAGAACGGTGCCGTTGCTGGCGCGCAGGGCCATCACAAAGCCATAGACCCCGCTCTGGTTGACCGAAACAAGGTATACCACCCGGTCAGCTATCTGGACGGAAACGCGCGTAGGCGCTTTGAAATGCCAGAGCGGCTCGCCATTACTGGATCTGAGTGCATAGAGCATGCCATCGGGCGTGCTGATAAAGGTGATCCCGTTTTCACTGCTTACCTGCGCGATTTTTGCAGAAGCGGGAAGCGAGAGGGAGACATTGCCCGGCTTTGCGGGCGCAGGGGCAGGCGCTGGCAGAGAAGGCTTTATGACGAGGACGAGCAGCATAAGGGCGGCAACGAGCGTTGAGAAGGCCAGCCAGATTCTGGCGCGCGGTGAGAGGCGCAGGTGTTGCCGGTAACCTGCACCTGTCCCTGTTGCGTTGTTGCCCTCACCGCTGCTATCCAGATCGACAATCTCAATGTCGTCGCTGTCGTTGAAAGGCTGGTCGTCGAAGTCTTTCATAGTTCTCCTGCTTTTGCAAAGACACTGCCAGCATTATTATGAGCTATGTGTCAGTGTTTTTGCAAATGGTGAATCTTCAATGCGATTTGCAGGGAGAGGCGCAGTTCGGGGTCTTCGAGCGAGCGTCCCAGGATTTCTTCGATGCGTCCCAGGCGATAGAGCAGGGAGTTACGGTGGAAATGCATGGTGCGCGCCGTCTCGCTGAGGTTGCCGTTACAGCGGAAATAGCCTTCCAGCGTCTCGATCAGCATGCCGTCGCCGCGCGTATCGGCTTGCAGGAGCGGGCCAAGCGTCTCTTGATAGAAGTTGTTGAGTTCTTCCTGCCCATCCAGATAGAAGAGCAACCGGTAGACGCCGAGGCGGGCGAAGGAATGTAATTTTTCTTCGCCGAACAGCCGCCGCCCGATTTCCAGCGCCCGCTGCGCCTCGCGGTAGGCATCCGGGATGCCTTGCAGGTCGGCAGCGACGCGCCCGATGCCGCCGGAAAAGACGGGCAGGCGAGCGGCGCTGCTATTGCGCGCATCCGCGCCGGTGCGCAGGCGATTATAGACGCGCTCTACACGGGCAAAAAGCGCGTCTTCCCGGTCGCGTTCGTGACTCTCGCCTGCCGCGTATTCGCCATTGGTAGCGGGCAGCAGAGCTGTCACGCGCCGCGTTTCGACCAGTATCCAGCCCGTTGGCCAGCCGCGTAGCAGTTCTTCGCGCAGCCGTTTGCCCCATTGCGCCTTCAGACTGCCTGTCGCGTAATCAGGCTCGTTGGGCGAGAGTTCAAACATGGCTACAACGTGTGGCAGGGTCAGATCGTAGCCAAGCAGGCGCGCGCGGGCCAGCATCTCCTCTGGCTGCTGATAGCTGCCCTGCACGACATCCATGAATGCCTCTGCCTGATAGCGGCTCTCAACCTCGCTGCGTTCGCGCGCGCGTGCAAACTCAATGGCCAGAATCGGTGCCACCTGCCCCAGGATGATGCGTTCCAGATAGTCGAAGTCGCCATCTTTGCCCACCAGCGAGAGCGAGCCGATGACTTCGTGCCGGATGAGAATGGGCGCGACGATACGCGTCAGCCCAAGCTGCCAGAGCCTCTCGTTGCTGAGCGGTTCCGGGAGTGCAGGCTGTTCGCTGCCCGGCGCGGGGATGACAAAGAGCGTCTGCTGTTCCGCGTCCTGCACGACGACCAGCTTGCCGCAACTGCGCGCTAACTCTTCGCATACCCCCTGGATTCCTGCGCCCTGAATGCTGAGCTGCATCAGGCGACGAGAAATCTCGGAGGCCTTGCGCTCGATCTCACCACGAAAACTGACGACGAAGGTGATGACCTCGCGTTCGATCTCCTCAAGCGGAGCCGAAAGAGGCAGCAGGATCAGCGGCAGGTGGAGCTGGTCGGCGATGGCGCAGGCTTCCTGTCCCAGCGCCTCCAGCGAGGCCGCGCCCACCGCGACCGCCGCCACACCCTCCTGTTGCAGGCTTTGCAGCAGGTGTGGCAGCGTTTCATCAAGCCGCCGCAGCTGGGGCAGTGTTAAAAGGGCAAGTTCGCCCCCATGCACGCTATCAAAGGCCGGCAAGCGCGCGCGCATCCGGCAGGACCATGTGACCCGGCGTTCCAATCCTCCCGCGCCCGCGACCAGTTGCGCATCGCGCGAGGCGAGCAGCGTGAGGATATTGCGGACAGAAGCCGATGATATCGGGGGTTGCGAACTGCTCATACTCCATGCTTATCGAGCGAACAAGGTGTTGGTTAGTAACAGGAAAGCGCGGCGATTATCGCCGCGCTGCAGGGGTGGCAACGGTGCCAGCCGGTTTTTGCTGTGCCTTGCGTTTCTCTTTCGCCTTCTTTTCTTTGATGCGATGCTTCCTCCAGGCAACTTTCTTCGTCTTGTTCATATGTTTCCTCCTCTAAAGATATCGTGGATGTGTGTCCAATAATTATTCTTCGCCTTCGATACCACCCTCGAAATCGATCTCGGTCATATCGTCGGTCTCGTCGGTGCCATCGTAATATTCGTCTTCGTTGAGCAGTTCGTCCTCTTCCTCACGGTCGTAACGCAACATGCTGTCTTTAATATAGGCGCGAATCGTCTCGCCTCCACCCTGTGCCGGGAAGCTGACTTTGCCGAACATCTGTGGATGCTGGTACTCTTCGCGAATAATCAGGCGTACCGGCTCCATAGAGAGAATGGCTGCGGCGTAGCGGTTGCCGCCTTCCATGAAATTAATCAGCCGGTTGGCCAGACGCGGTTCAATCTGCCCGATGTCTTCTCCTGCGGCATTGCGTACATAGATGGTGTGACCGCTCACGTGCAGTTGCACCCTGTCGCCAACGCCCACCTTTGCCAGCGCGCTGCCTTGCCCCACATTGATCAGCTCTGTTACACCCGTCTTGCCGGTTTCCTCAATGAAGAGCCGGGGGTCGATGCGCTCCGCGCCGGCGACCGTCGTAACCTGTTCCTCTTGCAGTAAGGCCAGCCGATCCAGGTTTTTCTTTGCGATGGTGTTGTTCGGGCTATACTTCAGTGTCTGTGAATATGCCTGCCTTGCTTCCGTATACTGCCCCAGTTCGCTATATGCCTTGCCCAGGCGATTGTACGCCTCGACCTCGGTGGGAAAGAGATTCAGGATGTTGCGGTTCGTAATCACTGCCTCTTCCCACTGGCTTGCCAGCGCCTGCTGAATCGCCAGTTCCGTCCATTGCTTTTTCAATCGTGCCTTCTCTTCAGCCGACTGAGCTTGTGCCATTGAAGCCTCCTCCATCATCGTGGTGGTTTTGTGTAGTTCGCTCATTATACACTAATCGCGCAACCTTGCAACGACCAGGGGGTGACGTGTTCAATTTGCACAGAAACCAGGTCGCCGGGCTGGATGCGCCGCGTCTCTCCATCAGGCTGTGGGAAAAACACGAGTTTATTGGCGCGATTGCGCCCCTTCCATTGCTGCCGCCCGTGAGAAAAGTTTTCCTCCTCCACCAGTACCTCTTCCACCCGTCCCAGGTGCTGCTGGTTCAGTTCCAGCGCGATGCTTGACTGTACCCCTTCCACCTCGTGCAGGCGGCGTTTCTTTTCGGCCAGCGGGATATCGTCTTCCCAGCGCGCCGCGACGGTGCCAGGGCGTGGGGAGTAGGCGGCCACGTGTACCACGTCGAAGCGAATCTCTTCAAGCAGGTCGAGGGTATGCTGGAACTCCTCTTCAGTTTCGCCACAGAAGCCGACGATGATATCGGTCGAAAGGGTGATGTTGGGCCACAGGGCGCGCACGCGCGCAATGCGTTCGCGGTACTCGTCAAGCGTATAGCCGCGTTTCATGCGCTTGAGAACTGCGTCATCGCCGGACTGTACGGGGATGTTCAGATGCTCGCAGACTTTCGGCAGTTGCGCCATGCGTTCGATCATGCTATCGGTCATGTGGCGCGGGTACGAGGTCATGAAGCGAATGCGCTGCAAGCCCTCGATCTCGCTGAGTCGCGTCATCAGGTCGGCCAGATCGGGCTTATCTGGCAGGTCAAGCCCATACGCCTCAACGGTCTGGCCCAGCAGAGTCAATTCCTTCGCCCCTTTGGCGACCAGCGTGCGCGCTTCGGCCATCAATTCCTCAATCGGACGGCTGCGCTCGCGCCCCCGGCGGTAGGGGACGATACAATAGGTACAGACTTTGTTGCAGCCCAGAATCACCGGCAGCCACGCCGTCGGGCTGGCCTTTGTCGGCTCGATTTTTGTCGGGTAGTGGGCAATGCGCTCGCCCGGCTTCGGCGTAATCGCCATTGGCAACACGGTGCGTTTGCCTGTGCGCTGCAACGAGGTGGCAAACGTGGGCGTCACCGGCGTAGGGGTGACGGGAGCCGCCTGATCTCCGTTGCTTCCTTCGTTGGGCAGGTATTCGATATCCAGGCAGCCCGCGCCGGAGATGGGCGTCCAGCGTTCCTCAAGGAAGCGCGGCAGGATATCGGCCTGCTCGACCTTCATAAAAAGGTCGATATGCGGATAGCGCCTGCTGAGTTCGTCAATCGTTTTCTGATTGCCGATCATGCAGCCCATCAGGGCCACCAGCAGGTCTCCGCGCTTCTCTTTGGCGTGTTTGAGCATGGCAAGCTGGTTGTGTGCCTTCTCCTCCGGGGCCTTACGCACGCTACAGGTATTGAGAACCACCAGATTGGCCTCATCCATGCTCGCCTCTTCCCACCCCAGTTCCTCCAGCATCGTCTGAATGCGCTGTGAATCGGCCTGGTTCATCTGGCAGCCAACCGTCCAGATATGATATTTGCCACGTGCAATATTCGTCGTTGTCATGAACCCTTTTTCTCCAGCTACAGGTCGCTTCTGCTGCTGTATAGATAGCTCTAAAACTGCTTTCGTATTGCTCTTCTAAGCCCGATATTATACACCACGATTTCTCGTCTGTCATTAGTTCTGCGTATGACTTTTCTCTGGATCAACAGGGAAAAAAGTGAACCGCCAGCGTCTCACTTAGCGGGAAGACGTTTGTGGGGGGATGCAACAAATAAAGGGAAAGGAGGAAGTGACGATGACGCAACAGAGTGATCAACCGGGCGTTCTGGAGTCCAATGAGTTCCAGCTTGCAGGCGACGGTGTGCAGATTACCTACCTGAGCGGCGATCGGGATGGCGGCCCCTACCTCACATACAGTGACGCTGACAATGATCGCACGTTCAGCGGCCAGGAAATCCATGCTCTGCAATGCGAGCTTGGTACGTTGGTGACGGTCTTGCTGCGCTATATGCCTGATGTGGGATCAGATATGCTCACCTTGATCGTCCCGCAGGTGCGTGTAGCCGAGCTATCAGAACCTGTAGAGACGCTGGCGATCAAGTGCCACCACAGTACCCCGATGATCGGGCCACCACTGGGAGCGGCTCAATCCTATCAGGTCATTGCTCTTCAAGGTTCAGTGCAGAATCCCTGGTTACGGTAGTTCCATGAGTTGTTAGCAATGCAGACAGTGTGTGAACAAAGAACCGGGCCATCCACGAAAGACGACCCGGTTCTCCTGTCTGAACGTTCATGCTCAGGCGACCGGACGCGACATGGAGGCTGTCCAGCCGAAGACGTTCTTCTGCGCGTTGACCTGCGGGCCGGAGAAAGCTTGATAGCTTCCCACCAGGCTATAAGCGACCATATCTAACCCGATCACGTGGGAGGAGAGGTAGCCGGTATAGACCTGGACGCTCGTCGGGTCGGTGGAGTCGGTGATCCTCAGGAACGTAACGCGGCTGGCATCGGCATCCCAGAAGCCAATCACCTGTTGATCGTCATTGATAGTGCCGCTCAGATTGCCATTACCGTCGTCTGTGAGACTCAGCTTGCCCTCAACTCCGTTGGCCTGGAGCTGCCAGGAACCTAACGATTGAGGAAATCTTTCTGCTTCCGCCATGAACTTTCTTTGCCCTTTCCTTGCAACGAGAGACTTGTTTTTCGGGTGACTATATACCAGTTTCTTTAGCCATACCAGAGTGTGTGCCTGGCGCGAAAATTGTCTCCCTGTGACCTGACTTCGTGGCCAATGACGCATAGCGCATCAATGTCGAGACAATTTCATCGTTAGCCGCACTCTTAATCCATAAGGGAGACGACTGGGGTAATGCTTTTTTAGCGATCAGTTTCCTGGTGCAATGAAATGGTATATTGATGCCTCTGTAGCTAGCTTCTCTGCCATCGGGCGCTGCACCAGGCGATGAGTCGGGGCAGCAGGGCCACGCCGAGGACGGCAACCCAGATGGCGGTGGCGGTGGCGAAGAGCGCGCTGAGAAGCCATGCGCCAAGCCAGCCTCCGAGCAGAGCGGTCAGCACGCCCAGGCCGAGCATGACAAGCCAGCCGCGAGATTTCCAGGAAGCAGGGCGCAGCTTCGCCGCATTCGCCAGCGCCCCGATGATCAGACCGAGGACTGCCCAGAGAAGGGAAAGGATTAACATTGTCGTTCCTCGCTTTCTGCTACGCTTTGCCTGCCTGCTTACGAACCGGGGAATACAACCCGGGTGAGTACCTCAAGCAATCTGGGGCCGTTGCTTAGCTCTTGAATCAGAGAAGAGTTCAGGTTGACTTCGACATGAGAGAAGATGGTGTAGGTTGTGAAGTTGTAGGGATGGTGGAGGCGTGACAGGGCGGCGACCATTTCCAGCGCCTGTGAGTATGGGATGGCGGGATCGTTGCGGTCATGCAGTAAGTAGATAGGCGGGCGTACCTGGCTGATGATCGAAAGCGGCGAGAGCCGGGTGAGCAACGCCTTCATCTGAGGAGTGAGCGCGGCGATGTTCTGGTTGACTCTGTCGGGCTGATCACCTTCCAGCAGGTGATAATAGGCGGCGCCGACCGGAGAAAGCTGCGCGACCTTCGCGGCAGGCAATGGTGGAGGAAAGCTGGTCGTGAGCGGGAATGCTTTCTGCAAAAGCTTCTGATCGGAAGGCGAAAACAGGTAACTCACGCTGCGGTAGAGGACGTAAGCGGTTGTCGCAATCGGCTCCCAGCGTTCTGTCTTCCCGTTGATGGCCTGTGAGCGCGTTCCTACGTCATGTAGCAGGCTGGTGATATCAGTGTAGCCGCCGAGGATGGCTAGGAACGCAATTTTATCACGGATGCGCGGATCGGCGGCTGCCTCGTAGGCCGAAAGGGAGCCGACGCTGAAGGTAATGATGCCGATATGCTGCGGGTTGACATCTGGCCAGTGTTCCATGAGTTCAAACGCCTCTACCACCGCCGCGCCCTCCTGCGTCTCGACGCGGTAATCAAAGAGTGCGGGCGTGCCGACATTGACATCGATAATTCCTTCCTGCGCCAGCGATCGTGACAGATTGACAAGCTGCGGGACTGAGCGGTTGTCACCGGCCCCCGGTACGTCGATAATCACTTCGCGCCCGCCAGGGATAGGCGGAGGTGGCGTGGCAGGCTCATAAATGTCTAAATAGGCCGTGCGCGAGGTATGTGGAAAAAGCGTGAGGTGGGTGACGCGCACCGGGTCGCCGGACACTACCAGCGGCGCCGGAGCGGAGTCGCTCAGCAACGCAGGAAGCAGCAAGGCGCTGCGGGTAAAAGCGCGGCCCAGAGGAAAGAGCGAAAGGAACCCTCCGGTGCAGAGTAAAATAATCAGGATTATTCCTGCTGCTACCCGACCCGGTGTCCAGTTCTGCCGCGCCTTTGTCACAGGCTTTGCCGACGCATCAGCATCACTTTCCTGCTTTGTCGATAGCTGATTACTGTCCATAGCTGTACCGCCTCTCTTCCGCTTCCAGCTTACGATTAAAGCGTCTCCCTTGCAGGCTGTATTGTCTGGCGTAAAGGTAAGTCGACCCACGTTTGCCCACTCCATCCCTTTCATATGTTAAGAACGGAGCGGAGCAGTTGCCGGTTACTGGTTGAAGGCTCTTATCTTATCGCTTTATCATGCTCAAAAGCGCGAGCAGCCCGAAGATGGTAATGACTCCTCCTGAAATTCTGTTGATCCAGAGCAGCCAGGCGGGGGTAAATTTGCGGCGTAACAGGCTGAGGCTGCCGGTGAGGAAGCACCACCAGAGGGTTGAGCCGGAGAAGACACCGAGAACGACCAGCGCCGCTGAGATGACGCTGTGGCTTGTTCCTCCGACGCCGAGGCCCGCGAAGACTGCCGCGAAGGAGAGGATGGTCAGCGGATTCGTCAGGGTGAGCAGGAAGGTGGAGACATAGGCGCCCGGGAAGTTGCTGGCCTTTGCGGCGGCTGCCCGCTCAGCCGGTTTTGTGAAGATGGTTCTGATGCCCAGATAGAGCAGGAAGAGGCCACCGATCAGGCGAATCCACATTTGTTGGCTGACCAGAAATGCGGTGATGAGGGTCAGCCCGAAGGCGGCAATGCTGCCGTAGACGCCATCCGCCGTCGCGATGCCCAGACCGGAGACCAGTCCGTAAAGCAGTCCCCGGTGAATAGTCCGTTGCATGCATAGCACGCTCATTGGCCCGACGACGGAGGCGATAGAGAGACCAAGAATCAGCCCGCGCAGATAGAAACTCATATCCATTGCTTTGCTCCTGTTTGTTCTACCGTTTCACGACACAAAAAAATCGCCAGACCTGTGCAGGTCTGGCGAGGCGAAACGCTCCTTCTTTAGCGACACCGGATCAGGGAGTTACAGGCACGCGAAAGAGGCCAGACCTGCAATGAGGCTGGCTCTGCTGCTGCCCATGTATGAACATCGTGAGAAAACGGTGATAATCGCTCACAGGATTCCTTCCTGATCTCTGTTCAGCTTATGTTGCGAATAGTGTAGCATATTTTTTGTTTGTCGACAATCTCATTTCCCCTGATTTCACCATTGCCGCGTGAACTGCGCCGTCAGGTTGAGGTAGAGGTTGCCGTAGGTCACGCTCGGCTCGATCATGGAGCCTTCAAACCATTCGTTAAAGGAGGTAATAGTGATCCAGGAGGGGTTGCTGGCGATGGCGGCCTGCCAGCTTTCTGTGTAGGTTGCGCCGTTGTTGCGCGGAACAATATAGGTGCCGGTACGTCCCGGCACGCGAGTATCATTGTAGCCCGGCAATACGCCTGCGGCCCAGATTTTCTGTGCGTGATTGGCACTGTTGTAGGCGTCAATTCTGGCGCGAAATCCCTGATCCACCGCCGTCATATCGTTATGCTGGATGCCCCAGTAGCCTGCGCTAAAAAGATGAATGCCATCGAAGACGCTCAACATGCTGGTATCGACTCCTTCCGCCGACCAGATCATGCTGTTATTCGGGTCAACCTGGCTACGGATGGAGGCCCATTCGGAAAGCGTGCGCCCGCCGCCAAGCGGGTCCCAGAAGAAAACGACCGGTTTGCCGTTCCAGTGGAAGAAATACGGACTGTTGCTATAGTGGGCAATCACATATTTCAGACCATTGATGATACTGGTCGAGCCGCTCAAAGCGGGTGCATCGCTCTCGAAGTAAATAGTTGAGGTGAAGTGATAGCCGGTCTGCTTTTGCAGTGTGGCGGCATATGCCAGCAGTTGTCCGAAATTTTTATCGGTGGCCGAACCTGCGCCCCACCACGAACTGATGAATCCAGTAATGCCTGCATTGGCCGCCCAGCTTACCTGTCTTGCAATCGTTGCCGGGTCGCCGGAATTGTACTGGATGGTGGGCAGGTCTGACATATGGCACAGGCACCATGTCGAGGTGTCGTACCACATGTAGTAGAAGGCCAGCACAGGGTGAGCGGGGTTGAAGAAGCCGGTCTGCGTGGGCTGTGCGTGAGGGTTGACGGCTCCTGTTGCTGTGAGTGTAGGCGTGGTCTGTTGCTGCGGTATCTGAAGCGAGGGCGTCACTACCTCTTCTGGCTGCACGACTTCCGTGGGCTTTGTTCCCGGTACCGAGGTCACGGCTTGACCAGGCGTATTGCTCTGGCAGGCGGAGCAGAGAATAAGCAGGCATATACAGATAACAACTATGATACCGTTCCGGCCTCTGTTTTTGTGAGCAAAACCCATAACTTTTCCCCGAATCTCAAAATTTCCCCTCGCCTCATCAGTATAGAGGATTACGACGCCATTTGCAAGATTGGCAGGCTGAAATAATTCAAGATGGCCCGGAAGTCATGAGCCATCTTGAATATTGAAGAGGGCAGGAAACAGGGAGCTTCTGAACTGCTACTAATCATCCTTTCCCGGTGGAGGAGGCTCATCAGAAGGCATTTCAGGATACTGCGGCTGTGGTTGCTCATAGGAGGTTTGTTGCGCCTGCGGTGCATAATCATAGTGGGCGAAGGATATGTGTGGTCCAGGACGTGTGCCTTCTTGCCATCGACGCTCCCCTTCAAGAAAGCCACCAGTGTCGGCATGGGCAGGTCGCTCTTGCTGCGTTGTCCATAGCAGGAAAAAGAGCGTTGCCAGTACTCCAGCGAAAAGCAGCCCTAACATTCCCAGCGGCCCCAGGCTGCTCAGTAGCGATGTTGGATCGCTATGAAAACCGGGTGCTGTTGCCAGGGAATGGGCATGGTGACATGCATACTGCATCGATTGCTCCTATCTCTGTCATCGTAGCAAAAATAAGCTCTATAGTTTCAACGCTGCTTACATTAACCAGAGTACGAGGAAATTGTCAAAAAAATATGCAGCAATCTGTAAAAAGATTGTAAAATCGGTATGACGTGGGCCAATGGCTATGGATCGAGGAAAGAGTCATTAAGAGTGATCCATCAGGACAGAGCAACACTGTGAGAAGTTTGCGCCCCCGTGTCATGCCGGGCAAGCAGCAAAGCATGGCACGGAGGCGCAAACTTCTCATGTCGAGCCATATTAGCGAACTGTTAGCGCGACATCATCGACGTACATGTACGTGTAGTATGCGGCGCCGTTGGATTCTTCGTGGTCGAGGAACTGGATGCCGATGGTCTGACCGGCGTAGGCGGACAGATCAAAGGTCATCTGTATCCAGGTCTGGTCGTCGGTTGTGTTCACGAACAGCTGTTGCAGGACATTGCCGTTGCTGTCGATCACATCTGCTTCCTGCCAGCCATAGGTACTCGAATCGTTGCTGGCGGGCCAGTAGTAGAAGCTGAGCGTTGCGCTGTGGGCGCTGGCGGGAATGTTCACCATCTGGTAGGCAATCGCATCCCCCTGCTGTTTGCCGCTCAACCCCACCTTGAGCGAATATTTGCCGCTATGCGCCTGTGATGAACTGCGCGTGGGGTGAGAGCTGCCGCTATACACCCAGATACCGGACGACTCGAAGCCGCCATTAGAGATGAGGCCCGAGCCCGGCGGTGTTGAGGTTCCCGTTGGCGTCGGTGTTGGGGGCCGCTGTGTCGGGGTGGCCGTCGGTGGCTGCGTCGGAGATGGCGTGGGCGTGAAGCCGGTAGTAGGTGTGGGTGTCGGCGTAATGGCTGTGGTAGGCGTGGGCGTCGGGCTGCCGCCACTGGTAAAGAAGGCGGGGATGACCTGTCCGCGACTATCGATGGGTGCGGGCAGGCCCAGCTCGTACATGAAGTTGACGCTGAAGTCGTCGATCATCACAGTGGGGGCATAGGTCTGGCCCTGCACAATGCCGGGACCGGAGAAGACAAAGGGGACATGCCGAGTACTGCCCAGACCGGTGCTGCCCGTGCCATAGAAGTTATCGTAGCTGGTGTGATCATTCTCGGCCTCGTCGGAGACAATGGCGATGGCAGTATTGCTCATGTAGTTGTTCTGTTGCAGCCAGGTGAGCAGTTGCCCCAGCGCCTGATCGTCCCAGCTACTGGCCTGTTGATAGAGGCCGCTGCTATCCTGCGGGCTGGTGTTTTCGACCGAACTACCCTCGGCCTCGGTCACGGGCATGTAGACCAGGAATCCGTTGGGGTTGGAGGCGTTCGAGGTAATGAAGTTCTCTACCTCGGTATTCCACTGCGTTGGCACGCCATTAATATTCTGGCCCAGAGAAATCTGGTCGACGTTGGCATCGGTAATATGGCCGGTGGGATAGTCATTGCCGCCGATAACGGCGGTACTCATGCCATAGCTTCTGGCTACGTCGAAAATGGATTCCTGCCCGAAAACCTCTGAGCCGTTGTACCAGATGTTGGTATCCAGCCCATCCGGCTGGCCCCAGACTTTGCCGGGGGCGTCAGGCGTGCGCCATGCCGGATAAGAGCCAACGGCAATCTGGTAATGATCGATGGGTGACCAGCCATACTGCGTCCAGGCTTCCTGCGCCAGCACCCCACTCTGTGCCACCTGATGGATGGAAGGCGACTTGTTCGCCATAGATTGCGCATCAGTGAACCACGAATCGTAGTAGGTCTCATCGAAGTCCACGATCAGCAAGTTCTTTGCTCGCCCGGCTGGCACGGTGCGCGAGCCGATGACCGGGATGGGCGATAACTGGAAGTTCACGGTGACGCTGCCATTGACGCTCACCTGCATCTGCTGCGCATCCCTGTAAAAAGGCTGCGTGCCGCTGATCGTGTAGCGATCCGCTTCCAGATTGTACGTACCTGTCGCGATGCCGCTAAAACTGTAGCTACCATTGCTGGCCGTCGTTGTGTACTGCGCCGTACCGCCTTTTGTGCCGTCACTGATGCCTACCTGAGCGTTGGCCACCGGCTGACCCGTCGTAGCATCGGTGACGACGCCGCTCACCGATGCTGACCCGGCTGCCAGTCCCTGCTGGCGCGGCTTGAGCGACCCGGCCGGCAGATCGTCGGTATCGCCGAAGGCGCTGGAAGGGATATACTGCGCGGGCTGGCTCCCTGGGCCAGGTGGCGTTGTCTGCGCGGAAATAGTGTGAGGGATGATGATGAGCGATAAGATAACCAGCCCGCAAACCGTTGCGGTGCAGGCAATGGCGAGTTGGCGTTTACCGGGCCAACGACCACTCTCTTTTTGCACTCTTGACTCCTTATCATGTACATCTACGAGCAAACAGAAAAAGGTATACTCCATTGCAAATAAACAGGCTTCCAATGTGTCTTTAGCGGAATCCTGCCCACAATTTCCATCCGGCTTGTGAAAATAGCTGTTCTCTGCCCAGGTACTTGCAAATCTCCCACTGCAGCCCGTTTAGTAGGGCAGAAATGAAATAGCAGAGCGAAAGGGAAATATGGTGCGGCAAAGGTTGCCATTATTGATGGTTGCGCTTACCTGTTTGATGCTTTTTACATCCTGCGGCACCCATACGGCTTCTCGAAAGGCATCCAGCAGTATTCAGGTAAACCGCGTTATTGCTTCCTCATTGCTGCGAGGCTCGCATAGTGGCGACTGGCCGCTTTTCGGCTATGATCCTGGACATACAGGCTACGTTGATGCGGCGGT
>Ga0209810_1003073_pt1 | contig 18315 bp, 15 predicted proteins | sample Coa_R1_7_FD_187159 | JGI IMG/M metagenome (GOLD analysis project Ga0209810, IMG submission 187159) | Surface soil microbial communities from Centralia Pennsylvania, which are recovering from an underground coalmine fire - Coalmine... | ecosystem: Environmental > Terrestrial > Soil > Unclassified...
GGACGCGATGCGCAACTACCACCCGATGATGCTCGACATCGCCGTTCAGCTCATGCAGAAGTGGGAGCGGCTGAACTCCGACGACACGGTCGACGTGCCGGCCGACATGACGCGGCTCACGCTCGACACGATCGCCCTCTGCGGCTTCGGCTACCGCTTCAACTCCTTCTACCGCGACACGCCCCACCCGTTCGTGGTCGCCATGCTCGGCACCCTCGAGGCCGCCCAGGAGCGGGCGCGCCAGCTCCCGATCCAGCGCCGGCTCAACCGCAAGGCGCGGGAGCAGGCCCAGGCCAACCAGGAGCTGATGGTCCAGACCGTCCAGCACATCATCCAGGAGCGGCGCGAGTCGGGCGCCACGGGCACCGTCAACGACCTGCTCGACCGGATGCTGACCGGCGTCGACCGCCAGTCCGGCGAGAAGCTCGACGACACGAACATCATCGCCCAGTGCATCACCTTCCTCATCGCCGGCCACGAGACGACCAGCGGCCTGCTCTCGTTCGCCCTCTACGCCCTGCTCAAGAACCCGGCCGTGCTCGCGCGGGCCTACGACGAGGTGGACCGCGTGCTGGGCAAGGACCTGAGCGTCCTACCGACCTACGCCCAGGTGCACCAGATGCCGTACGTCTCGCAGATCCTCGACGAGACGCTGCGCCTGTGGCCCACCGCGCCGGCCTTCACCCGCCACCCCTACCAGGACACGGTGATCGGCGGCAAGTACGCGCTGGCGAAAGACGACGCGGCGATGATCCTCGTCGGGATGCTCCACCGCGACAAGCAGGTGTGGGGCGACGACCCCGAGACCTTTAACCCGGACCACTTCAGCCCCGAGAACCGCCCGAAGATCCCCGCCAACGCCTACAAGCCGTTCGGCACGGGACAGCGCGCCTGCATCGGCCGCCAGTTCGCCCTGCAGGAGGCCAACCTGGTCCTGAGCATGCTCCTGCAGCGGTTCGAGCTGATCGACTACGCCAACTACCAGCTCGACACCCGGCAGACGCTCACGATCAAGCCGTACAACTTCCACATCAAGGTCAAGCTGCGGGCTGGGCGCACCGGCGCGACCGGCGCCGCGGCCGCGCCCGCTGCGGTGGCCGAGCCGGCGTCGGCGCCGGCTGCCGCGCCGGCGCCCAGCGTCGACGGGCATCATACGCCGCTGCTCGTGCTGTACGGCTCGAACCTGGGCACGGCCGAGGGCATCGCCCGCAACATCGCCCAGGACGCGACCAACCGCGGCTTCGTGGCGACGGTCGGCGCGCTCGACGACCACGTCGGCGCGCTACCCAAGGAGGGCGGCGTCGTCGTCGTCACCGCCTCTTACAACGGCCAGCCGCCGGACAACGCCGCCAAGTTCTGCCACTGGCTGCAGGACCCCGCGCTGCCCGCGGACGCCTTCGCCGGGGTGGAGTACAGCGTGTTCGGCTGCGGCAACCGCGACTGGGCGGCCACCTACCAGGCGATACCTACCCTGATCGACACCGAGTTGGAGAAGCACGGCGCGAAGCGGATGTACCCGCGCGGCGCCGGCGATGCCCGCGGCGACTTCGACAGCGACTACCGCGCCTGGTACGGCCCGCTGTGGCAGGCGGTGGCCACGGAGCTGAAGCTGCCCAGCGGCGTGGGCCAGACGCAGGCCAGCGGGCCACGCTTCTCGGTGGCGCTCGTCAACAAGCGGGCGGCCAACCCGATCATCACCTCGTACAGCGCGACAGCGCTGACGGTGCGCGTCAACCGCGAGCTGCAGAACCGCGACTGCGAGCGACCGTCCGAGCGCTCGACGCGCCACCTCGAGCTCGCCCTCCCGTCCAGCGTGACCTACAAGACGGGCGACCACCTGGGCATCGTGCCGCGCAACGGCCTCGACCAGCTCCGGCGCGTGCTCCTGCGGTTCAAGCTCGACCCCGGCCTGTACGTGACGATCACACCGCACACCAACGCCAGCACCTACCTGCCGGTGAACGAGCCGGTGCCGCTGATCGGTGTGCTGGCCAACCGTGTCGAGCTGCAGGACGTTGCCACCCGCGCCCAGCTCGCCACGCTGGCCGGCTACGCGCAAGATGCCAGCCAGCGCGACGCGCTGCTGGCGCTGGCCGGCGACGACGACGCGAGCCAGGCCCGCTACCGCGAGCAGGTGTTCGTGCCGCGCAAGTCGATCCTCGACCTGCTGGACGAGTACCCCTCCTGCGCGCTGCCGTTCGAGGCCTACCTCGACATGCTGCCGCCGCTGCGGCCGCGCTACTACTCGATCTCCTCGTCGCCGCTGGCGGCGGCCGACGTCTGCAGCATCACCGTGGGGGTCGTCGAGGCGCCGGCGCGCAGCGGGCACGGCATCTTCAAGGGCATCTGCTCGAGCTACCTGGAGGCACAGCCCCCGGACGCCACCGTCTACGGCTTCATCCACGCGCCGACGATCCCGTTCCACCCGCCGGAGAACCCCCACCTGCCGATGATCATGGTCGGGCCGGGCACCGGCGTCGCGCCGTTCCGCGGCTTCCTGCAGGAGCGCGCCGCGCTCAAGCAGCAGGGCGTGCCGGTCGGCGAGTCGCTGCTCTTCTTCGGCTGCCGCGACCCGCTGCAGGACTTCCTGTACGAGGACGAGATGCGGGCGTTCGAGGCGGCCGGGGTCACGCGGCTGCACACGGCGTTCTCGCGCGAGCCCGGCAAGCCGAAGACGTACGTGCAGCAGGCGATCAAGGAGCAGAGCGAGGAGGTCTGGCGGCTGCTCCAGCAGGAGGCCATCGTCTACGTCTGCGGCGACGCCTCCCGCATGGCGCCAGACGTGCGCCGGGCCTTCGCCGACGTGTTCCAGGAGCGCACCGGCGCCTCGGAGGCAGACGCCCAGGCCTGGCTCAGCGGCCTGACCGCGAGCCACCGCTACATGGAGGACATCTGGGCGTCGGCCTCGTAGGCGGCGCCACGATCCCCCGCCGACGAAAAGCTCCTCTCTCCCCGACGAGGCGAGAGGGGAACGTCCGTCGTCCCTCCCCTCTCGCCTGGTGGGAGGGGGTGAGGGGCCGCGCCTACACCTTGGCGGCCATCTCGCGGGCGTTCTCGACTACCTGGTCGATGGTGCCGGTCATGTAGAACGCCTGCTCCGGCAGCTCGTCGTGCTTGCCCTCGAGAATCTCCTTGAAGCCGCGCACCGTCTCGGCGATCGGCACGTACACGCCCGGCCGGCCGGTGAAGGCCTCGGCCACGCGCATCGGCTGGGAGAGGAAGCGCTGGATGCGGCGGGCGCGGCCGACGATCGTCTTGTCTTCCTCGCTCAGCTCGTCCACGCCGAGGATGGCGATGATGTCCTGCAGGTCCTTGTAGCGCTGCAGCACGCGCTGCACCTCGCGCGCCACGTTGTAGTGCTCTTCGCCGACGACGCGCGGGTCGAGCATGCGCGAGGTCGAGCCCAGCGGGTCCACGGCGGGGTAGAGGCCCTGCTCGGCGATCGAGCGCTCGAGGGCGATCGTCGAGTCGAGGTGGGCGAAGGTCGTGGCCGGCGCGGGGTCGGTGTAGTCGTCGGCGGGCACGTAGATCGCCTGCAGCGACGTGATCGAGCCCTGCTTGGTCGAGGTGATCCGCTCCTGGAGCTGGCCCATCTCGGTGGCCAGCGTTGGCTGGTAGCCTACCGCCGAGGGCATGCGGCCGAGCAGCGCGCTCACCTCGGAGCCGGCCTGGGTAAAGCGGAAGATGTTGTCGATGAACAGGAGCACGTCGCGGCCCTCGTCGCGGAAGTACTCCGCCTCGGTCACGCCGGTCAGGCCGACGCGCTGGCGCGCGCCCGGCGGCTCGTTCATCTGGCCGAAGACCATCACCACCTTGTCGAGGACGCCCGACTCCTTCATCTCCAGGTAGAGGTCGTTGCCCTCGCGCGTGCGCTCGCCGACGCCCGCGAACACCGAGTAGCCGCTGTGCTCCTCGGCCACGTTGCGGATCAATTCCATGATGATGACGGTCTTGCCGACGCCGGCGCCGCCGAACACGCCGATCTTGCCGCCCTTGCGGAACGGGGCGATCAGGTCGACGACCTTCATCCCCGTCTCGAATACCTCCGGGCGCACCTCCTGGTCCTCGAGGCTCGGGGCCGGGCGGTGGATCGGGTAGCGGGTGCTGGTGTCGACGGGCCCCTTGCCGTCCACCGGCTGGCCCAGCACGTTGAAGATGCGGCCGAGCGCGGCCGGGCCGACGGGCACGCTGATCGGCCCGCCAGTGTCGCGAGCCTCGGTGCCGCGGCGCAGGCCATCGGTGCTGGACATGGCGACCGCACGCACCCAGTTGTTGCCGAGGTGCTGCTGCACCTCGGCGACGAGGGTGCTGTTGTCCGGCATCGTGATCTCGAGGGCGTTGAAGATCTCGGGCATTTGCTCCGGCGGGAACTCGACGTCCACGACCGGGCCGACGACTTCGACGACTTTACCGCTTGCCATATTGCCTCACTCTCGTTGGGCCATCGCGTTCGCCGCGCTGGCGATCTCGTTCACCTCGCTGGTGATCGCGGCCTGGCGCGCCCGGTTGTAGGTCAGGGTGAGGCCGTCGATCAGCTCTTTCGCGTTGTCGTTCGCCGCGCGCATGGCGACCATCCGCGCGCTCTGCTCGCTGGCGATCGTCTCCAGCACGGCCTGGTAGATCTGCACCTCGACGTAGCGCGGCAGCAGCTCGTCCAGGATCGCGCGCGGGTCCGGCTCGTAGATGTACTCGACCGCGCGCTGGCCGCCGTCGGTCGGGGCCGGCGGGGTGATCGGCAGGATCTGGTCGAGCTGCGGGCGCTGGCTCAGCGTCGAGATGAACTTCGGATAGAGCACGTAGGCCGCGTCGATGCGCCGGTGTTCGAAGTCGTCGATGATCACCCGCGCGATCGGTACGACCGCCATGTAGTCCGGGCGGTCGCCGAGCTGGGTGAAGGTGGCGCGGATCGCCCGACCGCGGCGGGCCATGAAATCCTGGCCCTTGCGCCCGACCGTGACCAGCTCCATCTCCTCCGGCGTGCTGAGGATGAACTCCGTGCCGCGGCGCAGGACGTTGGTGTTCAGCGCGCCGCACAGCCCGCGGTCGGTGGTGAGCAGCACCAGGCCGACGTGGCGTACCTCCGGGCGCTGCTGGAGCAGCGGGTGGAGAGCGGCGCCTTCGCGCCGCGCCGTGCCAAGCTGGTTGATCATCACGTTCATCGCCTCGGCGTAGGGGCGCGCGGCCAGCACGCGCTGCTGCGCCCGCCGCATCCGCGACGCCGCCACCAGCTCCATCGCCTTGGTGATCTGCGCCGTGTTCCGCACGCTGCGGATGCGGCGCCGGATGTCTCGCAAGCTTGGCACGGACGGACTCCTACACCGACGCGCTCTTCTTGAACTGTTCGATGGCCGCCTTGAGCTGCTCGATCAGGTCGTCGTCGAGGCGCTTGTCGGTCATGATCCGCTCGCCGACCTCCGGGTGCGCGTTGGCCATGAAGCGCTGGAACTCTGCCTCCCAGGCCTGGATCTTGTCCACCGGCACGTCGTCGAGGTAGCCGTTGGTCACGGCGTAGATGATCATCACCTGCTGGTCGAGGCGCAGCGGCGAGAACTGGGGCTGCTTGAGCACCTCGGTCGTCCGCAGGCCGCGGTCGAGCTGGGCGCGCGTAGCAGGGTCGAGGTCCGAGCCGAACTGGGCAAAGGCGGCCAGCGCGCGGAACTGGGCCAGGTCGAGGCGCAGGCGGCCTGCTACCTGGCGCATCGCCCGCGTCTGGGCGGCGCCGCCAACGCGGGAGACCGAGATGCCGACGTTCAGCGCCGGCCGGATGCCCTGGTAGAACAGGTCGGACTCAAGGTAGATCTGGCCGTCGGTGATCGAGATGACGTTCGTCGGGATGTAGGCCGACACGTCGTTGGCCTGGGTCTCGATCACCGGTAGCGCGGTCAGCGAGCCGCCGCCCAGCTCGTCGTTCAGGCGCGCGGCGCGCTCCAGCAGGCGCGAGTGCAGGTAGAACACGTCGCCGGGGTAGGCCTCGCGGCCGGCGGGGCGGCGCAAGAGCAGCGACACCTGACGGTAGGCCGCGGCGTGCTTGGACAGGTCGTCGTAGACGATCAGCGCGTCGCGGCCGGTCTCCATGAACTCCTCGCCGATCGCGCAGCCGGCGTAGGGGGCGATGTACTGCATCGGCGCCGGGTCGGACGCCGTGGCGGCGACGACGATGGTGTGCTCCATGGCGCCGTACTGCTCGAGCGTGGCGACGACCTCGGCCACCGAGCTACGGCGCTGGCCAATCGCCACGTAGATGCAGATCAGGTCGCCGCCCTTCTGGTTGATGATGGTGTCGATGGCGACGGCCGTCTTGCCAGTCTGGCGGTCGCCGATGATCAGCTCGCGCTGGCCGCGGCCGATCGGGATCATCGAGTCCAGCGCCTTAATGCCGGTCTGGACCGGCGTGTTCACCGGCTGGCGGAGCACAACTCCCGGCGCCACGCGCTCGACCGGCCGCGTGCTAGTGGTCGCGATCGGGCCCTTGCCGTCGATCGGATTGCCCAGCGCGTCCACCACGCGGCCGATCATCGCGTCGCCGACCGGCACCTCGATGATGCGGCCGGTGCTGACGACCTCGTCGCCCTCGGCGATGTCGGTGTACGGCCCGAGGACGACGCAGCCGACAGTGTCCTCTTCGAGGTTCAGGGCCAGCCCGCGCACGCCCGACTTGGGGAACTCCAGCAGCTCGTTCGCCATCGCGTTGGAGAGGCCCCAGATGCGCGCGATACCGTCGCCGACCTCGATCACGGTCCCGACGTTCTGCGCCGTGACCGCCTCGTCGAAGCCCTGGATCTGCTGTTGCAGGATGCGGCTGATCTCTTCCCCGCGTACGGCCACCGTCTTGCCTCCTCCTGGACGCCCCTGTCCCGTGTGGTCGCGGCCCGCGCGGGGCCCGCTACACCTGATCTCCCGGTCAGTTATACCGGCTGCCGCGCCTCCGCTGGCGGTGAGCGGTATAGCAGGCGGCCTCGCACGTCGCGAGGCCGCAAGGGAGATCCGTCAGAGCTGGACCGGCGGGTGCTGGCCGTTGCCCGCACCCGTCCTATTATCCTCGATAGTCTACTAGCCGGTCGCCATCAGCCGCCGGCGGAGCGTCTCCAGGCGCCCGCGCACGCTCCCGTCCAGCAGCGTATCGCCGACCCGCGCGATCACTCCGCCGAGGATCGACGGATCGACGGTCGTCTGCATCTCGATCTTCTGCCCGACGTAGTGCTGGAGGCGCGCGGCCAACTGGGCGCGGCTCGCCTCGTCGAGCGGCACGGCGGTCGTTACGTGGGCGACGGCGATGCCGCGCGCCCGGTTGAGCAGCTCGTGGTACGACGCCGCGATCTCCGGCAGCAGGTCGAGGCGCTCGCGATGGAGCAGCAGCCGGACCAGGTTGTTGGTCTGCGGGCGCAGGCCCGGCGCCTCGGCGGCGATGGCGGCCAGCTTCTGCGCGACCGGCACGGCCGGGCTGCTGAGCGCCTTCTCCACCACCGGCACTTCCAATAGCGCGGCGAGGCGGTCGAGGTCGGCCGCCCAGGCGTCGTAGCTGTTGTCCTCGGCCGCCAGGCCGAAGATCGCCTCGGCGTAGCGCCGCGAGGCCGGTCGGACTCTGGCCACTACTGTCTCCGCCCGTCGCCCGCGCTGGCCTCGGCCAGGAAGTCGTCGACCAGCTTGCGCTGGGTGCTGGCGTCGAGGTTGCGCTCGATGATCCGCCCGGCGGCGAGGACGGCCAGGTCGGCGACCTGCTTCCGCAGCTCGGCAAACGCCTGCTCGCGCTCGCGCGCCGCGTCCTCCTGGGCCCGCTTGAGGATCGCCTCGTACTCGGTCTGGGCCTGCTGCTGGCGCTCGACTTTGATGCGGTCGGCGATCTGGGTGGCCTGGTTGATGATGTTCTGGCCCTCGCGCCGCGCCTCGTCGAGCTGCGCCTTCACCTGCTCCGCCGCGCGCGCCGACTCCTCCTTCAGCGCCTCGGCCCGCTCCATGCTCTCGCGGATCCGCGCCTGGCGCTCGTCGAGCATCTTGAGCACGGGCGGGAACAGGAACTTCCACAGGATGGCGAGCAGGATCACGAAGTTGATGATGTGCCAGATGAAGCCCGGCCAGTTCAGGCCGAGCGTTGCGAAGGCCTGCATGCCCCCTCCGGGTGCTCGACGCCCGGCGTCCGCCGGGCGACTTCGGCCTTAGACCTTGCCGAACAGCAAGAAGGCGATGATCAGCGAGTAGATGGCGATCGCTTCGGCGAAGGCCAGACCGATGATCAGCGGCAGGAACAGCGTGCCCGTCGCCTCGGGGTTGCGGCCGATGGCTTCCATCGCCTTGGCCACGCCCAGGCCCACTCCGATGCCCGGGCCAATCGCCCCGAGTCCGATGGCCAGTCCGGCCGCGAGCGGCGTCATCTCCGGCATGGTGATTCCTCCTCCCCGGTGTGTGCGAGTGTTAGTGGGCTGCGCCGTGCTGCTCTTCCTCGCCGCCGTGGTGCGCCGTGGCCAGCGACAGGAAGGCCAGCGTGAGCATAGCGAAGATCAGGGCCTGCACGATGCCGACGAACAGCTCGAACCCCATGAACAGCACCGGCACCAGCGGTGGCACCAGGCTGCCCATGACGAGCAGGAGCACTTCGCCGGCCAGGATGTTGCCGAACAGACGGAGGGCCAGGGAGAGCGGCCGGGCGATCTCGGAGATCAACTCGAGCACCGGCGGCGGCCCCCAGGTGAGGTGCTTGATCCAGCCCCACAGCCCGTTCGAGCGGATGAACACCGCGTGGACCCAGAACAGCTCGATCGCCGCCATGGCGGCGGTCACGTTCAGGTCGCTGTTCGCCGAGCGGAGCGGCGGCCCGTGCCCCGCGGTCCACTCGACGGGATGGACCCAGTCGCCCTCGGCGTAGAACGGCAGGATGCCCATCCAGTTCGCCACGACGATGAAGAAGAACAGCGTGGCCACCAGCGGCAGGAACGAGCGCCCGCGGGCGCCCGCGAACTGCTCGCAGGGCGACAGCATCCCCTCGACGGCGAACTCGACGAAGTTCTGCAGCCCGCCGGGCACCAGCGTCATCTTGCGCGTGGCCAGGAAGGTCACGATGATCAGCACGGCGATGGCGAGCCAGGCGGCGAGGATCGTGTTCGTGACGGGGAAAGGGCCCAGGTAGAACACGACCGGCGCCAGTAGGTCGACGTTGATCTCCATCGAAACCGGACCCCTCTCCCGGACAGAGCAAGCGTAACCGCGAGCCTAGCAGCGTATGGCTGCCGTCATTGCTTCAAGAACGTCCGAGCAAGCTTCACCACGCTATAGACGCCGGAGCCGAACCCGAGCATGGCGCCGACGAGGTAGGCAATGGCGCCGACCTGCGTCCAGCGATCGACCAGCCATCCCAGGAACAGCCCAACAGCCACAGACGCAGCCAGAATGAAGCCGAACTGGGTGGAGATGGCGATGGCTTGCCAGAGAGTGAGTCTGCGCATGCAGGTGGCTCCCTCGGCAGACTCGCGCAAGTATAGCACAGGGCCCCTCGGGCGACTAGACCATCCCCAAAGGCTGCTGGTTAACCCTAGTCTAACATCTCTTCCGGCGGGGCGCCCCGCGGGCGGTTCGCGCTCTTTTCGCGCTGTGCTACGATGAGTCGAGCTTCGAGCGCCGGATGGCGTGCCGGCCGGCGGCAATGAGATGCGATGACAGCCTACGAGATCCCTGACGACGCCCGCTTCTCCTGCGTCCTCTGCAGCGAGAGCTGCCGGCGCTGGCACGTCTTCCTCACGCCAGACGAGCAGCAGCGACTGATGAGCCACGACTGGGCGGCGGACAGCCCGCGGCTGGCCGGCGTGCGCTTGTTCGACGAGGTGCCCTCGCCGGCCGGCCGGGGCCAGCGCGCGGTGCGCCTGGCGAAGCTGGGCGATGCCTGCGTCTTCCTCGAGCCGGACAACCTGTGCCTGATCCACAAGGTCCAGGGCCTCGCGGCGAAGCCGGGTCCCTGCCAGCAGTATCCCTTCCACCTCGCCACCACGCCCGACGGCGTCGTCGTCTCCCTCGACTTCGCCTGCACGGCCGTGCTCGCCGACACGGGCGCACCGCTGCGCGAGCAGATGGCCGACGTCGAGGCGGCGTACGCTGCCGAGCAGCGGCGGGGGACGCTGCTCGCGGCGCTGGGCCTGCCCAGGCGCGGCATCCCCGCCGAGGGCCTCCAACTGCAGCGTCGGCAGCCGCTCCACTGGCGCAACTACCGCACGCTCGAGGGCGCGCTGCTGGGCGCGCTGCGCCAGCCCGGCCCAACTCTCGAGCAGCGGCTGCTGGCCCTGGACCGCCTGCTGCGCGAGGCGGGCGAGCGCTATGGCGCCGCGCTGGCCGAGCCGAGCGACGCGCTGGCCGCCTGGGCCGCCGAGCTGGCCGGCCAGGGCTACGCCCCGCTGCTCGCCGAGCCGCCGGCCAGCCTGTCGCCGATGCGCCAGCGGGCCGTGCTCGCGCCGTTCCTCGGCGGGCTCGAGGAGCAGTGGGGAACCTGGGGCACCAAGGGCGGCGGGCTGCTGGCCCGCCTGAGCCTGGCGATCATCATCGCCAACGGGCTCGGTCCGCTCCCCCTCAGCAGCCTGGAGGCGACCGTCGACCAGGGCCAGATGAACCGCACGTGCTTCCCGCAGGACGACCCGGCCCTAAGCCACCTGATGACGCGCTACCTGAAGGGGCTGCTGCAGCGGAAGTCGCTGATCGACGGCACCGACGTCTACCAGGGCTTCCGCTACCTGCTGCTCTCATTCGCCGCCGCCCGCTGGTACGCCGTGGCGAGCGCAGCGCTGGCGGACCGCCCCGCGGCCGACCTCGACGACCTGCGGCGGGGCATCCGCGTGGTGGAGAAGGGCCTGGGCCACGCGATCGGCCTGCGCACGGGGGCGACGCAGCGCGTGGTGCGCTTCCTGTTCGGCCGCGTCGCCTCCCCCGCGGTGGTGATCCACAACTTCTACGTCGGGTAGCGATCCGCCGGCAGCAAGAGCTGGTCGCTGATGGCCGATAGCTGTGACTATCCTATATCCTAGACTATCCTATATCCTAAAGGAAGCGCGCCGCGGCGCGCCGCGAGCCGCCCCGCGCCCGCGAAGGAGCCACCCCTTGGACGCCCTGGCCATCACGCCCCAGGCCAACGCCGCCACCAGCCGCCGCCTGGCCGAGCGCGTGCAGAGCTTGCCGCTGTTCTACCGCGTGCTGCTCGGCAACTGTCTGGTCGTCGTCCTCGGCGCCGGCCTGGGCACCTACCTGACGGCGCAGTTCTCGCGCCTGGAGCCGCACTCCTCGCCGCTCCCGCTGGTGATCACCTTCATGATCCTCGGCACGGCGCTGAGCCTGCTGGTGAACTACCTGGTGCTCAAGGCCGCGTTCGCGCCCCTGGAAGCGCTCGAGCGCACCGTGCTCGAGGTGCGGCGCGGCAACCTCGGGGCGCGCGCTCCGGCCGGCGTCCTCCGCGACCCGCTGCTGCAGGAGTTCACGACGACGCTGAACGCCATGCTCGAGACGCTCGAGCGCGACCGCCAGCAGCTCCAGGCGCTCTCGTCCCAGGTCATCGATGCGCAGGAGGCGGAGCGGAAGCGGATCGCTCGCGAGCTGCACGACGAGACGGCGCAGACGCTGACCTCGCTGCTGGTGCGGCTCCGGATCCTCGAGCGCGCTCCCGATCCGGCCCAGGTACGCGAGTGTACGGCCGAGCTGCGTGAGCTGACGCTCCAGGCGCTGGAGGAGGTGCGGAACATGGCGCGCGAGCTGCGGCCGACCGTGCTCGACGACCTGGGGCTGGTGGCCGCCGCCCAGAGCTACAGCGAGCACTGCGCCGAGCTGCTGGGCTTCGCCGTCACCTTCCGCGGCGAGGCCTTCCCCCATCGCCTCTCGCCACAGGTCGAGCTGGTGCTCTACCGCGTGATCCAGGAGGCGCTGACCAACGTCGCGCGCCATGCGGCGGCCCGCCACGTGGAGGTCGTGCTGACCGAGCAGCGGGGCAACGTCGTGGCGACGATCCGCGACGACGGCGTGGGCTTCGACGTGGAGGCGGTCCTGGCCTCCAAGGAGCGAGGCCTGGGCCTGTTCGGCATGCAGGAGCGGATGGCGCTGGTGGGTGGCCGCCTGCACCTCCGCTCGCGCCCGGGCAGCGGCACGCTCGTCCACGCCGAGGTCCCGATCGAGCCGTTCCCCGCCACCACCGTAGCCTGAGCGATGATTTCCAACGGCTAGTGCGGACGGCGTGTCCACACCAGCCACGCCGGGTCCCGTGAGGCGTGTTGAGAGGAGTCCCGTGAGCGAGGGCCGCATCCGCATCCTGCTGGCCGACGACCACGCCGTCCTGCGCGCCGGCCTACGCGCGTTGCTCAGCGCCGAGCCCGACATGGTGGTCGTCGGCGAGGCCGGCGACGGCGAAGAGACCGTCCGGCAGGCGGCGGCGCTGCGCCCGGATGTGATCGTGATGGACATCGCGATGCCGGGCGGCGGGGGCCTCCAGGCAACGCGCGCGATCCGCGCCCTGGAGCTGCCCTGCAAGGTGCTGATCCTGACCATGCACGCCGAGGAGCAGTACCTGCTGCCGGTGATCGAGGCGGGCGGCTCGGGCTACGTGCTCAAGACCGGCGCCGACAGCGAGCTGATCGAGGCGATCCGCGTCGTGCACCGCGACGAGGTGTTCCTCTATCCGTCGGCGGCCAAGCTGCTGCTCGGCAAGTACCTCGAGCGCAGCGAGGCCGGCGAGCAAGCCTACGACGGCCTCACCCAGCGCGAGCGCGACGTGCTGCGCCTGACGGCCGAGGGCTACACCGGCCAGGAGATCGCCGAGCGCCTCGTGCTCAGCCCGAAGACGGTGGACACGTATCGCCAGCGGGTGATGGAGAAGCTCAACCTCCACCACCGCTCGGAGCTGGTGAAGTACGCTCTGCGCAAGGGCCTCCTCCAGCCCGACGCTCCCGGCGCCGACCAGCCTCCCCGCCTTCACTCCCGCTCCTAACCCTTCAACCGGCCGACGAGAACGGGGGCTGGGGGTGTCCCCAGAGATTCTTCCCTCTCCTTCTAACTGGCCTATTGGTCAGGCCGTCAGGCAAAACCCCTACACAGAATGATTGCCTTTTCCTGACACGGCGGCGTGCCGCTCGGCGTTAACATAGTGTCGCCCCGGGGTGTGCCCGCTGGGCATTCGTCTTGCAGTCCGGTCCGTCGGGCTTTGGAAGCGGCTCACAACGAGCGGCATGGATGCGGGCAGACGGGCCTCAGACTTTCAGGATAGAAGGGCAAGATGAGGCAGAGTATCGCACCATGGGCAACGGAGCCGACGGCCAGCGAGCTGCCCCCCCAGGCGCCGCGGCGGTCCGAGCGTCCTAGCCCGCGGACCCAGGATCTCGAGAACGCCGACGCGGTCGGAGCGTACTTCCAGCAGATCGGCGCCGTGCGGCTGCTCAGCGCGGCCGAGGAGGTCGAGCTGGCCGAACGCATCGCCGCCGGCAAACGCGCCGCCCGCCAGCTCGAGCAGGCTTGCGCGGACGAGGACGTCCGCGCCGAGCTGCTGGCGCAGGTCCGGGCGGGCGAGAGCGCGCGCCGCCGCATGGTCGAGTCGAACCTCCGCCTGGTGGCCGCTATCGCCGCCCGCTACCAGGGCCGCGGCCTCGACCTCGAGGACCTGATCGCTGAGGGCAACCTGGGCCTCATCCGCGCGGTCGAGAAGTTCGACCCGCACAAGGGCTTCCGCTTCTCGACCTATGCGACCTGGTGGATCATGCAGGCCGTGACCCGCGCCATCGCCGACCGCGGGCGGGTCGTGCGGCTGCCGGTGCACATTCATGAGACGCTGAACCGCATGGGCCGCACCTTCCAGCGCCTGCGGCAGGAGCTGAACCGCGAGCCGAACGACGAGGAGCTGGCCCAGGCAATGGGCATGCGGCCGGATCGCCTGGCCGCCGTGGTGCGCGCCTCGGCCGCGCCGGTGCCGCTCGACGCGCCGCGCGCCGAGGGCGAGGACGGCGATAGCCGCGAGGCGGCCTCGGCCGAGGAGGCGCCGAGCCTGTTCGACCTGGTCGCGCGCCAGATGATGCGCGCCGACGTGGGCGAGCTGCTCGGGACGCTGCCGCCGCGCGAGCAGCTCGTGCTCGAGCTGCGCTTCGGCCTGGCCGACGGCCACAACTACACCCTGGAAGAGGTCGGCAAGCGCCTCGGCGTCACCCGCGAGCGCGCCCGTCAGATGGAGCACCGCGCCCTGGGCAAGCTGCGCCAGGAAGCCAACGTCGAGCGCCTGCGCGCCTACCTCGAGTAGCCGCGGCCGCGCCTTGCCTCGGGGGACCCGCTCGGCTACCCTTACAGTAAATGCATACCGGGTGTAGGCCTGCGCCTCACTCCCGGTACTCTGGCTTTCGCAACGTGCTCTCAGGCTGGGTTCCCTGCCGAGTCGACCGCGTGAACCCGCGCGGCCGGCGCCAGCCGGGGAGCCGCGCGGAGGACCCGGGTGAGCGCGAGTATCTCAGTCTTCTTCCCCGCCTACAACGACGCCGGCACGATCGCCAGCCTGGTCGTCGTCACCGACATGACGGTGCGCGAGCTGACCGACGACTACGAGATCATCGTCGTCAACGACGGCAGCCCCGACCACACCGGCGAGATCCTCGCCGACCTGCAGACGCGCTACCCCCGCCTGCGCGTCATCACCCATCCGAAGAACCGCGGCTACGGCGGCGCCCTGCGCAGCGGCTTCAGCGCCGCCAGCAAGGAGCTGGTCTTCTACACCGACGGGGACGCCCAGTACGACCCGCGTGAGATCACGCGGCTGGTCGCGGCGCTCACGCCCGACGTGGACATGGTGAACGGCTACAAGATCGAGCGGCACGACCCGCTCAACCGGGTGATCATCGGTCGGGTCTATCACCACGTCGTGAAGACGATGTTCCGCCTGCGGATGCGGGACGTGGACTGCGACTTCCGCTTGATGCGCCGCGCCATGTTCGACCAGATCGACCTGCACGAGGACAGCGGCGTGATCTGCGTGGAGCTGATGACCAAGGTCCACCAGGCCGGCTTCCGCATCGCCGAAGTGCCCGTCCACCACTACCACCGCGCGTACGGGCGGTCGCAGTTCTTCAACTTCCCCCGCGTGGCCCGCGTCGGCCGCGACTTGCTACGCTTGTGGTGGCAGCTCATCTGGCGCGACGAGTTCCGCCGCCGCCTCGCGGCGAGCCGGGCGCCATCAGCCGTCGGCCGTCCGCCGTCCGCCGTCGGCGATCCGCCATCGGCCGTCGGCAATCAATCGCCGAGCGCCGGCTAGCGCCTGGCTGGGAGCTGAGAGCTCATGGCTGAGAGCTAAAGGCACGATTATGCAGCGAGCATACGCCTACTACCCCGGCAAGCGCGTCGCCATCACCGGCGGGCTCGGCTTCATCGGCAGCAACCTGGCGCGGCGCCTGCTGGACCTCCGGGCCGAAGTGCTGCTGATCGACTCGATGGTGCCCGACTACGGCGGCAACCTGTTCAACGTGGCCGACGTGCGCCACCGCCTCCACGTCAACTTCGCCGACGTCCGCGACGCCAACGCGATGAACTACCTGGTCCAGGGCCAGGAGGTCATCTTCAACCTGGCCGGGCAGGTGAGCCACATCGACAGCATGCTCGACCCCTACACCGACCTGGAGATCAACTGCCGCAGCCAGCTCTCCCTGCTCGAAGCCTGCCGCCGCTACAACCCGGCGGTCAAGGTCGTCTACGCCAGCACGCGCCAGGTGTACGGCCGCCCGGACCGGACGCCCGTGGACGAGTCGCACGTCGCGCGGCCGACCGACGTGAACGGCATCAACAAGCTGGCCGGCGAGTGGTACCATATCGTCTACAACCACGCGCACCACGTGCGGGCGACGGTGCTGCGGCTGACGAACACCTACGGGCCGCGGCAGCTCATGAAGCACAACCGCCAGGGCTTCCTGCCCTGGTTCATCCGCCAGGTGCTCGACGACGAGGAGATCCAGCTCTTCGGCGATGGCACGCAGCGCCGCGACTTCACCTACGTCGACGACGTAGCCGACGCCTTCCTGCTGGCCGGCTGCACGGAGGGGACCGACGGCCAGATCTACAACCTGGGCGGCGAGAGCGCCTCGCTGCTCGAGGTGGTGGAGATGCTGATCCGCCTGGCCGGCCGCGGCAGCTACCGGCTGGTGCCCTTCCCGCCCGAGAAGAAGATCATCGACATCGGCAGCTACGAGGCCGACTACACCAAGATCCGCCAGGCGCTGGGCTGGGAGCCACGGGTCTCCCTCCGCGAGGGCTTGACCCGCACGCTCGCCTACTACGACAAGCACCGCGAGCACTACTGGTCCGCGCCGGAGCCGGCCGCCGCCGCGAGCCGCTGAGCCGGGCGGCCGCCTTGCCTCCCTCCGCCGCCGGTGGCATATTAAGCGCGGTCTTACGGAGGTAGCTCCTTGACGTCGCCCCAGCCGGCCGGGCCGCCGCGCGTCCCCGCCAACGACCTCCGCCCCCAGTACGCCACCATCCGCGCCGAGATCGACGCCGCGATCGCCGCCGTGCTGGAGCGCGGCTGGTACGTCCTCGGCCCGGAGGTCGAGGCGTTCGAGGCGGAGTTCGCCGCCTACTGCGGCGCGGCGCACGGCGTCGGCGTCGGCTCGGGCACGGAGGCGCTGCACCTCGCGCTGCTCGCCTGCGGCGTGGGCCCGGGGGACGAGGTAATCACCGTCGCGCACACGGCGGTCCCGACGATCAACGCCATCTCGCTGACCGGCGCGCGGCCGGTGTTCGTCGACGTCGACCCGCGCACCTACACCATGGACCCCGCCGCCGCGGCCGCCGCGATCACGCCGCGGACGCGCGTGCTGCTGCCGGTCCACCTCTACGGCCATCCGGCGGACATGGCGCCCTTGCGAGACCTCGCCCGCCGCCACGGCCTGCGCCTGCTCGAGGACGCCGCCCAGGCCCACGGCACGGCGTACCGCGGCGCGCGTACGGGCACGCTCGGCGACCTCGCCGCCTTCAGCTTCTACCCGACGAAGAACCTCGGCGCCTACGGCGACGGGGGCATGGTCGTCACCGACGACGCGGCGCTCGCCGAGCAGGTGCGCCTGCTGCGCAACTACGGCCAGACCGACCGCTACCACCATCAGATCGAGGGGCTCAACTCGCGCTTGGACGAGCTGCAGGCGGCGGTGCTGCGGGTGAAGCTGCGCCACCTGGACGCCTGGACGGCCGCGCGGCGGGAGCGGGCCGCGCGCTATACTGCCACCCTGCGGCGGGCGCAGGCGCCGACCGAGGCGCCCTGGGCGCACCACGTCTACCATCTCTACGTCGTGCGCGTGCCGCGCCGCGACGCCGTCCAGCGGGCGCTGGCCCAGGCGGGCATCGGTACGCTGATCCACTATCCGTTGCCGGCGCACCTGCAGCCGGCGTACGCTTACCTGGGCCTGGGCCGCGGCAGCCTGCCGACCACCGAGCGCCTGGCGGACGAGATCCTCTCGCTGCCGCTCTACCCCGAGCTGCCGCTCGAGCAGGTCGACGAGGTCGCCCAAACGTTAGAACGAGTACTGAGTACCGAGTACTGAGTGGCTGGCTCCACTCAGTACTCAGTACTGGGCACTCTGTACTGAGGAGAGGATGGACCCCGAGCAATACGCCTTGATGGCGCGGGTGGAGCGCGACCACTGGTGGTACGCCGGCATGCGACGGCTCACCGCCGCGCTGCTGGCCGATCCGCCCGGCGAGGGCTCGCCCTGGCGCATCCTCGACGCCGGCTGCGGGACCGGCGGCACGACGGCCTGGCTGCGCCGCTACGGCAGCGTGGTCGGGGTCGACCTGGCGGCCGAGGCGGCGCCGTTCTGGCGCGAGCGCGGCCTGACCACCATCGCCCGCGGCTCGGTGAGCGCACTGCCGTTCGCCGCCGACTGCTTCGACCTCGTGACCTGCTTCGACGTGCTCTACCATCAGCAGGTCGCCGACGAGGCGCCGGCGCTGGCCGAGTTCTGGCGCGTCCTGCGGCCGGGCGGGCTGCTGCTCCTCCGCGTGCCGGCCTACAACTGGCTGCAGGGAGCGCACGACGCGGCGGTGCACACGCGGCGTCGCTACACCCGGCCGGAGCTCGAGGCGGCGGTGCGCGCGGCCGGCTTCACGGTCGTCGCCGCCACTTATGGCAACTGCTTCCTGTTTCCGCTCGCGGCGGCGAAGCGCCTCAGCGAGCGCTGGCTGGGCGAATCCCAGGCAGAGATGATGGTGCCGATGGCGCCGATCAACGCCCTGTTTGCCGGCGCGCTGGGCCTCGAGTCGCGCCTCATCGCTCGCTGGTCCCTGCCGGCCGGCCTCTCCGTCTTCGTGCTCGGCCGCAAGCCCGTCCACGCCGAGTCCATG
>Ga0209810_1003076_pt1 | contig 18287 bp, 18 predicted proteins | sample Coa_R1_7_FD_187159 | JGI IMG/M metagenome (GOLD analysis project Ga0209810, IMG submission 187159) | Surface soil microbial communities from Centralia Pennsylvania, which are recovering from an underground coalmine fire - Coalmine... | ecosystem: Environmental > Terrestrial > Soil > Unclassified...
TTCCTCTAGATGTTGAAGGATCAGCCCTCATCGCCCGCGGAGTCCCCAGCGTCCGGCGAGGGGATCAGGCCCAGGCGGATCAGACGGGAGCGGATGCCGCCCTGCCGTCTACCAAGCTGGGCAGCCATTTCGCGCAGCGGAACTCCAGCAGCGTGCAGCGCGCGCACTTGGTCTTCTTCCTCAGGCATCCAACGCGCGTTGGCCATCGGGTGATCAACACGGATCGATGCCAGGTAACTGCGCGCGGCAGGCTCGAACTTCAGGCCGCTCACTGACGAGACCGGACAGCGGTACACCTCGACCCCGCGATGCCACGCCACCACATCGCCGTCAACGAACGTGATCCGTTCGGCTAGCACGTTGCGGTACTCCAGGCCGCCCGAGTCGGTGAGCAGATCAAATCTGATGGCGACTCCGGTCACATCCTCAGCCATAACGCCATCATGACAGAACACGAATTCAAAGCGATGCCTCCGGCGGGCCGGGCTCCGAGGGCAGGGAGCAAGGCTGTCGGCCGGCGGTCAGGTTAATGGTGACGGTGGGTCGGCCCGGCCCCCTCGCCCGCCCCGTCATCCCGAAGGGGTGCCAGACGCCGGCCGACAGGTCAAGGCAAAAGACGGCCTTGACCCGCCGACCAACGCCCGGCAGCGCGAGCGCACGCCAGGGCAGACGAGGGAACCGAACCTCAGTACCGCTCGTGTTCGACGCTAAATGCGCCACGCACGTCGAAACGTACGACGAGCTGCGATCACCGTCAGTCGCAGATCTACCCGTTGATCGCATCAGAGGCGACAAGGCTTGTCGCGGATGTAGTGGCTCCGCCACACGTCGAGTGTGTTGTCAAGAAGTCACACAGGGCGACGACGTGTGAGGTAGATTGCCGCTATGGTGCCACCGGAGCGGAGCGAGCTCGAACTGGATGATCAGAACGATGAGGAAGTCGAGCCTTCCAGCTTGACGGAACTCGAGTTCGAGGATCTCGAAGAGGCCGAACCGTCGGCCGAGTCCGTTTCATATTCGGGTACTGACTTTGACGCCGAGGGACTGGTTCGTCGCCTGAACCGGGGCGACATCGTTATTCCGACATTTGGCCACGGCGATCCAACGCTCGAAACAGCTGGTTTCCAGCGAAGCTTCGTTTGGCGGAAGCCGCAGATGGATCGCTTTATCGAGTCATTATTGCTTGGATTCCCCATTCCCGGCATCATGCTCGTACAACAGCTAGACCGCAGGTATCTAGTGCTCGACGGCCAGCAGCGCTTACGTACGCTGTCGGCTTTCTACAGCGGAATTCACCAGGCGAAAGAGTTTTCACTTGAGAACGTCGCCACACCATACAAAGGTCTAACCTATAAGACGCTCACGCCAGAGCAGAAGCGTACGCTAGATAACACGTTCATTCAGGCGACAATTGTCAAGACCGACGGCTCCAATGAATCCTTGGAAACGATTTACCAAGTATTCGAGCGACTCAACTCCGGCGGCACGCAGCTAACTGCGCATGAAATTCGTATTGCGCTATACCCTGGAAAGCTAGTCGATCTACTCGCCAAGCTCAACAAAGACGAAGCCTGGCGATCCCTTTACGGGAAGGTCTCTCCCCGCGTACGTGACCAAGAACTACTGCTCCGAATCACAGCCCTGTACCTAGCCCCGGACAGCTATGTTCGCCCCCAGAAGAAGTTTCTGAACGATTTCCTCGGCGCCCACCGCAACCTAGAGGGAATCCCAGTCAAAACACTCGAATCGCGGTTTGGTGAAGCATCAAAGCTGCTGCTAGCAAATGTCGGGCGAAGCGCTCTTCGCTTCCAGGGGAACCGCGTAAATGCCGCACTGTCAGAAGCTATCTTCGTTGGATTGATGCGCCGGCTTGACCGGACCACGCCAATCAGCGCAAAAAAAATGCGCGACGCGACGATAAAGCTCACCAGGTCTGCCGAAATGGCAAGCGTAATCTCTGGCTCAACCGCCGGTGAAGAGAGCGTGCGCACACGACTCGACCTTGCTACTGCGGCCTTCGCGAAAGTGTGACGCCAGTGACTGGCAATCACTGGCCGCCGCGAGACATCAAGGTTCTGCGAGACGCCTTAGACGAGTTAGCAAACGCTGTCGCCAATCGCCCTAAAACGAGATCCGACGACGAGCAAATCTGGTTAACCCGTTTTCTTGTAGTTCGAACGTGCGGTTACCTTGAGCAGACGGTACGTGAGGTTACAAGGGGATACATTCAAGGCAAAGCAGGTGGGCCAGTACGCTCATTCGCTCACTCATGGCTAGAGAAGAGCAGAACCCCGTCTGTCGATAATCTCTACGACATTATTGGCCGATTTGACACGATACTGAGGGATGAGCTTCAAGAATTTCTTGAAGACGATGACCAACGTTTATACCGCGAGTTGTCTTTCCTCGTTGATCGCAGGCATAAGATTGCGCACGGGCTAAATGAGGGTCTAAACTCGGCCAAAGCTATATCGCTTAAACGCGACGCCTACGAGATTGCAGACTGGTTCATCGAGAACCTTAACCCGAACAGAGTCGCTGCAGCAAAGTCACGGTAGGCAGCCATGAGCCGCACTTCACAGGACGAGCGTGCCCGCTGCGTGCCCGTCAGGGTAGGTAATCGCGGTCAACGACGGTCACTCACGGGCAATCCACCACATCAGGCCAGATCAGCGTGACGTGCGCAGACGTATGGTCGCCGGTCGGGGCTCCTAAAGCGGGTGTCGCGCGTTCGAATCGCGCCGTGGGCACCACCCCCCACCAGGGAAGCAACAGCCAGAAGCCCCAGACCTTGATACCGGTCCGGGGCTTTGACATCTACTTTTGACATCAGCGCGAGCGCTCTGGCCTCAGCAAACGGTCAACGATCTTGATCGCTTCCCGCTTCGACTTCTGCACCACGTGCGTGTAGACGTTCATGGTCACGCCGATCTCCGAGTGGCCCATCAGCTCCATGAGCAGGCGCGGCTCGACGCCCGAGTCAGCCATGAGCGTCGCGAAGCCATGCCGGGCATCGTGCAGGCGAACCACGCGCAAGCCGGCCCCGGCCGCAATCCGCGTGAACGACCGGTAGAGGTTGCGCCCCTCGATCGGCCGACCGTTGCGGGTCACGAACACGTAGTCGTTCTCACTCCAACCGGCCCCCGCCTTCTCGCGCATCGCCAGCCACCGCAGCCGTTGCCACCGCAACGCGACCACACAAATCAGCGGCAACGGCATCGGCCGCTTCCGCCCCTTGGTCGTGTCCTCGTAGAGTTCGCCGTTCCGCCGCTGGAGCTGCTTACCGAGGTGAATCGTCGCCGAGGAGAAGTCGACCTGCGACCATTTCAGGCCGACGATCTCACCGCGCCGCAGGCCGAGCGCGACTGCGAGCAGGATCGCGGCGTACATCGGATCGCGCCGGACGGCCCGCAGGAAGATCAGCGTCTCTTCGATCGTCCAGGGCTCATACTGCTTGGACTCGACACGCGGCGGCTGGACGAGCTTGGCGACGTTGCGTGAGATCAGCTCCTCTCGACAAGCCGCTGAGAGCGCCGAGCGGAGCACCGCGTGCGACTCTTTGGCCGTCGCCGAGGTGTGCTGCTTGGCATGCGCGGTCAGGAAGCGGCGCACGTCAGTGACGTTCAACGCTTCCAGCCGCTTGGTCCCCAGCATCGGGACGAGGTAGAGCCGACTGTGCATCTCGTACTTGACATAGGTCGTCCTCTTCCGTGTTGGCTTGACGATCTCCTCAAGCCACAGCGGCAGCCACTCGGCGAGTCGCGGCGAGCGCGTAGGGACCGGAATCCCAGACCGCGCCTTGTCGACGAGCTTGTGCCGCTCCTCTTCCGCCTCGTCTCGCGTGTTCCCGTAGACGAACTTGCGCTTCTCGGTCCCGTCCGGCTGCGGAACGTAGACCGCCGCTTGCCAGCGCCCATCCGTCCGCCTGGTCACGGTGCCCATGCCGTTCGCGTTGCGCTTGGCCATCAGTTGTCCTCCTCAAGTCGCTGAGAGAGGTACGCAGCCAGCGACACGGCCGGGATACGCCGAGCGCCACCGACCTTGATCGAGCGCAGTTGTCGACTGCGAATCAGGTCATAGACCTTGTGCCGCCCGACTCGCAGCCGCGCCATAACCTCCGGCACGGTCAATGCGTCGAGATCCGTGGTCATCGGGCTCCCCCTCATGCCGCCCTCCCCGTAGTTGCCGAATTTCCGAGCTCCCCTGCCGCCATCGCCCGCGCCCGTTCGTACTGCTCTCGCCATCGCTGCCGTTCGGCGACCGCCCGCAGGAGCCGATGAGCGAGCGGCGCGACGTCCGGGTCAGTCGGCCGAGCCATTTGCCAGGCGTACCGGTTCGCGTCGACCTGCTCGCCCTTCTCGACGTCGACGCCAAGAGTCGCCAGGACGAACGCGCGCCGGTCGTTCTTGTGATCGGCCAGCGTCTTGCCCGACCACTTGCGCGAGACCAGCACGCGCCGGCCGCCGTAGCCGAGGTGCTGACGCCGATGCGCCTTGCCCCGGCAGTGACCCGGCTTCAGACCGGGCCGAGGGTTCGACGGCTGCACGCCGTAGCGCAGCCAGTTCGCGCACGTCGGCGAGCACGGCTCATAGCGCAGCGCCTCACACAGTCGGTCAACGTGCGCCTGCTGTGCCGCCGTCTCCGGCTCGTGGCACTGGTCGATCGCCTTTGTCAGGTACTTGGTCAGATAGCCGATGCACCGGTCAGCGTCCCGCGATCCGGCGATGACGCCCTGCGCGTTCACCTGCGGGCCGAACCGAGCGACGTGCGACGGCTCGTCATCCGGGCCGATCGCATCGAGCGCTTCATCCCACGTCGGCAGTACCTCACCCGTCTCCGAGTCGACGTAACCCGCGACGCCCTCGATCCAGACCGGTAGTCGGTCACCCTCGTAGCGCACCATGTCAGAGGCAGGCCACCACACCTGGTGATACGTCGCCGCCGCGATCATCCGCAGCTCGGCCCGACTGATCGTGCCACGCATCGCAAGGTGCAGATGCGGAGCGAGACGCCGCTGCGGCTCGACCGTCGCAAAGTACTGAACGTCATAGCCCGCGACCCGCCGCAGGTTCTGAATGAAGCGATCCACGAGCTTGCCGAAGTGGATCGCGTCGCGGGCCGCGCGCCGATAGTCGTACGTGTCCGGATCAACCGGCGTCCCGTCCGGCCGCACCCGCCCATAGCTGTCACACGTCAGCGTCAGGAACACAGACGGCCGAAACACCTTGCCACCCGGAGCCGTGTAGATCCGCCCGAGCGTCGTCTTCTCGACCCGCCGCTTCGGCAGGTCCGGCGCATCCTGGCGCCGACGAGTCGAGCGCACGCGCCGAGCTTTTGCAGCCGGATCGACGTTGCCCCGCACGCCCGCAGCCGCCAGCGCCGCATCGATCTCGCGAATCGCTTCGTCCCACTCCGCCGTGTCCTCACCGGCAGCGGCCGCAGCGTCTCGCCCGGCCGTCAGGTCGGCCCGCATCTCCGCCAGGCCACGCTGTTCCCGGTTCGGCTCGTCCGGCTCGAATACGGGTTCTGTCTCGCAGTGCCATCCCTCACGGCACTGCGCCATCCGCAGCCGCTTCTTGCGGATCGCACACGGCCGACAGACAGACGCCATCGTGCTGCCACAAGGCACGTCGATGACGACCGTTTCGCCCGTGGCCATGTCGGTGCGTCGGACCGCCACCGGCCGGACGCAGACCCCGTAGTCGACCGCGACCGCCTCAACCACGTCCCGAGCCAGCGGCATCCGCATCCGCTCGGCCCGGCTCCCCCGCCGCAACGGCGTCACAACCTCCGTCGCCTCCACCGTCACTGGCCCTCCCGCTGCGCAGGAACCAGCACAGTCGCACTCGGCTCGTCGTCCTCCACGAAGCCGGCCGCGTGCGGAGAGCGGAACAGCTCAGCCATCGCGTCGATGTCGTCGTCAGTGATGTTGCTCGCCCGAACCCCGATCGGCTCAGGCACGCCATTGAGCACCACGTAGCCGACGCCCGGCAGCTCGACCGGTATCAGGTCGCACAGCGCACCGCGGTCCCGCATCCCGTCACCGAGTACCATGTCAACTTCCGTCGATTCGGTTAGGCGCAGCGCGATGCGCGTCGGGAACAGGTTCCGGAACGGAAGCACGTCTTTGCGCGGGTCCTGAAGCGCCGCGACGACATGCACGCCGACCGCACGTCCCTTGGAGAGCAGCAGCGAGAGCGCCGCCGAGATCCGCTTACGCAGGCCCGCGTCTGGCAGGTACGCGGTTAGGTTCGCCATCTCGTCGACGACGACGAGAATCAGCGGATCGTCGACCGTCGCCGTGTGCTGACGAGTCACACCGCGCAGCCGACGCGACCGGTCGTCCATGATGCCGACCGCCTCTTCGAGCAGTGCCGCCATCGCTTCGTAGGAGTCCGCTTCGAACCGCGCGAACATCCGCTGTCCGGCCGCCAACTCCATGCCGCCCTTGGGATCGAGCACCCACGGCGCGACGAGACCTGCGCGGATCGCCGGACCGAGCGCACGCAGCAGCGACCAGACAACTGAGCCCTTCCCTGCGTTCGACGCGCCGACGACCAGAACGTGAGTTCCGAACAGCCGCAGCAACCATGGCGTGCCGTCCTCCTGCACCCCGACCGGCAGCGCCGCCAAGTCGACAGGCGAATCCGGCCCGATCGGTAGCGGCGCGACCGGCTCGACCAGCGAGTCAGAGCGCGTACATTCCAGCGCGATCCGGCGCGGCCGAACGACCCGCACCCGGAGCGTGATCGCGCCGAAGGTGTGCGCCAGCGCCGAGGAAACGCGCTGCCACTGCTCGGGAGCTTGACCGGACACCATGTCGACGGTCACCCGGTCGACGTGCGGACCGCACCGAACACGGACGATCGCCGGAACGTATTCCGTGTCTTGATAGACCACGGCCAGGCCGGTCACGGCCATGGTCGCGTGCCAGTGACGCTTGTAGATCCACCAGCCGCGCCACAGTGCCAGCAGCGGCAGCCAGACGAGCTTGTCGAACGTGCCACGGTGTGCGAACCGCCACACGACCAGCAGCATTGCCAGCACCAGCGCGCCGCCGACGAACGTGCGCTCGCCGACGTAGCCATAGAGCGCAACCGTGAACACGACCAGGCCAGTCGGGACCGGATGCCGCAGGCACATCGCCAGCAGCCGGCCGACCGGGGACAGCAGCCAGCGCAGCACCAGCCACCACCGCGGAATGGTGACAACCGGTTCGCGGACGAGCGTGCCACCGACGCGCCGGACGCCGACGTTCGCCAGGTCCGGAGCCTTCTCGCCGTGAATGACCTTGAACATCAGTCACTCACCCGCTCGGCCATCGCGACGTAGTGCTCATACTGTTGCCGCGCACGCCGGGCAGCCGCCTGCCTCTCAACGTTGTCCGGCTCGTCAGCCGCGAGCCGTTCGAACAGCTCAGCCTTGCGCTGGTGGAACGCGACGCGACGGGTCAGCGACGCGCCCTGGTCGGCCGACAGGTCGGCCGCCTCTTGGAGGATTGCGGAGATCTCGCTCAGCGCGACGCGCGAGGGCTGCGCGGTGAGTCGTGGAAGCGGTTCGGTAGTCATACCCTGGTGTCCTCTTCGATTCGCCAGATTCCGGAGAGACAAGGGGCGGCCGGGGCCTAATCCGGCCGCCCCTGCTTGTGGCACCGTTCCTAGGGGTTAATCAGCCTGCTTACTGCTGCAACTTGCCCGCGACCGACGACTGTCCCGCGCTCTTCGCAGGACCCTGCGGCGCACGGACCGACTCCGCCGTGAACGAGTACGCCAGCCGCCCGTTCTGCGCGACATACGGCCGCACGGCCAGGCCGATGAACTCCACCGGCGAGAGCGGCAGGCCGGGCACCGGCTCCGGCAGCACCGGCTGAACCGCCGACGCGATCTTCACCTTCACCTGCTTGACCTTCGCGGACGGGTCCGGGTCATAGACGTCGACCGCCCACAGCAGCTCGTTGCTCGCCTTGTCCCGCGCCTGCACCTTGTTCTCCCGCGTCGACTTGTCGAAGTCGTCGACCCGCTCGACCGACGAGGCAAACGCCCCATGGCCGAAGACATCGCTGAACCGGACCGGGACCGAACCCTGTATCGCCATCAATCATCCTCTCGACGTGTTGTAGTGCTAACCACCGACAGCTTAGCACTACAAGTTTGACTATGAGCGCTCTGCGAATCGCTGTCAACGGAATTTGGAGCTACCCCCGCAGCCTGCCTCGTCGAAAGACGCGTTAGCCCGAGACCCAAAGGGTGATGTCGCTGCTCGTAGCGACGACCAATGTATGCCCGGAGGGCGAGAAGCCGGCCGCGCGCAGTTCGGAGTAGTCGGAGTAGAAGATGTGCCACCACTTCTCTCCGGCCGGCCCACGACAGAGCCCGCCATCCGCCGAGAGAATGACTCGGTCGTGCGGCCAGTCTGGGCTCACGACGTCGACCGTCCAGCCGTCGTCGTTAGTCGAGTGCAAGCCTCCGCCGAACAGGCCAGCGATCCGGACCTGAGTACCGGCGAGCGGGCCGATGCCCGGACAGGCTAGGTCCGGGCCTGTCGGAGTGCTTGTATCGGGATCCGGATCGCGTTCGCGGGCCAATCGAGATCCTGTCTGCGCATCGAAGACTCCGTGGCCACAGGTTGACACGACCATAAGCAGATCGTTGCCTGTGGCCGGATCCAGACCGAACCCAACCCCGAGCAGCCCACCGATAGGCGTCCGGCGGTTAGAAACGGCGCGCCACGGGATCGGCGGCGCCATCACGGGCGCAGCTAAGAAGCGTTCCCGCAGCTGCCGCTGATATTCGGAGAGCATCATGTCCTCGCCGGAGAGTTCCAACTCGCTCGATCATTCGGCATCCAGAGCTGCTACTCAGATCAGCGAATACGTGTCCTCAAGCTCGTGCCGGTCGCCCGGAAGCACCAGGTGAGAGACCTGAATTGGCCGCCCGGCCGTATCGTAGGCCGTCACTGTCAGGGCGAGCACAGGCGTGAGCTTCGATGTGATCCCAAGCAGCTTCGCCTCTTCGAGTGAGGGCAGCCGAGCAGCGATCTGCTCCGTCATGTGGTCGTAGCGGATTCTCTGCCGCGTCTCAATGTGCTGCCGCGTGCCACCCGTGAGCGATTGCTCTAGCCCAAGGTCAGTCCCATGCGCTACGTCCAGCGGGAAGAAGCTCGTGACGAGTTCGCTCGGCTCGCCGTCCCGCTCGACCAGGAGCCGACGCATCAGAACCGCCTCGTTCTTCTTCAGCTTCAATGCCGCCGCGACCGAGTCCGGCGCGATGACGTGCCCAACCTCGACCACCCGCATTCCCGAACCCTCGTCCGCCTCCAGCGCGAGCCGCCCCGGCTTGACCCGCTGCTCCGCCGAGGCGGGCCGGCCCCGCACGAAGCGCCCAGTTCCCTGCTGCGAGTCAACCCAGCCTTCTTGTTTGAGGATCTGGACCGCGCGAATGACCGTTGTGCGCGAGACGCCGAACTCCTTGGTTAGCTGATCCTCGCTCGGCAGCAGACTTCCCGGCGCGTATGTGCCCTCTGAAATGCGGTTTTGCAGCTCCGACAGTACGCGAGCGTACTTCGGAGGTGCCGTCTCAAAGGGCATCTCTGGCCGCCTCAATATCAACACATAACGTCTTAACCCATCAAGTGCACGCTAGCGGCCAATCTGGCACGACGCCAGCATCCGCCGCAACTCGCCAGCCCACGCGCCCGACCGGTCGCATCGCCGCGCCCTCCAGCTCACCCAAGCCGAACCCGACGAGATCAGGCCTTTCTACCGGCTCCGTCTTGCTTCGGGTCGAGGTTGGCTGCCAACTTGTGTGCGAGTTGCAGACGTGGCGCGGTCGGATGCTGACGTAGCACCGCGACCACCGCGCGCAGCTTGCGACGCGCCAGCATCGCTTCCAAGCTCTCCGCCAGGTCAGCTGCTTCGAAGACTGTCCGCTCCACGAGCTCAACCACATCGGCCCGCGCGGCAGCGCAGGCGGCCTCTGCCAGCACGAGCGCACGCGCCTTACTCCACCCGCTCCCCAGCACGTGCAGCGCATATCCTGCGGCATCCAGTGCCAGGCGTGTTTCGCCGAGTTGGCCGTACACGTCAGCGACCATCCCAGCCAGGTATGCCGCGTCGACGTGGCGCACACAGGGCGCGGCCTGCTCGCCCGGTCTGGCCACTGCCAAGCTCCAGCCCAACTCGCGCACCGAGTCAACGGCCGCCAACGCCGGTCCACGTTCGCCCAGCCGCGCTGCTTCCTGTGCCGACCGCGCAATCAACCACGCACGCGTTCGAACATCGTTGCCCGCGTATTCCGTCGCGGCATGCGCCAGTTGCCAGGCGAGCGCGGGATCTCCCCTCTCCGCAGCGGAATACGAGAGGTATCCATGCACACACGCCAGCAGCGATCGGTCGCCCGTGTGATTCGCGGCCGCAAGCGCTCCATCCCAAGCCCGATGCGCTGCCGAAGCGTCCCCACGCTCTAATGCCAACCACCCCGCTAGCGCCGCGCTCGCTCCGCCGATCGAGGCCAGTCGACGCCGCAGCTCAGCGTTCCGTGTCCCAGCAAGCAGCTTGGTCACCTCGACCGTATGCCGGTTGACCGCGTCACCGATCGAGGACGTGGGCCGATGTTGCTCAAGCGCGAATAGGCGATCCATCTCCGCATGGGCAGCTTGAACTGACTCATCGTCCGCATACTCCGGTCGCTCCAGCGCTAGGAGGAGACGGTCAGCCGGCTCCAGCACCGACCAGGCAGAGGGAGGCCTTTGCGGCGCCAGCGCCTCAGCCTGCTGAGCGACCGACGACGACACGATGACCGGCAACGTGGTCGACGTCCCGCCGAATCCCAGCTCATCGAACGGCTTACGCGTGACTAACTGCAATGCGCGCTGGTAGTTCGGACGGCAGTCGCGGTGCTCGCCGGACTCCCACTTCTGCACCAACCGTTTGGTGCAGTCATTCGGCTCGCCCAAGGTCATGCCCGCTCGGCGCACGGCAGCCGCGAACTCACTTTGACTCATCCGCAACTGCGTCCGAGCAGCCTTGATCGTCCGGTTCTGCACACGTGCGTGAATTGGAACAGTCACCGTGCGCCGCCTTCACTCCAAGCGTCAACGTCCGTACGGCCGCGACGCGACAAGGGCAAAGCGAAGTAGACGACCTTCCCGCCCACCCCGGACACGCAGCCGAACTCGCCACCCAGTTCCGCCAACCGCATCCGTACTAGCCTCAGGCCGAGCCCTGACTCGCCGGCCGAGCCACCCGCGTCCCATTCCAACGCCTCCCAGTTCACTGAGTCGCGCGGACACGGCCAATCCGGGTCGGGATCGCAGACCTTTACGGCGAGCGTCCGCGAGCTCTTCGAGATGGCCAAGCGGAGCTGACCGTCAGCTGTGTCCGGCCACGTCGCATGCACGATCGCATTCGTGACTAGCTCACTCGCACACGCCACAACGCAATCGCCGAGTTCGGCGACGTGCCACGCCCGGCAGGTCGACCAGAGCGCATCGCGGACTGCGCGCACCGAGGTGACCTGGGGCCGGACCTCTAGAATGCGCAACTTCTCGCGACGCGTCCACGGCACCAGCCACGCCGCGCCCTGTCCAGACACGCGAGCGGGTCTCCACGGCTCACGTGCCCGCAAGTCAAGGGCCAACCCCACGCCAACACGCTTGTCGACCGCCCCACCAGCAAACCCCAGTTCAGCGCTCATCCTTGCAACTCTCCAGTTCCGCCGCAGGAAGCGCAGGCCCGCTGTCCCGTCGTCGAGGAGGACTCATCGACCGTCGCGAATGCGGCATCAATGCGTGACGTCACGCGCTTCCACCCGCGCCCACGACACGACGCGCAGCGCCTATCAGGGCTCTTGCGCACGGTTGCGTCCCCTCTGTTCAACCACGGTCCGTTCCCGCACACTGACGACATGTCATGACGCTAGGTCCGGCCAACCGAGGGAACCCGGAAAATACTTCCGGGGTGGATGACGGGGATTGATCGAGGCTTCAGCTATGCGCGGAATGACGGAGACCCTGAGCATCGGCGAGCGCGTCGCTTGGTACCGGAGGCGACGCGGACTCTCGCAGGAAGTACTCGCCGGCCTGGTGGGCCGCACGCCCGATTGGCTGAGCAAGGTTGAGAACGGACACATCGCGCTCGACCGGCTCTCAGTCATCAAGGCCCTGGCCGATCAGCTTGACGTACAGATCGGCGATCTACTGGCTGAGCCATCGCTACTCGACTGGACCGCCGACGCCAGCGGCAGCACGGTCCCGGCGCTCCGCGACGCGCTCATGGACTACCGCCACACGTCGCCGCTCATCGCAACAACGACGAACAGCGACCCGCCAGACCTAGACATCCTGCGCAGCAGGGTCGGCGCTACGTGGTCGGCCTATCAGGACTCCCGCTACGCCCGCGCGACTCGCCAACTGCCCGAAGTGCTCGCCGATGCCCACCGCGCCGTCAACGCGTACGACGGAGACAGCCTGCTCCGCGCACAGGGACTACTGGCCATGGCGTACCAGGGTGCTGCGATGGTTCTCACGAAGCTTGGCGAAGCCGATCTCGCATGGATCGCAGCCGAGCGCGGCCTGACAGCGGCTCACGCGTCCGAAAGCCTCGTCATGGTCGGCTCCCTCTTCCGATCCGTCACGCACTGCCTTCTCGCGAACGGCAGGTTCGACGCCGCTAAGCAGTTGACGACCAACGCCGGCAGTTCCCTCCAGTACGGCCTAGCCGAAGCGTCGCCCGAGTTCCTGTCGGTCTATGGCACGCTCTTTCTCGCAGGAGCCATGGCGGCCGCCCGCTCCGAGGACCGCGCGACGACGCAGACGTTTCTCAAGGAGGCCAACGACGCGGCCCGCCGTCTCGGCCAGGACGCCAACCACATGTGGACCGCGTTCGGACCGACGAACGTTGCGATTCACCGCGTCAGTACCGCGATGGAGCTCGGAGACGTCCAGGTCGCACTGGACCAAGGCCCGCGGATCGATGCGTCAGCGCTCCCGATCGAGCGCCGCGTCCGTCACACCCTCGAAGTCGCCCGCGCGTTCGCCGCCCACAATGAGACCGACGAAGCACTCTCACGCGTACTGGACGCCGAGGAGCTTGCACCGGAGCAGGTCCGGTACCACTTCCTCAGCCGTCAACTTGTCACGAAATGGGTCCGCCAGCAGCGCGGCAAGCCCAGCTATCAACTCGCCGAGCTAGCCCGCCGTCTCCGCGTGATCAACTAACGGAGCCTCGTCCCACCGGCCCGATACGCTCGGAGCATGACCGAGACCGAGAACGTCGAGCCCATGGCCCACGCACGCGCGGCCGCCGGAGTCCTGTTCTTCGACGAAGACGGCCGCGTCTTGCTGGTGCGCCCCTCTTACAAGCCCGGCTGGGACATCCCCGGCGGCTACCTCCACCCAGGCGAGACCCCGAGCGAGGCAGCCGCCCGCGAGGTCTCGGAAGAACTCGGCATCAAACCGCCGATCGGCCGCCTACTCGTCGCCGACTGGGCACCCCACCCCGACGAAGGCGACAAGATTCTCTTCGTCTTCGACGGCGGACAGCTCGCGCCCGAGCACGCCGCGCAGATCCAACTCGACCCGGCCGAGATCGCCGAGTACGCCTACCACGACCCCGAACTCATCGGCCAACTCCTCATCCCCCGCTTAGCCCGCCGTATCTCAGCAGCTTTCGATGCGCGCGAGAAAGCTGAGAGCGTCTACCTTGAGAATGGCGCGAGCGCAAGGAAAATCTACAACGGGCCAGCCTAAGAAATCTTTCGCGCCACCGCGTCGTATCTATCTTGGATATGGTCTTCTTTCACTTTCCCATTCCTCGCTTGACGCAGAAAGGTCTTAAGATCTCTATCCGTTAACGGAAGAATGAATCCCTTTGACTTTTCTGAGATTCGCCGGATATGCGAGTAGTGAGCCGGACTAACTTCGCCCCGGAACACAATAATTCCGAAATGGCCCACTGCTTCATTCAGATAGTAGTCGACCTGCTGGAAGTCTGCCGCGCCGATATCGTCGTAATTCTTGCACTCCCAAATAATCTGAGTAGCGCCGTAGCGTTGCCTAACGAGTTCCCAAAATCCAGATTGCGCACGGTTAGCAGCAATCCAGTCCCTTACGACTCGACCATCCACATCGCGGACACGCGCCTCAACGTTAGATAACGCCCGGAAGAAGCACAGCTTAATAGCCTGACCGACGATCTCTTCGAACTCGCTCGCACCAGCAGTGCCCCGCGGACACGCCTCTAGCCTCTTTATGACTGATGTGATTTCCTCAGAATAATGCGTCGCATCCAAGCCGTCAGGTAAGTCTACAAGAAGACCGATCCGGCCGAATTCACGCTCCTCGGGCAAAGATCTAATCAGCTGGTCCTGCAAATCGAGCGCATCCCAATAGCAAGGGTGGATCTCGATATCGTTAGAATCAGAGATCGGTGGGGGACTCGTGTCCTGCGGGCCGAGCGCTCTAAACCGTGCCTGACCACCAGCGGGGCCAATCCCAACGAAACCAATGTCGTACAGGATTCTGACAAACCGCTCTGGTTGCCCTGCGTTGAAAATCCACGACGCGCAGAGCTTTTTGACCTCTTCGTCCCTCAGAAGCCGGTCTAGCATTGCTTCGACACCCGTCAAAGTGAAACGCCTGCCGAGACCATAGAAGCGCGACAGCACAAGCGCGATTTGCGGGTAGTTCTCCGCGTACTCGTCTCCGAGGTCCTTTAATCGGTTGTCAGAAAAGCGTCGGCGGGCCTGCTGGATATCCTCGATCATGATCTTTGTGTGATGATGAGACTGTGCCGATTCGATAGCGTTACTGACGTAGATGAGTACGTCACGAGGACGCTTTTGACAGAATCCAAAGATCTCTGCTCTAGCCTGCTCGGGATTTTCGAACCAGGCGTTCCATGTAGCGCCACCGAGCGCTATTTTCGTAGTAAATCGCCGATTAAGGCGGCGTTCAATCAAGTCAAGCAACTGCTCGTCAGTCCACTCTAAGCCAACGACAGATGTTTCCAGCCGTGAGGACTCGGAGTCGACCTGGCGAACTCGCTCGAAGATGTTCTCACGCAAGAACAACAAGGATCTAGTCCATGGGATCTGCGTCGACATCTCAAGACACGCATGCATGAATGCAGTCAGATAAACGAGTCCAGTAGACGTACCCTCCCAGAAATCATCGATGCTGTCGATGAGCAGGGTGTATCTGCTGCTTCCGCTGAGTCCTTTCATTTCCTCAGCAATCTTCTTGGCTGCTTTATTTTCTGTAAGCCACTGCTGCTCGTCTCCGGACGCCAGCGCTCGACTGACTCTAGAAATAAACTGAAGCGTGCGGCTATCGAAATCTAAGCCTTCGAAGCTCTCAAGCTCACTCTGGATGCCAGCAGGCAGGCCGACGTAACTTCGATGGTCCTGACGCCACATGTTAAGGATCTCGTCTTGCAAGCTTCGACGAAATGCCGAAACCAGCGAACGGAACGGGCGCTTCGAGGATTCGCCAAATAGGTCAAGGTCTAGAATTGACGAGGCTGGACTAAAGATCTCGGGCACAATCACACGTGTATGCTCGCCAATAGTGTCACAGTATCGACGAATCGTAGTCTTTCCAGTTCCCCGACGCCCGACGAAAAAGAACTTTGCGCCTCGAAAATCCTGTGCCGCCGAAAAGGCGGGAGTATGCACAAAAACTTGTGGATCGCTGAGCGAGTCATCGTACTCGGCAAATGACTGGCCCAGGTTCAGGCGAGCAATGCCATTTCGCGGGATTTGTACTTCGCGGCGTCCCTCAGGTGCGCCGCCACCTGAGCGACCTGCCTGCGATAGCCGCTCCCTACGACGATCACGCTTAGAAGACATCGACGCTCCATCTCCCCTTGGTCATCGCTCACTGCGATGCGAGCGTAGACCTGTTCATCCCAACCTGCAGTGCGAAACGCCGACTGTGGAGCGTTCCTGCGCCGTCGAGTTCGTCCAGCCGAGCGTCTAATGACGCGTGCACGTTTGCCGAGTTTGGCTGTACTAGATCAAGCGGCGGCGCGCCGAGCGCGCCGCCCGTGGCCCGCCCATCCCGGCATGCGGCGCTTCGCGCCGGTCCCGTGCGCGCGGTCCCGGTCGGCAGCTGCGCCGCCGAGCTTCGAGTCGGCCTCTCCTCAGAGGTGTGGCCGTGGTTGCGCGGGGTTCGGACAGCTTCCCCGCTGCCTCATGATCCGGGGCGGCCGGAACCCGTCAACCCCTCGCCGTCACGTTGCCCTTCGCGTCCTGCGATCTGCTGTGCGAGAGGTTGACTGAACCCGGCCTTAAGGCCCCGGACCCGGCAGCTACAGGGAAGCCGCCCGGCGCGGTCACCTTGAACCGCCTGTGTTTGGTCCAAACTCTGGATCCAAGCTGGTGCGGTTCAACCCATGTTCGATCGGGCGCCGCGTTGATCTTTCATCACCTTGCTTGCTGCCGTTTTCATCCGTTCGGAGGACAACAGAGCTCGGCGAAGGAACAATCGGTTCTAGTTCACCGGGCGGGGAGGGGAGACTCCCCCGGAGTCGAGGGATGCTTCATGCTAACTGCTGCTCAGATTCCGACGCTGCAAGATCCCGAAGCACTCTTCAAGAGCCTGGTGCTGTGGGCCGGCATTCCTGGCGGTGCAATGTTCTTCGCGTTGCTCGCGCTATACAAGGCGGTAAAGAGCTGGCTGGACCTCGGGCGAAGCACGCGCCGCGGATTCGCCGCAGCTCAGAAGACCCTTGAGCAGGTCACAAGCGAGCAACAGCGGGCCGCGGTAGGGCTGTCGGTTTGGTCGGCACTCGCAGTAGCCATCATTTACTCGCTGGCGGTCATCGTTGACGCCGTTGTCGAGATCGTCAGGACGCACCCGAACGGAACAGGCATCACCTCCGCATTCGTCGAGAGCTCGGTCGTGGCGACGCAGTGGTCACCTGCGTCCGTCTGGGCGACCGTACTGAGCGTCGCTGGCATCCTCCTGCTCGGACTCGCGTGCGTCGCAGATCTGGTCAGCTTGCGGAAGCTCATCACATTTCTTGGTGGAGTGGCGTGCGTCGCCGCTTTCATCGCGGCAGCAGGACTGGGCCTTGACTCACTCATCGGGTTCGCGGTCCTCCACTCCCAGAATCCGCCGCCACTCTCGCTCGTTGTGTTGCAATTGATCACGGCCGTCATGTGCGGAGCGCTTGGCTTCCTTTTGGTCCGCATTCGGACAGCAAGCGGCACAGCTTTCAAGGCTCGCTGATCGCGCACGCGTCGGCATCCACCGAGTAACCGAACGCCTCGTTCGGACCTACGCGTCGGACGAACTTAGGTTGATGCGGCGCTGGCAGCGCGGACCAGCCCGATGCTGGCTCATGTAGGAGATTCGGCGGGGCGGTACGGGATGGCGCACAGCGTGCCAGATTCGTGCCAGAACGAGCGGGGAACGAAGGTCAACAGCGGCCAGTCACGGGCAACGGGCCGAGCGAGCGCAGGTCAGGGTGCTGAACTCACGCGATCTTGTGGCAAACGACCGCTCCTAAAGCGATGTCGCGCGTTCGAATCGCGCCGTGGGCACCACCCCCTACCAGGGGCGAGGCAGCCAGAAGCCACGACGCTACCGCCGAGACCGAAGACGCCGCCGAGCATCCGCACGCCACCACGCCGGCGGAGTCGGGCCGACGATCCGTGAGGCCGGCTGATCCGGATGCAAACCAACTCGGCGAAGCGCCTGCGCCCGAATCCGGATGCTGAACCAGCCACGAAAGCCACACTCACTACGCCGCGAACAAATCAGATCAATATGAACGTCATCGTCTTCGAACGGGAACCAGTCGATGCCGCGATCACACAGTCAGACGAGCACCGCGTCGATCGGACGCTCGCACCCCGGCAGATTCTCGTACGACATCAGGACTACCCACTCGACCTCATCCGCGGTCATGCGACCATCGTACGTGGCTCGGACGACGGGCACTGGGAGTTTCCGCCGCTCGCGCCCGTACCAGCTGACATCAGTAGCGACATCAACGGGCCGGGACGTGACAGCATCCGAGCGGCTGAATCTGTGTGTGGATATCCCGCTTCAGCTGGACTCGCGCCGCTTGAATCAGAGGCCGGATGAACTCCTAAAGCGGGTGTCGCGCGTTCGAATCGCGCCGTGGGCACCACCTCCCACCAGGGACGCAACAGCCAGAAGCCCCAGACCTTCACACCGGTCTAGCGCGAGTGTTGGACCGCTTGAGCGGCACGGCGAAGACGGGTACCTGAGTCGTTGGGGTATGCGTGGCACTCCCATCGATCTATACAGTCAGCGAAACC
>Ga0209810_1003077_pt1 | contig 18287 bp, 18 predicted proteins | sample Coa_R1_7_FD_187159 | JGI IMG/M metagenome (GOLD analysis project Ga0209810, IMG submission 187159) | Surface soil microbial communities from Centralia Pennsylvania, which are recovering from an underground coalmine fire - Coalmine... | ecosystem: Environmental > Terrestrial > Soil > Unclassified...
TGGCGATTCTTGTAGCGTTCCTGGTCGAGGCGTTCGAGCTTGAAGAAGCCGTCAAACTGCTCGATCAGACCCGTCTCTTTGTTCTCAGGGATACGCAGCTTCGCCACCACCTCGCGCCAGTGATCCAACTTCTGTGGTGTCAGGCCAAGTTGCTGGATGAGTTCTTCGGCTTTGGCGGCGTCGGTGCTTTCCAGCCATTGCAGCGTATCAATGCCGGTTTCGATGTTCCAGCGCGCCATGTAGTTGGTGAAGGCGTTATTGTTGACATGCTCGTGCCACTCGTCGGGGCCGATGACGTTGTTGATCTCGTAATCATCGTGCGCCGGGTGATATTCGGCGCGGCTGGCCCAGAACTGCGCGGTACTGATAATCAACTCGGCCCCGTAGTGGAGCATGAAGTCGTTATCGCCCGTCACGCGCCAGTAATTCCAGGTTGCGTAGGCCACACTGGCGCTGATATGCAGTTCAAGCTGGCCGTTCAAGACGGGGATGATCTCACCCGTTTCAGGGTGGACAATCGCGCCCGGCGTCGTCTCCTCGCCGCTGAGCGTGCTTTCCCAGGGGAATTGCGCGCCCTCGTAGCCGTTGTGCGCCGCCTTTGCCCGCGCGGCCGGCAGCAAGCGATAGCGGTAGAGCAGCAGGTTGCGCGCAATGGCCGGATGAACGTAGGTGAAGAAGGGCAGGATGAAGATTTCGGTATCGTGGAAGATGTGGCCGCGATAGCCGAAGCCCGTCAGCCCTTTCGCCGGGATGCTGTAGCGACTGTCGTGCGGGGACGAACTGATGCGCAACTGGTAGATGCTGTAGCGCACGGCGATCTGCGAGGTATCATCGCCCTCGATGACAATATCGGATACATCCCAGTAGCGTTGCCACTCTGCCTTGCTCGGCCCCAGCAAGGTCTCGTAGGGGTAGACCAGTGTTTGATCGATGGTCTGCGTATCCGCGCCGATGGAAAGCGCGTAATGGATATCGGGTTCCCCGCCGACCTGACTCTGTTCAAGGATGTGGCGCAGGCTGTTGAGCGCGGCACTCTGCGGGTCCGCCACTTCGTCACGCGAGGTATACATCACCACCACCTTCTCCGTCGTGATAGTCTGTCCCTCGGCCAGTTTGCCATACAGGCGGATGCTCGGCGCGATATCCGAGTCAAGCACCTCTTTGTGGAAATCTGGCATGGTGGTGGTGAAGCTCATAGTCTGCACCAGCTGCACATGGGTATGCCGCGTCTGCGTGTGTAGCCAGATCAATTCGCCGTCATGTCCCTGATCGACGGTCTCGAAATGCATCACATCGTAATTGCCAACAGCGGTATCGATAGAGGCCCACAGGGTGATATCCAGTTCCCCGTTGTCATCGTCGCCGGTCTGCGGCACAGATTCCGCTGTCACACTGTAGCGGATGGCCCCGACATGTTCGTCGGCCAGGCTGGCGAAACGCTCGCTCACGACCTTGATGCGTATGCCGCTGGCGCTTTCCCAGTGGACTGTGCGGCTCAGGACGCCGGTTTGCACATCCAGGGTGCGCTGAAAATCCAGTATCTTGCCCTCATTCAGCCGGAAGCGTTCGCCATTCACAAACAGCTTGATGGGCAGCCAGTCTGGCGCGTTTGCCAGTTCCTCTTTCGCGACGGGGATGGTATCAAAGACGCCATAGATCAGGGTAGCGGGCGCTGCTCCCGGATAGCCTTCATCAAAGGTGCCGCGTGTTCCAAAGTAGCCATTGCCGATACTGTAAACTGTCTCTTTACTATGGAGTTCTTTGGGATCAAATGCATGTTCAGTTACCTGCCAGAGATTCACTGTTCGCCCTTTCTTAACATGATGATAGTGAAGCGTTTCCGCTTTCCCTCTCTTTACGGAAACGCTTCAGGGGGATTAATTTAACAGATCCTGTAATGTTTTATCTGCAAGGGTAGGTAGGACTTTATCCGCCTTCCCCTGAAATCGCTCGGCTGGCCCGATGCCAATGGCTCCCATACCACCTGTTTTTGCCGCCTCGACTCCCGCTTCGGCGTCCTCAAGTACGATTGACTGCGATGTGGGCGAATCCACCATGCCGGCTGCAAAGATGAAGATGTCCGGCTCTGGCTTGCTGCGCGAGACATCATACCCATCGGCAACGGCGTCGATATAGCTCATGATATCCAGTCGATCCAGCACGGTGCGCGCATTCTTGCTACCGGATGCAATGGCGATTTTGATACCTGCGTCGCGTATCTGCTGTAATAGCTGGCGACCGCCGGGAACCAGGTCTGCGGGCGTCATGTTCTTAATCAGCTCGTTGTAATACCGGTTCTTGCGGTCCATCATCTCCTGAATCTGTGGCTCGCTGTAATGGCGATTGCGAATAATATACATGAGGGATTCCCGCCGACTGACACCGCGCAGGTACCGGTCGTTTTCCTCATGAGTAAACGGGAGGCCGAGGTCGTTGGCCAGGTGCTTCCAGGCCTGGTAGTGGTATTCGGAAGTATCGGTTAAGACGCCATCAAGGTCGAAGATAAATGCCTTTGGCTTCTGCATTATGGCACGCTCCCTGTATTTCTGCTGCTAATTATCGTGTATGGACTCAGCAAGACAACTTCTGTAAGAAGGTCTCTATAAAGTAGACGTGCAGGCGTTACAGAAAGTAGCAACAGGAGTGAGAAATCCCCTGATCTGGCCGCTTTGCGTTTCGCGTTGTGCCGACCAGAGCGAGCAGGAATAATGATAAAAAGAACCTTGGCCGCCCTATGCTAATTCTGCCAGAATGGTCTCTTCGGATAATGGCGCGTTTTCGCCGTGCCAGAGTGGGCGACCCTCTGGCAGGGTGCGGGAATCGGCGTAGATTTCCAGCCCGTTGCCATCGGGGTCATCGAAGTACATGGCCCAGCTGATGAAGTGGTCGACGGGGGAGACGGAGATGTCTGCCTCTTTGAGCGCCTGATATGCCTGCGCGAACGAGCGGCGATCCGGTACCTCAAAAGCCACATGATACAGGCCTGTGCCGTGCGCCGGTGGTCGCGGCGCGTTCGGCCCCACGCGCTGCAAGGCGATCTCGTGATGCAGCGGCCCGCTCGTCAGAAATGCATAGTGGTTGCCCACGCGCTCCGTCAGATGCATGCCCAGGAAGCGTGTGTAGAACTCTATCGCCCTGTCCAGATCGCGCACTTTCAAATGCGCATGTCCGATCTTTGTTGTATAGGTTGCCATAAATTTCTTACCCCTGTATACCCGCAGCCTTCCCGCTATCTGTCAATATTATATCACCCGCATTCATTTGCTGGAGAGTATGCTATAATGCGGGGCGGCAGTTATGCACGAATACATCACGCATGGGAGAAGATAGGTATGATTCTTACGCCGCGTTTTGAAGAGGCGTTAGTTTTTGCCGCGCAACTGCACGCGCAGCAGAAGCGCAAAGGAACGTCGATTCCGTATATCGCGCACCTGCTGGCGGTTGCCAGCCTGGTGCTGGAATACGGAGGCAACGAGGACGAGGCTATCGCTGCTCTGCTGCACGATGCCATTGAAGACCAGGGAGGCGTGTTTGCCCGCGAGGAGATACGCCGCCGTTTCGGCAATACTGTCGTTGCCATTGTCGACGGCTGCACCGATGCTGAGGTCATCCCCAAACCGCCGTGGAGAGAGCGCAAAGAGACCTATATCGCCGAGGTGCGCCACGCATCGGAATCCGTGCGTCTCGTCTCCGCCGCCGATAAACTGCACAATGCCCGCTCTATCCTTGCCGATTACCGCCTTCTCGGCGACGACCTCTGGAAGCGATTCGTCGGCGGCAAACAGGGGACGCTCTGGTACTACCACGCCCTTGTCGATGCCTACCGTGAGGCCGGAAGCAACCCGCTCGTCGAAGAACTGGCGCGTACCGTCGCGGCCATCGACGCCCTCGTCGCGCAGAACGAGCAAGACGTGCCCTACTCACCGAACGAAACTGCGTGAAAGCTCACTTTCAGGCGGAGATGCTGGTTGCGAGCGGTCGTTACCGGCTGATTCTCTATTACCCGTTTGAGACGCAGAGCGATCAGTTGCGCCCCGTCCTGATCGGCATTGAGCAGGGCCACCAGCGTATTGTGACCATTAATGCTCAGGTGATCGTCTTTGCGCACGTAGCGGCGTAGCACTGGCAGCAGCTTGCGCAGCAGCCGTAGCGTGCCGCGCTTTTCCATCTCGTTTCCGTCGCCTGCCTGCCGGTTGATTTGAAAGACGATGACACTCTGCGTGTTGCAGATGCGCCGCAGTTTACGCTGCTCGTCTTCCAGTTGCTTGGTTGAGGAAACCGTCTGCCAGATATGATGCGGGCGCTTGCGCAGGACATCGATGTGACCTTGCAGGCGGGCGAGGCCTTCCAGCGCGATAGCCCCGCATGTCCAGATGGCTTCGCGTGGCGTGCCGAGCGTGGTGTCTGCGTTTGCCAGCAGGGCTTGCAGGATGGACAGCACGGACATGGTCGATGCAGCGTAATCCTGTTCCCTGCGCACCAGCAGATGTCCGGCATAGATGCGTCGGCGCTGCTTGAGAAAGTCGCGCACAGTCATCGGCCCCTTGTTGTAGACGATGGCCCGCGTCTCATAGACCAGTCGCAGACCGCGTCTGGCGATCAGCGACTGGATAGAGATTTCATCAACGGCGGTATCGACGGGGATGGCGGCAATGACGTTGCGAAAGCCTACAACCTCGCCCAGCTTGGGGTCGCGCTGCGCCATGCGATCGTGCAAATTCCATAGCAGGTGAACGGCGTGGCCGATGAAGGTATGCTGGTCGTTGACCGGTACGGGATGCGCGCCCACCATGCCCACCGTCGCATCGCTGAAATGCGCGCATAGCCGTTCCAGCGCATCTCTTTCGGGAATGATATCGGCGCCCGTCATCACCACAACGGCGTTGCGGGCGTGTTGCAGAAACAGGTTAATGGCCGAGGCTTTGCCCTCGCGCCTGCGCTGGACAAGCAGGCGGATACGCGCATCAGCCTCCATCATCTCCCGTACCACGTCAACCGTGCGATCGGTGCATCCGCTTGCTACCACAATGATCTCTTCCAGCCACGTCCGCTCGCTTTTCTGCGCCAGCAGCGCCAGCAGCGAACGTTTGATGTTCGCCTCTTCGTTGTACGCCATCACTCCCACCGTATAGCGGATCTTTTCCGTCTCGCGCTCATTCGCAGAAGCCAGTGGCTGCGCCGTCGTCTGTGCCATCTCCTCAGTCTTGCTCACCATACTCTCCCTCGCTTTTTGCTATCTTCTATCGGCAGCAAAACCGCTTCCTTGAATCATTCGTGTACATACTGAGGGGCTTGTGCGGGGTATAATCCCCTCATCAGGCGATGCTGTGAGAGACTGGCTCGAAAATGGCATGCTGAGTGAAGCGAAGCACGCCATGCGAGGAAATGCGAAAGGCAGGGCAAAGAGCATGAATATACCGGTTGTTATCGGGGCGCCGCAGATCGTCTTGCTCATCATTGGCCTCATTGGCCTGATCCTGCTCATCTCGTCGCTGACTTCGCTGCTGCGCCTGTTTCATCACGACTATGAGCGGGAAGAGCGCGAGGAAGGTGAGGGGAGAGAAGAATACCGGCGAAAGGTGGAGAGATATCGCCGTCGCCCGCGTTTCAGGTGGGCGCGGGGCGTTCTCGGCCTTGTGCTGCTGGTGGTTGCCCTCTGCCTGCTCTGGCTCGCCACGCTCATGCAGACCTACCTGGGCCTGACGAGCGATATTCGCGTCGCTCAGGTACGCGCAACCTCTGTCGCCAACGCGCAGCACGAAATGTTTGTAGAACTTGTCCTCTACAATAAGGATGGGCAGCAGACCTCGGACAACACCTATCTCGTGGCCGGCGATGAATGGATGTTGCAGGGCGATATCATCAAGTTTCCTTCCTGGCTCAACATCCTCGGCCTGCATTCGGGCTATAAACTGACGCGCCTGGAAGGCCGTTACGACGATCCCAACCTTGAACGCCATGCAACGCATACCGTCATTGTCCTTAATGGCGGCGATGACCAGTTTTTCAAGACCGTACAGGAGCAGGCATGGACCTCGCCCTTCATCCAGGCCGCCTACGGCAACGCCGTTTTCCTGTTCGCCGACGGCAAAACCTACAATGTCTACGTCTCCCAGACCGGTCTCTTTGCCCAACCCGCGAAATAATACCCTCGCCCCAGGTATGCCATGAGAAGCGTCCTGAGCCGTGTCATGCTGAGCGGAAAAGAGCCTTTAGCCCTGAGCGGGAGCAAAGGGCTAAAGGCTCTTTTCCGCTCAGCATGTCATGTTCGGCAATGCTGACCGAGAACTGTACCCTGTCAGGGACGCTTTTCGACATACTGGTTCATGATGTCGTAAAGCTGCTGAGGATTGTCAGGATATTTCTGGTTCGAATTCTCCAGTTGCTGCGTATACTGCAACATGTAGTCTACCAGCGTATCGCTGATGCCCTGAGCTTTCCCTTTATGCTGCTGCAATGTCTTGTGAAGCGCAGACCAGCTGTGTGTGGGAGTCTGGTTCCAGAGTTCCTGGATATCCCCCATTGGAACGTGTGCCACAGGCAAAATCCTTTCTTATCGTGAGAATCCTGGCTGTTCCCTTTCAGGGCAGCGATTTGACGTACTTGTTCACCATATCGTAAAACTCCTGGGGATTGTCAGGGTATTTCGCATGTGAATGCGCCTCTTCCTGTGACCACTTGAGCATGTACTGTACCAGAGCATTGTCGATACCCTCAGCTTTCCCCAGATGCTGTTCCAGTGTCTTATGGAGCGCGGACCAGCTGTGAGCGGGGGTGTCATTCCAGAGTTCCTGAACATCGCCCATTGGAACATGTGCCATCGTAAACTCCCTTCCTTTCTACCCTGTTTACCGTGAAAAATGCACAATAGCACCTGTTTGTACAGGCACAGGCGTGTTGATTGACGTCTCCTTCCTGTACATTACATATGTTATGCATGTGCTGCAAGCAGAACGGTGAGCAATACTCTCCTGTGATTATCTAAATACTATTCATTTCTGGCACGTGGAGCGTATCAGCCCATCTTCAGCAACTGCTGCAATGCCTCGACCGTTTTAGCCCATGCCTCTGAAGTGGGATCGATGAGCGCAAAATGATCGACGCCCGGAAGGGTGATGAGCGTGACCTGATCGCCTGCTGCCTGCGCTGCCTGCGTATATGCCTCGCTCACCGCGAAGGGGACGCGATCATCGGCGGTGCCATGAATCATCACCTGCGACACGTTGAGAGGCAGCAGCGCGGCGGGAGAGGCGGCGGCGTAGCGGTGCGGCACCCTGTCGAAGCCGCCGCCGAGCAGTTCCGAGGCTGCTCCCCCACCCAGATTGAGCCGCCAGCTCATGTGCAAATCATTGACGCCCGCCTGGCTGATGACCCCTATCAGCGGCGTAGCTGGCACATCAAACGACACTTCTGGCAGATGCCGCCCGGCGAGGCGGGCATAGGCGGCCAGCCACAGCGCCAGATGGCCCCCTGCCGAATGCCCGATGGCAACAACGCGCTGCTGATCGATCTGTGGCAGCGTGCGCAGAAAAGCGGCGGCGTGCGCGACATCGAGCAGGGTGTTGGGCCAGCCGCCGCCAGCATCGCCCACACGCCGATACTCGATGTTCCATGCCGCAATTCCCCGCGCCGCCAGGTCTCGTGCCAGCCCATCCATCAACCTGTAATCGTATGGTACGCGCCAGAAGCCGCCATGAATCAGAATGGCCGTTGGAAATGGCCCCTCACCGGCTGGCAGGTGTAGCTCTGCAAAGTGCTGCGTATCAGGCCCATACGTAAATCGCTGTATACTCATTGCAATGTTCCCCGTTTGTTGTCTAGAGTTTGTACCGGAGACTTCCCCTGTATGATACTATTATCCATGACCGAATCTCAACTTTGTAATGAGTCAACTCGCCAGTTTTTTGAGGTCACTGTCATGTCTGAATATTTCGAGCTGTATGATTATCGTTGTCGCGTTGCTGCCATGTATCGGGAGCGCAATCGGGCCTATCTGGCCGGTGAAGATACAGAGGTGATCTGGCAGCGTTTTCGTGAAACCCGGAATGCCCTGTTTGCACATCACCCACAGTCCGCGCTGGATGAGGAGCAGCGACGGCATTTCCAGGGCCTGCGCTACTTCCCGTACAATCCGGCGATGGTCTTTACGGTTGAGGTGGATACAAACGTGGAACCAGTGCGGCAGTCCATTGCCATGAACGCGGAAGAGAGCATGAACATGACAACGGTGGGTCGCCTGCGGTTCGTTGTTGAGGGGCAGGAGGTCTCGCTTTCGCTCTACTGGCTCGATATCTATGGCGGTGGCCTTTTCCTGCCATTTCGCGATGCAACCTGCCCTGTGGAAAGCTATGGTGGAGGTCGCTACCTCTTCGATACCATCAAGGGCAGCGATTTCTTACCTGTGCGTGACGCCGCTAGCAGCCCCACGCGCATGGTCCTTGATTTCAATTACGCTTACAATCCTTCCTGCGCCTATAATAGTCGCTGGTTCTGCCCGCTTGCTCCCATGGAAAACCGGATGCGCGTCCCTGTTCGCGCGGGCGAGCAGAAATATCATCAGTAATTCAGGAGGATATGATGGATAGAGCGACCTGGGTGCGTGAGAAGCGGCGGCTGGCGGAGGTGCGTATGGATACGCTTTTCGCGCACAACTATGATGAGGGCTGGGGCCATATCAATCCCTCTCACCGCGAGTTCATGACACAGTTTCTGGGGCTGTGCCCGCCCGATTGCACCATTCTTGACGTAGCCTGCGGCACCGGTAAATACTGGGGGATGATCCTGGAAAGCGGGCGCTCCGTGCGCGGCGTCGATCAGTCGCGGCAGATGCTATTGCAGGCGCACAGGAAATTTCCGCAGGTGCCGATCGAAAAAATCGGCATGCAGGAATTGCCTTACGTCGATGCGTTTGACGGCATCATCTGCATGGATGCAATGGAGTTTGTCTTCCCCGAAGACTGGCCTCTGGTACTGCGCAACTTCTACAAAGCCCTGAAAATCGGCGGCCACCTGTACTTTACCGTCGAGATTTACGAAACGCCGGAATATGAGCAAGAGGTACGGGAAGCTTATCTGAAGGCGAAAGAGATGGGTATGCCTGTTGTGGAGGGGGAGTTTGCGCTGGAGGGCTACCACTACTATCCAGGCATCGAACAGGTCAAACGCTGGCTGCAAGAGGCCTCATTCCGCATTTTGCGCGACGCCGAAGGTGATGGCTACCATCACTTCCTGGTCCGCCGACTGGAGGTGGAGGCGCTGGCCGCATAATTGCTTTGTGCGGCCAACAGCAAGCAGGCCCCCCCTTGCGAGTGACCTGCTTGCTGCTTATTACAGTTCAAGATACATTGCTGTTTGTATGGCCGATGTGCTGCTCAGCATGTTTTTTGAGTAGCACACGTACCGTCTCTCGTGAAAGATGCTCCGCATATCCTAGCTCGACGGCTTTGTCGGCGAGCATGCGCACACTCCAGTGGTCATGACCGTCCGGGACTTCGCTTCTGCTCATGGCGATCAGCCGGGCTGCCTGTTCGTCACTGAGTAGTCCGCGGCGGCGGCGGCGGTGCTGTGGTGACCTATCGGTGAGAACCGCTTCAACACCGCCGTTGTAAAATCGCTTGCGGATGTTGCGCACAGTTTGCTCTGTGATGGCCAGCTCGCTGGCAATATGCGCATCATTCCACCCTTCATCGCTTTTCAGCAACGCTTCTGCTCGCTTCAGCGCGCGCGTACTGGCGTTGCCCCGTCGTAAAAAGTCCCGCACGCGGGTTCGTTCGGCCTCACTGAGGCGCATCGGGGCGCGTTTTCCCACAACTTACTCTCCTGTCTCTCCTCCTATGCCTGCCCGGTGAACTATCCTTCCTCGGCGCTCAAGCGTCAATGTTGCCCTTCACCGGGCTTAAGAGATTCATCTATCACTACGCTGGCGGGTTACACTCCTGTGGATTGCTTTCTCTGTAAGCAGAGACAGCTTGCTGATTCCTGTCATATTTTTCTCGTGATGTAGCTCAGCAGAAATAGTTCTCTGGTATTCTCAAAAAGAGAGAGAATCGTGTTCAGTGGTAAAGGAACAATGAATAAGGGCTTATGACCAGCTGATCAGGTAGTGAGATGTTTTGAGGAGGGTGAGGAATTGCAGGAATCTCTTCGTGTGCTGTTAAGCAGCAAGAAAAGCGTTTTGACAGGGCTGTTTCTTGTTCTGGTACTGCTTTTCGTGACTGGCTGTTCGCAATCGAGCGGGCCAAATCCCAATGCGGGGTCAAATCCGTCGAAAACGCCGCCGCCCATTGCCGGTACGATTCAGCCTCTGTCAATGATTCGTATGTTCAGTCCGAGCAATGGCTGGGCCTTATCGCCGAAGGCTGTGTTGTTCACGACGGATGGCGGCAAGACCTGGAAGGATGTCACGCCGCCGCAGATCACGATGTCCCCTGATGCGACCGCTGATTTCTTTTCGACGAATCTGGCCTGGGTGGCCCTGCCGCCTGTGAACAATATCATCCACGTCTATTCCACCGTCAATGAGGGCAAGAGCTGGACACCCTCGTCGTTCGGCGTCAATCCGGGGACGATTTCTCCCGGCCAGCTCTTTTTTGTCGACCTGCAGCATGGCTGGCTCCTCTCGCCGACGGCGGTGCAGAATGGTGCGGAAGCAGTGACGATCTATCGGACAACAGACGGTGGAGCTACGTGGCGCGCAGTCTCGACTGCCCGGCCCGGCAACCCTGTCAACGCCACCAATGTTCTGCCCTATAACGGCGACAAGCAGGGCATATCCTTTGTAAATGATACAACGGGCTGGGTCACGGGAACGATTCCGAAGTCTGATACCGTCTGGCTCTATATGACACACGACGGAGGGTCAACGTGGCAGTCGCAATCATTGAGCCTGCCGACAAACACGAAAGGCGCGCAGATTACGACGTTACCCCCGCGTTTCTTCTCGTCCAGCGATGGTATTCTGCCAGTGTTGTTTCTCTCCCCCGCTGGGACGAGTACGGCAGATTTCTACCAGACAACCGATGGCGGCGCCACCTGGAACAGCACTTCGCCGCTGCCCCTCTCTACAGTCATCAGGAGCTTTATCGACCCCCACCAGGGATGGGCGACCGATGATGTCAACCTCTACACCACGCAGGATGGCGGCCATAGCTGGACACAACTGCATCCCAATGTGAGCATGAAGGGAGTGGCGCACCTGGATTTCGTGACAAATCAGATTGGCTATGCCATCAGTGGCGCCAGTAACAGTTCGCCGTTCCTCTGGCAGACGACCGACGGCGGAAAAACCTGGCGGGTGGTGAAGTACACCTTCACGTCCTGATGGAAACCACGTGAGGGGAAGGGATGGCGTGTAGGAAGAAAGGTGCGTTTTCTATGAAGTGTTATAGCCTGAATTGCCTGTTCAGCCGTTTCCTGGCTGTGGGAGCGATTATGGCGCTGCTGCTGGTGGGTTGCGGTAGTGGCGAACACCCGCCCACCGCCAATCAACCAACGGCAGTCACAAACCTGACGGCCAGCGCCGTCTTGAAACATATGCCGCAGGGGTCTGCTTTGCTCACATGGACGCCGGGCAATCAGACCCTGAACGTCAATGTACACCTTTACGGTCTGGCTCCCAGTAGCACACATCCGACCCGGCTTCAGAGCGGGAGTTGCAGCAAGCAGGGGCCAATCGTTTATACGCTCAACAATGTAGTAGCCGATGCGCACGGGGTGGCCTCTGTGACGACGCAGATCAAGAATGTCAAAAATGGCATTCCTGCCTCTGGCTGGTATGTGAACGTGCATAATGGGCCGGGGCTTTCTCCGGCGGACCAGTTTCTGCCCATTGTCTGCGGTGATATCTCCAACCCGGCCCCCACGACGACGAGCCTGGAACAGATCACGACCCCGTTGATCTCGGCGCAAGGTTCGGGAGATAGCGAGAGCGCGCATGGCTCGGCGCATTTACAACTGGCCCATAACATTCTGACGGTCACGCTCGTACTCAGTGGTCTGCAGCCGGATAGCACGCACGCCGCCCATATCCATGCGGGCAGTTGCCAGAGCCAGGGCGCCGTTGTCTACCCGCTCGACGTCGTCAAAGCGGATTCCTCCGGCAATGCATCTGAGACAACGACCATTCCGAATGTCAAAACGATTCCCGCCAGTGGCTGGTATATCAATGTTCACCAGAGTACGAACCTGTCCGCGCAAACGGGCTTTGATCCCATTGCCTGTGGAGATGTCCAGCTTACCTCGTAGTTCTCTGGTTGCCAGCATGCAAGCGAGTGATGGCCGGTCATTCGTTACCTGCCTGCTCAGGCGGTTTGCCAGATGCGCACCGTATCATCGGCGCTGCCGGAGGCTATGTGAGGTGCAACAGGTGACCATGCCAGCGCGAAGACGGTGTCAGTATGCTTCTTACAGGTGTAGATGTGTTTTGCGGTAGTAGCCTCCCAGAGTTGTACCGTCCTGTCGGTGCCGCCGGAAGCGATACGTTATCGGGAGACCAGGCGACAGCAGCTACCACGTTTGATAGGCCTGTATGCCCATGATAGGTGGAGAGACGTTTGCCGGAAGCAACGTTCCAGACCTGTACCGTTCTGTCAGCGCCTGCTGAGGCGGATATATCTGGCGTCGGGTGACCAGGCGAGGATCAACACACGCGCGCTATGCCCGTGATAGATCAGGTCGCGGTTTCCCGTCGCTGCGTCCCAGACCTGCACATACCATGTTCGCCCAGTTAGACCTCGGTAAAGCCACCACTTCCCAGTCGGCGAACGAGGAGATAATTGCCAGGTTGTTCTCCCTCACGACCGGTCATGCTGAAAATCCTCTCAAATCTGATAATCCATCTCCCAGGGCTGCTCACCATTCCAGCCCTGAGTCAGTTCCTGGTGCTGCTTCAATGGCTCGCCGCCTCTGACCAGCAATTCGGCGGGCTTGGAGGCCACCACCGAGTTTGGCGGCACCGATTCCAGCACCAGCGCCATCGCCCCGATCTTGCTGCCCCTGCCGATGGTGATGGGGCCGAGAATGGCCGCGCCGACGCCGATGGTGACATCATCCTCAATGGTGGGGTGTCGCTTCTGCTTGCGGCCCGGCCCACGCCGCCACCAGCCAGTCGCACCCAGCGTCACCTGGTGATAGAGCATCACATTATTGCCAATCACTGTCGTCTCCCCGATCACGACTCCGGCCCCGTGATCGATGAAAAAGCGTTTGCCGATCTGCGCTCCCGGATGAATTTCGATGCCGCCGGTGATGAAACGCGCAAATTGCGAGATCAGGCGCGGGATAAAGGGGATATGCGCCCGGTAGAGCGCGTGGGCAATGCGGTGATAGAAAATCGCCCACAACCCCTGGTAGAGCAGTGCCTCAAAAATATTGCGGCAGGCCGGGTCTTTCTCAAAGATAACATCGATGGCGTCCGGCCAGCGTGTCACTCTACGCGGCGTCTTAGCTGGCGCGGGAATATACACGCCAGGGGGCAACTCTGGCAGATGGGAGAAATCATGCTCCTCATGAGTATCGTACTCGCTATTACGCTTTTCTTCTGGAATGCTCTGTGTCATCTTCATCCTCGCCGGACAGGATAATTACCTACTTTTTCGTTCCCCGGAAAGTGTATTGCAGGCCTGGGAGGTTGTCAAGGGCATGTCAGCTAGACGCCAGTGTTGCTGAAAATCAGAGAAGGCTCCCTCACAATGAGAGAGCCTTCCTGTAGCCGGAGGCTAGCCACGCCTGGGGAGTTGCTGCAAGGACCAGCTATTGCCATCAGGATCGCTGAAATAGGCAAAATGGCCCCAATCTTGCACATCGATCTCACTGATGTCAACGCCTCGTCTGGCCAGTTCCTCGCGGATAGCCCTGACATCCGGGACCACCATTTGCAGCCCTTTTTGCGAGCCTGGTTGCATATCGGTAATGCCAAGCCCGATAGCGATGGAGCAGGCCGAACCGGGAGGGGTCAACTGCACGAAACGCAGACCTTCTCTAACCGTCACATCATAGTCAGCGTGAAAGCCGATCTTCTCCGTATAAAAAGCCTTTGCGCGGTCAACATCGGTGACAGGTACCGCGACCAGTTCGAGTTTCATTTGCATGTCGGTCATTGTTCCCATTCTCCTTTTTGTACTTGACTGTTCTTCTGTGCTAAGTATAGCCTGTAACAAGGACAGAAACGATCCTCGTTTCTGCGAATATTTTCGCCCGGGCGTATTATCCTGAGTGGAGCGAATGATCTATCAAACCTTGACAATGCTCATAGCGCCTGCATACACTGTCTACAGATGCGGTTGCTCACGCAATCCTTATTTTCGGCTTCGTTTTGTGCGCTTTCCTCAGCGGGGTGGAAGGGGCGGCCAGAAGCTGTTTCCTCTTCTACCGGCGTTGAGGGGAATGAAAGAGAAGAGGGGTTGAGCTATGGCTGATTCTGGCCTGGAAAATCCGAACGCGCCCGTCTCCGCACCGGAACCCGCGACCGTTGTTCCCCTGGCAGAGGGTGTCTACGCGCTCACAACCGGTGGCGATCCCAATACCGGTTTCATTGTGGGTGAGCGCGGCGTTCTTGTCATCGATGCACGGGCGACACCCACACTGGCTCGCGAGACTGTCGCTGCTATTCGCCAGGTGACCGATAAACCCATTCGCTATCTCGTGCTGACCCACTATCACGCCGTGCGCGTGCTGGGCGCGTCCGGCATCGGGGCCGAACATATTATCGCCCATCGCGGCACCCGCGACCTCATTCTTGAGCGCGGCCAGCAAGATTTTGAGTCGGAGGCGCGCCGCTTTCCCCGGCTCTTTCTGGACATCCAATCCGTCCCCGGCCTTACCTACCCCGATATCTGGTTCGAGGACGCGCTGACTCTCGATCTGGGTGGGCGCGAAGTGCAGTTGCTCTGGCTCGGTCGCGCCCATACCGAAGGCGATACGGCGGTCTGGCTACCAGCAGAACGCATCCTCTTTGCCGGAGACCTCGTGGAGGCCAGCGCCGCGCCTTACTGTGGCGATGCTTTCATTCAGGACTGGGTTGGCACGCTGCAAAACGTGCGCGGACTGGGTGCGCGCAGTGTTGTCCCCGGTCGCGGCCCCGCCGTGCAGGGAGCGGATGTTGGCCGCGCCATCGATGAGACGCAGGCATATCTCACCATCCTGCGCGACACTGTACGTGAGGCTGTCCGTAACGAAGCCAGTATTGCCGAGGCGTATGCTGCAGCCGAACGCGCGCTCACCCCGCGTTTTGGCGAGTGGGCCATCTTCAAGCACTGCCTGCCCTTCAACGTGCAGCGCATGTACGACGAACTCAGCGGCACGCGCCCGCGCATCTGGACGGAGAGCCGCGACGCCGCCCTCTGGCAATCCCTCGTCTCCTGATTTCATATAGCCTTAATATGCAGACATAAGGAGAGCGAGCATGAAAAGCTACGATTACGCACAGCGGCAGGGAGTCAGGAACATCTCATGGGAGGAGTTTGCGTGTCTTTCTGCCATGCTGGCGGAGCAACTGGAGCAAGCTGGCGTTGAAGTTATCGTCGGTATCGCACGCGCGGGGCTGATTCCGGCTACTACCGTTGCCTGCAACCTGCGCCGCGAAATGTATCCTGTGCGCGTCACCCGCCGCATCAACGACGAGGTGCGTTACGCCTCTCCCGTCTGGAAAGTCCCCGTCTCGCCGGAGGTTGCGGGCAAGGTCGTTGCCGTCGTCGATGAGATAGCAGATACCGGAGAAACGCTCGCGCTGGTTGCCGAAAGCGCGCGGGCGCAGGGCGCGGCGCGAGTCGTGACGGCGACGCTCGTCAGTCATAGCTGGGCTAGCCCGCCGCCTGATTTCTGCGCGCTCGTCAGCGACGAACTGGTCATCTTTCCCTGGGATGAGCAAATCTATAGCGAAGGCCGCTGGCAGCCACACCCGGAAATTATCGCCGCGCTCAAAGCGCAGGGAAAAGAGACATGAGATCAGGTGAGCAGCATGGCCGAATACACGTTGGAACAACTGAATCCCTGTTCAGCATGGCAAGACCCCATCATCATCGTGGGCGCCGGCCCTGTCGGCATGAGTGCGGCGCTGGGGCTGGCCCATTATGGTATTCCCTGCATTGTGTTTGATGATGGGGATGGCCCGGCGGTGGAAGGTTCGCGCGCCATCTTCATGGAGCGGCACGCGCTGGAAATTCTTGGTACGTGGAGCGTTGTGGGGCAGCAGATGGCGGAAAAGGGCATGACGCTTGTCGGCGGTCGCGTTTTCTTTCGTCGCATTGAACTCTACAAAACCTTCTCCACCCCCCCACAGCCGGAAGACCGCTACCCACGCTTCGTCAACATGCCCCAGAACCTGCTGGAACACCTGCAATACGACGCACTCAAAACGCTCGATTGCTGCCAGGTCTACTGGCGGCACAAAGTAACCGGCATCTCGCAGGATGAGCAGTGCGTGCGCGTCGAGGTCACGACTCCTGATGGCGTGAAATACGTGGAAGCCCCTTACGTGCTGGCTGCTGATGGCCCGCGCAGCACCATGCGTCGCCTGCTCAACCTCAACTTCCCAGGGGAGTCGCGCGACCATCATTTCCTCATCCTCGACGTGCGCATGCAACTGGAAACGCCGCGCGAACGCTGGTTCTGGTTCGACCCGCCTTTCAATCCCGGTCGCACTGCCCTGCTGCACCCGCAGCCCGGCAGCATCTACCGCATCGACTACCAGCTTCCGCCCGGTGAAGACCTTGCTGCCGCGAAACAGCCGGAGTCGCTACGCCGCCGCATCGTCGCCACCGTTGGCGAACGTCCCTACGAGATCGTCTGGATGAGCATCTACTCCTATCAGCAACGCGCGCTCGAACGCTTCAAGCACGGGCGCGTCTTCTTCCTGGGAGACTCTGCCCACCTCATGTCCCCGTTCGGCGGGCGCGGTCTCAACAGCGGCATTCAGGATGCCTGGAACCTCGTCTGGAAACTGGCCCTCGTCCGCGCCGGTCTCGCGCCTGTAGCCTTGCTCGATACCTATCACGACGAGCGTCACGCCGCTGCCCTCGAAAACCTGCGTCTCACCGATGAGACCATGCGCTTCCTCGTTCCCAATCCCGGCCCGGCGCGCTGGAAACGTGACGCCATCCTGCGCCTCAGCCTGCCCTTCAAGTTCATGCGCCGCTACGTCAACGCCGGTCACATGTCCAACCCCTTCACCTATCGTGGCTCTCCCATCATCGCCGAAGATCCTCTGCTGCGCCCCGGCAAGCGTCCCAGACTTTCGCCTGCTATCCAGCCGGTCTTCAAACGCTACAGCACCGGTCCCCTCGCCGGTTCCCTCGCCCCCGTCGTCATCCTGACCGACGCGCAAACCGGCTCCCCCGTTCACCTGCTCGACCTCTTCGGCCACAGCTTCGTCGTCCTCTACTTCTGTACTGATCCCGATACTGGCCTGAGTCTGCTTGACAAAATTCGCCCGAATCTGCCTGATCTCCCTATCTCCCTTTACCTCATCACCTCTCAACCGCCCACTATGCCCATACCGGACGGTCTCACCGTTCTACTCGACCAACAGGGCAAAGCTGCAACCGCCTACAACCCCGGCCCGCGCACCCTCTACCTCATGCGCCCCGACCGCCACATCGCCGCCCGCCGCTTCGACAGCGACCTCTCCGACCTGTCCATGCTTTTACGTGGGGCTATTGGCGAGAAGTAACGTGCAGGCAAAACATCAACTCTCCTGTCCATGTCATGCTGAGCGGAAAAGAGCCTTTAGCCCTGAGTGGAGCGAAGGGGAAGCATCTCTGGTGAGCCCTATCAACCGGGTAGCCTGAGATGCTTCGCGCGCACCGGGCATGACCGGCTGGCACTCTCGCCCTCGAAGGGCCTTCCAGGTGGGCGGCGCGCTCAGCATGACATGTTGCCTGCACAGACAAATTGTGCCGAAATGGCTATTGACAATTCGCAAGGCACTCGCTATACTGGTGTTGCAACGAACGTTGTGGTGACCGTAGCTCAATCGGCAGAGCTCTGGATTGTGGCTCCAGCGGTTGTGGGTTCAAGCCCCATCGGTCACCCCCGGATAACAGAGGCGCGATCTTACGCTCATATCGTAAGATCGTGCCTCCTTATATTGCTCAGGTATGTCCCTCACAGTGGAATAGCCTCTTTCAAGACACGCTCTCTAACGCGATGTTGGTCAGGATTGAGCGACGTGGCGAGGGCAGGGGCGACCCCATAGGCGTTAACTTCAGGCCGTGCGAAGGCCAGGCAGGCCAGCCGCCAGGGGTGGCCCTCCTCTAGACGATGGCTCCCCAGGGGGCACGAGCCGCCCGTCT
>Ga0209810_1003078_pt1 | contig 18286 bp, 17 predicted proteins | sample Coa_R1_7_FD_187159 | JGI IMG/M metagenome (GOLD analysis project Ga0209810, IMG submission 187159) | Surface soil microbial communities from Centralia Pennsylvania, which are recovering from an underground coalmine fire - Coalmine... | ecosystem: Environmental > Terrestrial > Soil > Unclassified...
GCCGCAAACACGGTAACGGCGCGTTTCTCCCCCGGCCGCCATGAGCGAAACGGTGTCGCCAAGCCTCACGTGCATTTTCAACGCAAGCAGCGAACCGAGCAACACGCCGCTTTGTGTGGTGCGGAAAGTTCCCAAATCGCCTTCAATCAAGTGCGCGCGCAAATCAGTGGCCGCAAGTTGCAAATCCAGATCGATGCCAAGAATGCGGCAAACGTCGCTGCGAAAATCGGTGAGGATGGACGCGTTGTCCTCCAGCACCGGCGCGCATGCCTGCACATCGGAAAATTCGCGGATGGCGCGCATAACGCGTTGCGGGTCGGTGATGCCATCGTAATATTTGCGCGGTTTCTGGCCGCTGACGCTGACCATCTCATTGGTTTTTTCCTGCAGAATTCCCGTATAACGCTCTTGAAAGCGGTCCTGCACCAGCACCGCGCCGCTCGTGCCCAGCACGGTCTGGATGTAAAATTGCTCAAAGCCTTGCGTCTGCGCCTGCGTGCAAATGAAGAACGCCACGCCCAAAGTGATGCCGGCGAGGCTGATCAATATGGATCGTTGCCGATGCCGGATGAAGCGGAGTGCGATGAAAAGCGGCGGCGACATGACGCGTCAAAGCGGATTGATGACAATCGGCCGCACGCGCATTCCCGAATGCAGCAAATCCTGGTCAGCGACCACCACCGCCTCGCCTTCGCGCAAACCTTGCAGCACTTCCGAGCGTTCAATGTTGTGGTAACCGATCTTCACTTCGCGCGGCACGGCCACGCCGTCCTGCACCACCCAAACGCGTTCTCCCAAAACCGCGCGCGCCGGGATGAGCAATGCGTTCTCGCGTTTGCCGCTGATGATGTTCATCTCGCCGGTTTCGCCCGGCAAAATATTGGCCGGCGGTTGGTCGAGATCCAGATTGACGGTGTAATGCTGGTTGTTGGCAGTCGGCAACACCTGCGTGACGGTCGCCGTCAGGTTGGTGTCCGAATAAGCGTAAAGTTTCACCGCGGCCTTCATGTTCGGCGCGACGTGGCCGACGTCTTCTTCATTGACCTGTCCTTCGAGGTAGGTCGCTTTCGTGACGATCACCAGAGGCGTGCTGCCTTCGGCAATGAATTCACCGTTCGCGTTGTTGATGGCGTTGATGAGGCCGTCCATGGGCGAGATGAATTTGCAGCGCTCCTTGCTTTCCTTCAGGTTGTCGTATTCCTGGCGAAAAACTTCAGTCGAACGGTCGAGTTCGATCTGCTGTTGATGCACGGCATCGCGCAAAGCGGCAAGGTCGTTCGTCGCGCGTTCAACTTCGCTGGGGGCGATGTTATTTGAAGCGGCCAAAACCTTGTAACGTTCGACAAGGCTTTCCTGCGTTTTCAACGCCGGCAGGCTGGCCGGGCCAAGCTTTTGCCGCGCCTCGGCTGCTTCCCATTCGGCTTTGGCTTTGGCAAATTCGCGTTCGAGGCTTTCGTTCACGACTTCGCCGAGATATTCGCCATTGGTCACCTCGATTCCAATGAGATTGGTTGGATTGGCGAGCTTGCTGCAAAACTTGAGCACGCCGCTCGAACGCGCGTGCAGTGAAAAGGAAATCATCGGCACCACTTTCACCGTGCCATAGACCGTGTAAGTCGCGGTGCCGCGCCGCGCCAAAAAGACCTCCGCAACCGGCCTTGAGGACCGGTAAAAATAAAAGCCGGCGGCCATCAGCACTGCCAAAATCGTGACCGCAAAAACTTTTTTCATCATGATTCAGCCTGGGATATTACGGCCCCTTTGGCGGCTCGGCAAACTCCAAATACCTGCCGGTGGCCAGGTCCAGTTCCGCCAACGCCATGCCATGCTGGAACTCGGCCTCCACAATGCCCTGGCGCACCGCCAGTAAGTTGCGTTGAGCGTCGGAAAAATCGAGTTGTGTCGCTTCGCCGAGCGAGACACGCGTTTCGACCAGCTTTAAATTCTCCTCTGCTTCAGTGGTGGATTTTTCGAGGGCGGAGAGCTTGGCGTCGGCATTTTCCAACGCGTGCGAAATGCGCTCCAGTTCGCGCGGGATGTTCTGCTCCAATTGCGCGAGGATGATCTCATATTGTTCGCGCACGGCCTGGATCTGCCGGCGTTCGCCCGTGACGCGCCCGTTATCAATGACCTGCCATGTCATGTTCACGCCGCCGCGGATGTCGGTGCCGAGCGGTTGCTGGCCCTGGATGATGGGCGTCGCCTGGTAAATCGGTTTTTTGCCGGGAATGTACAGTCCGGAACCGATGGCCGAAATGTAAGGAAAATAATCGGCGTCCGCGATGCGCCTGTCTTCGGTCAAGATATGGATGAGCGTGCGCAAAAATTTCAAATCTTCGCGGCGTTGTTCGGCGAGTTCGCTATCGGCCTTCAAGTCCACTTTTACCGGTTCGTGTGCCAAGGGTTCGGCGGGAAGCGGCAAATGCGCGATCGATTGGCCCATCATTTCAGCCATGGCCGAACGCACCTCAAAATCTTCGCGCTGAAATGCATTCAACTCCGCGCGTTCAGATAGAAGCTGCACCCGCGCCTGCAATAATGGCCTTGGCCCGGTGCTGCCGACGTTGCGACGCTGCTGCTCGGCGGTGACGTTCGCCTGCAATCGTTGGTCCAATTCGTGATACAATCCGATGAGCTGCTGCAATCGTTGCGCGCGCAGGTAATATTGACGGAACTCGTTCAACCGGTTTGCGATCGCAGTGTTCAGATTTTGCTCCGTCGCCACCACTTCCAGATTGCCACGACGCCAGCCCGCCGCGATGCCGCGATTCACGAGCGGCTGATTAAATCGCGCCATCACCAGCGCGAACGGCTTGTTGTGCACATACAAGTTCCCGCCCTCTAGGCCCATCGTCGGCTGGACATCCAGCCGCGCCAAATCACGAGAATGGAAAACGAGCCGCGTTCCGGTCGCGCGTTCCACCTCCTTGCGCAGATGAAGCAACTCCGGGTCTTGCGCCAAAATTTTTTTAAAACCTTCGGCCAGCGTGATGGGCACATTCGTTTCAGCCGCGGGCATGCGGAGACAAACCGTCAATGCGAGCAAGGCGATGGCAAACGCGCGCTTCATTTCGCCTCCTTGTTTGTCACCTCGAATTCCGCGCCCATTGCGCGCTCCAATCGCGCCATTGCGCTGTTGTAATCAAAACGCGCGTTGAGTTCCACCGATTGCGCGCGCGTCAAATCGAGCCGGCTTTGCAGCAGATCGAGCTGCGTGATAAGTCCCTGCTCGAAGTTCGCCTGCGCCAACGAAAGCGATTGCGCCGCCAAGTCCATGTTTTCGCGCTGCGATTGCACGGTGTCCAAAGCGCGTTGCAAATCGTGAAAGGCCCGCGCCACTTCCGCGCGGATGCCGTTTTTCAAGGCCGATTCGGCGATCTCCGCCTCTTCCATCCGAGCGTGCGTTTCGCGCATGCGCCCTTTGGCGGCGAACCCGTCAAAAATATTCCAGCTCACCCCAACGCCCATCGTGTAACCATCGTAATAACTTTGCGGCAATGCGCGGTCCGGTTCGCTGATCCAGTCGTAACCGGCAAACAGGTTCACATGCGGCAGGATGGCGCTGCGGTCGATGATGTATTGTTTTTTTTGCACTTCGATCTCGTTTTCGCTCACCTGCAATTCCGGCCGGTGCTCCATCGCGTTGACGACGCATTGTTCCTCGCTGAACGCGGATGGCAAAATCTCAAGCTGTCCTTGGACGGTGAACGGCATGCCAGCTTGCCCCGATGGGATGTTGAGCAGTTCGCCGAGATGCAACGAAGCGTTGCGGAACGCGTTCTGCGCCTCGATCAAGGCCGCCTGTTCGAGCGACAGTTCGACATTCGCCCGCATGGCATTCAATTTTTGACCTGTGCCGACCTGCAATCGCTGTTGTTCGTATTCGGCTTGTCGTTGCAAGAAATCCACCGCCCGCTGATGCACATTGATGTCCGACTGGCTGCGCAAAATGTCATAAAATGCGATGCGCACGTCCATGATGACGCGATTGACCGTGGCTTGGTAATCGAGCATGCGCGATTGCTTGTTCAGCTTCGCGATGCGCATGCGATTGATGACCGCACCGCCCGCAAATGCTGTTTCAGTGACGCGCACGGAGACGTTCCACAGGAACGGACGGTTGTTGGTCATCACTCCATTGAGCGTGGCGTATTCGGATTGGAAACGCTGATAATTGTCGTACGTGCTCACGCTGGGCAAGAAACCCGCGCGCGCCTCCACGATGGCGCCGGCGGCTTCTTCGAGCTTTTTTTTTGCGATGAGCACATCGGAGTTTTGTTTCAGGGCAAGGTTCAGGGTTTGCCAAAGCGTGTAGCCCGGCATTTTTGAGGGCGGCGCATTGGAAGAAACGGCGTTTTCCGCTTCCGCGATTCCCACCCAAGCCAACAAAATCAGGCAACTCAAAAATGTTTTTACCAAAGACAAATTGGCCGAATCGTAACAAAACCGAACCTCTTGCCAATGACTTTTGTAAAATAGCCAAACACCCGATAACGAAATACCCATGAGGAAGCACCCAATGATGAAATACCCAAATACCCAATGAAGCTCCAAGCCCAAAATCCCAATGTGACTGAAAAAGCTTTTTGAACAGAATTTACAAAATGAACAGAATGTGAATAACGAATACTGCCAGGCATGTGTCATCTCGAACATTCTGTCTATTGTGTCTTCAATCAGATTTCAAATTCCAGATTTCAGATTTGAAGATTTGGGATTTCCTTGGGTATTTGGGTATTTCGTCATTGGGTATTTTGATTCCGCCATTTGGGTACTTGCAAGCGCCTCCTTCCTTCACTAGCTTGCTGCAATCCGGCACGTGCCTGAATTTGTGTTTTCGCAAAAATCCAAACCCATCATCGAGCGTTGCGAGCGCGACATCAACACCCGCCTGCGGCTCAAATACGCGCCCTATTATCACGTCGTTGATGCTGCCGATGGCGTAAATCTGACGGTCGAAGGCCGGTCAATGCTCATGATGTCGAGCAATGAATATTTGGCCTTGAGCCGCCATCCGAAAGTCATTGCCGCCGCGAAACGCGCGCTCGACGAATGGGGAAACAGTCCATGCGGTTCGCGACTCGCCAACGGCAGTCGCCGTTATCATATCGAGCTGGAAGAGGCGCTCGCCGCGTTCCTTGGCAAGGAAGCGTGCCATATTCTTTCCGCCGGTTATCTCGCCTGCATTTGCAGCTTGAGTTCGCTCGTCCAGCGCGGTGACACGCTCGTCGTGGACCCCGGCATCCATTCTTCGCTTTGGGACGGCGCGTTGCTCAGCGGCGCGAAGATCGAACGGTTCGAACATGAAAACATCGCATCGCTCGCGAAAACTCTTGCAGCAATCGACGCAAGGCAGGCAAAGGCAATCGTGGTTGACGGCGTTTATTCGATGGAAGGGCATATCGCTTCGTTGCCGAAATTCTGCGAAATTGCGGAGCAACATCAGGCTGCGTTGATCGTGGATGACGCGCATGGCATCGGCATTTTGGGGCGGGAAGGCCGCGGCGTTTGCGACCATTTGGGCGTCACCGACCGCGTGGATTTGATCGTCGGCAGTTTTTCAAAATCGCTTGCGGGAACGGGCGGTTTCGTTGCGGGAAGCAAGGCGCTGATCGAATATTTGCGCAGCAATTCGCGGCAAATCATTTTCAGCGCGGCGATCAGTCCCGCAGCCGCCGCAGCCGCGCTGGCCGCGCTCGAAGTCTCACGGAGCGAGCCGGAACATCGCGAAAAACTCTGGGCCAATTATCATCATATGCGCGGCACCCTTGACAATCTTGGGCTCGACTATTGGCAAAGCCCAACGCCCGCCTTGCCCATCGTGATCGGCGACAAAGAAAAATGTTATTGGATGTGGAAATCGCTTTGGGAAGCCGGCTTTTTCACCGTCATGTCCATCACACCCGGGGTTCCGCCCGGCAAGGACCTGATTCGCGTGGGTCTCACTTCCGCGCACACTCGCGAACAACTCGACCGTTTCGGCGATGCGCTTAAAGCAGCCATGAAACGCGCGGGGGTGAAGGCGAAGAATAAATGACCGAATAATTCCTGAATGCAATTCCATTTTGCTTCACTTCGGAACCATTTTTGCAGCAACAAAAGCTCCAGCCAAAATTTCCGCATTGCGCGAAATCAGAAAATTTTCCTCTACCCATTGCCGGCCATTTTCGCCGAATTTTTTTCGTAACGCAGGATCTTGCGCTAGCCGTTTCACCGCGCCGGCCAATTGTTCGGCATTCGTCGCGTCCACCACAAATCCATTCACGCCATCTGTAACCGCTTCGGTGTTTGCGGGAAGGTTGCTGGCGATGACCGGCAACCCATGCGCCATTGCTTCGGGAATCACATTCGGCAAACCGTCGCGGTCGCCTTCGGCATCCACCACGCCGGTGTGCCAGAAAATATCCGCCTCATAGTAAGCCTTCTCGATCGTCTCGGCGGAAAGCGCACCCCAAAGAATCACGCGATCTTCCAAACCGGCCTCAACAATGGCGCGCCGCAATTCGGTTCGCGATGGTCCCTCGCCAATGATGCGCGCCTTAAAAGGAATTTTCCATGCTTTCAGCAACGCGCAGGCGGCGATTTGATGCACATGCCCTTTTTTGGGAACCAGACGGCCCACCGAAAGCAGCACGATCGGACGGTCAATTGCGTTGCGCTCCATTTTTGGCGGCAACGATTCAAGTCCCCGGCGTGCGAGGATGATGTTGGTTCCGTTGCCGCCGGCGCGTTTGCGCAGATAATCTTCAGCGGCCGCCGTGGTGGTATGTGCGAACTGTGCCGCGCGCAATTTTGGTTCCAAAAATGCATCGCCGCCATGACGATAAATATCATACGCGTGAGCGCCGAAACTGAACGGAATCCCGCAAAGCCGGCTCAAAAGCGCTGCTGCAGTTGCCGGGCCTGTAGCCCTTACCCCATGCAAAATGTCCGGCTTGCTCCGCCGAAACTTCGGGGCTTGGCAGAATGAAAAAATGATTGCCCAAACCGTCGCCCAAAAATTTTCCCGATTGGCAAAGCGGTGCCTCCGCCACAAACGCCAGCCGTCCCTGAGCAATTTCGGATCGCGCAATAATTCCCGTGGCAATGCGATGACCAGTTTTGCAGCGTGCCACCAGCGAAAATACAAAATGCGAATGGAATCTGGTAATTTTTCCACCTGCCTAGCAGAAACTCTGCGCGAAGAGAACATTGAATGGACTTCAAGCCGCAATCCGCTCCGCGAAAGGCCAATCAATTCGCGCCGCAAAAAAGTCTGCGTCAGCACCGGATACCGCTCAAAAATGTACGCGACTGTGACGGTGCTCATGCGGGACTAGGTCCTGAGTTTCGCCTTCCGGCTTCCAATCTGCGAACGAGCGGCTTGTGCGCAGATGAGTTCGCGGACGCGGGCGATGACGGCGTCCGTGCCATCCACGAATTTGGCGAGGATGTTTTGGCGAAATTCGTCGAGCCGCTTTTCGAACTGGACGAACAAAGCAGCCGAGGGTTGCCGGCTTGTTGAAAAATCTCCGTAACCCATTTCACGAACATGCCATGCATTGAGGAACTGCTCGAATTGGCCGGTGATGGGAAAACAGAGCACAGGCTTGCCGCAGGCCAGCGCCTCGCAAATCAAATTATGTCCGCCATTGACGACCGCATACGCGCAAGTGGCAAGGTCCTCCAGGATGAACACGGGATGGAACGGCTTGAACGTGATGTTCCCTTCGACCGCCTGCTTGTTGCGAAACCCGTAAACGATGATGTTGCGTTTCAACTGACGCGCAGCATCGAGCAAAGCGCCAAAAGTCGGGCTCGTCTGATAGATAAGCACATGTTCGCCATTCGTTGGATGCACCTGGCGGACTTCCGGGCGCAACACCGGCGGCAAAAGCTCGTTCACGGATTTGCCGGAATCTTTCAGTTCAGGATGAAAAAATGAAACGATAAGATTGTGGCGCGTAAAATTGAAAAAGAGCGCGTCCTCAAGTCTTGCCAGGGCCCATGAGAGGCGTTGTCCGCGCGGAACCGGATTTTGGCAGGCGTGCAATACGTGGGAATGATCGAGCGAAATGCATTCAAGCCCCGCGGCGCGCGCGGCGTGAGGCAGAAAAATTTCGCGATCACAAATCGCAATGTCCGGCTGCCATTCGTCAATGAGATTGAAAATTCGACGGCGGGTGGAGGGGAACTTGGTGATGCAACGGACAATGTGGCCGATGGTCGCAGGAATGGAAACGCGCTGGTTTTTGTGGATGGTGCGTTTCACCGGCACTTCGAGCACGGGAAATTTTTTGCCAAGCAGTTCAGGAACGCGTCCGCCGCCTACGAAAAAAAATTCATGCTCCGGCAGGCGGGAAACAATTGCCAGCGTGCGCGCAACATGCCCGTGGGTGTTGCCCATGACCCCGTATAATACTCGTGCCATGATTTCCGTGCCGCGCGCAGCAGCGCATCGATTGCATGACCCTGGCGCGGGGCTTCTTTATAGTGGAGACCAACAAATCCGTCCATGCGAGAATACTGTTGAAACCCGGGATGCTCCGACTCCAGGGTAGTGTCTTAATTTCCCTTCCTGCGTAATTCTGGCCTGTTTCCTGCGAGTTTTGTGAAACACGTCAATCTTTTTTAGCGATTTCACTCAAAAATTCGCTTGGCGAATTTTTGCCGATTCCTTCATCAACAAGTTATGCTGCGAAAAAAGAGGAGCAGCAAAATCAGTGGATTATGGTGCGGGGCATGTTTTGTAAGAATAATGCCCTTTTCAAAGAACCCAACATTGCCACAATCGCCGAATGGCTAAACGTCGTCCAGGTGACGGCCACGCAATTAGGCGATTTTTCCGACACATCCAAGGGGGTGTTGTTGTGGTAGCTCCTGCTTGCACAGTCATTATCGCAATGATTGCCAGCAGGGTTTCTGGCTATCTGATTTGGGCTGTCGCGGCAATAGCGGTGGGATTCACCGTTTTGGCTGTCATTAACCACGCAAAAGACAGGATCCGAGACTTGGCGGCCAGATTTGATGACCGATTCAACTTGGATAACATGCGGTCAAAGCGACGGGCTGTGGCAAAGTATTTCCTTGGAAAAGGCGGCAGTGCTGCCGACTTGGATTACGTTTTGGATTTTTTTCAAGACATCGGTTTTGCGTTCAAAAAGGGAGAAATTGACGGACGCACCGTGCGGCATGATTTTTATACATGGCTTCAACTTTATTGGGAGTCGTCCTACGATTACATTTTGAAGGCGTTCAAAGCAAAAGGCGTTTGGGGAGACATCTTCCCCCTTTATCAGATGGCGAGAAAACTCGACGGGATGCCGCCTTTAACCGAACAAGAGAAGCGAGAGTTTTGGGAGGACGAAGAGAACGTTTAGTTCGCTTTTGTTCGCCTCGTTTCCGCCACGATTGCAGCCCGGACTGCCGTCACGGCGGATTCAACCGGCGGGATTTCTAAGACCGCCACAAACCTGTCCTGTGAATCTGCCGGGCCATCCTTGTGTGCCCATGCGTAAGCACGTTCGGCTTTGGGATGCCCTGTCAGATCAAAAACCTCGACTTCGCCTTGCCATACAGTTTGGCCGCGAAATGTTTCGTGGACCGGCTCTGTGCGCGAGTATGCGGCCTTGCACCCATGCAGATGCTCGACCGCTTTCCTGACGTGCTCGATATATTCGGGATTACTCGCCACAACGCTTTAATAGGTCTGCCACTGTCCAGAACGTGCTTTCAATTCCTGCGGCCATTGCGGGCGTCATTCGCACCGCCCCATGGGATTTGATGAAGTTGTAGTAGCAGAAGTGCAAGGCCATGGCAGCCTCAAAGTTTTCAAACTTTTTGCTGAATGCGTTCGTGAGCCGGGTGAGGCGGCGAACGTGCATCCGCACCGTATGATTCTGCTTCTCAATGTGGCTGGTCGTGATGCGAGCGACATCCGGCATTCCGTTCACAACGGTCTTTTCAGCTTTGACCACTTCGGCGGGGCTGTACCTACTGGCCGCGTCTTTGGCCAGATTGACCACTGCGTAGGTTTTTACGATTTGCCCATAGTCCACTTCCGAACCGAACCCGCGTTCAACAGCATCGTTGTAGGTGGAAAGCGCGTCTGATGAAAGCTGGATGCGATTCTTGAGCCGTCCCGCCAAGTCCTCCATGAAGGCGTTGGCATGATACCTGTCACGCTTGCCGACCACGAATGAGGGAATCAGTTTGGTTTCCGAGTCCAGTGCGATGAACGTCCAGACATCACCGTAAGCACCGGCAGTGCGGGCGTTCTTTTGTTTGGCCCCAATGAATCCCCATATCTCGTCAACCTGAATGTGAGCGCAGGGCAGGTCCCGCATCTTCCCGTCCATGATTTTCTTGCAGGCTTCGCCCACTCGAACGCCAAGGTTCATAATCGTGTTGCGGTTCACGCCGGTAATCCGCTCAATGGCCCGGATGCTCGCGTCCTCACAGAGCATCGAAACCACCATCACCTTTTTGTCGAATGCCAAGTTGTATGCCATATCAGTTTTTAATGTTGACTTATCGTATAACCAAAAGTATTCTTTGCGTCAACAGTTATTTTCGTATAACGCAAAGTTTTTTTATGAGCAAAAGAATGGGGCGTCCGCCGAAACCGAAATCGGAAATCCGCAAGCCTGCTCTTTCAGTCCGCCTCACGAAGTCGGAATTGACTCTTGTTAATAAGGCAGCAGCTAAGGAAGGGCTTGGACTTTCTGCATGGGCGCAAAAGGTCTTGTTGAGCACCGCCGAATCTGCTAGTATCTAAGTAGCAAGTGGAGCTGGAGGGGATTGAACCCTCGGTTGGCTACCTGTAAACGATGCCACCGCACCAAGCCAAGCCCCTACATTGCCTTCGGGCCAGCAGGCTCTCAGCCAAGAGATTATCGCCTGCTGGCCCGTGTCTTTTTTGTCCTCACGCCGCACACAATCGGCCCCATTTGTGCCGCGCTCTACTCCCTCCTCACGGTGAAAAGATTATCAAATGCCTATTTGGAACACAAGTGTTTTGTTAACAAAGCTTTACGAAAGTTACGAAAATGCTTAATTGCAGTTTTCAAATGCTACTTTGCACTTTTCGGATGCTTGACGGCAGGATTCAAATGCTTGTTTGCAGTTTTTGCCTTCCGGTTTTTCCATCGGGCATCGACCGCTTTTAAGGCTCGCTCGTGAAACATGCGATCCAAGGTTTGCCTCCTCCATGTACGCAAACCAATAAATAGGTCTTGTTGCGTTGAATAGCCCATTATTCCGTAGCTCTGCCAGGATTGGATTTTCGATTTTATTTCCGCTCGCGATAGCCCCCGGATTGCAAGATACCTCTCTAAGATGGCATACCGCTTATATTTGTATTTTTCTTTTGGTAAACATTCCGAGAGTGGGCCGTCGAGTTTGTTTTTAGGCTTGTACCTGCCACGTTTTTTTCGTGGCTTGCCACCAAGCAACGGTTCTGGGTGTGGCGGTGTCCCTTCATCTGTCATTTGCGACAGATGAAATCGAAAAACGTGCGGGCAAGAAAGTCTTTAATTTGTGAGTGATTCAATGCAAAATAAGGCCGTGCTGAAAACCATATCCACTGGTCTGGCTGTGCCGAGCGTGATTGGGATAACGGCGGTCGGATTTACAGATCCCCAGTTGTATCGGGCAATTGCACCTTGGGTTTTCGGCCTTCTAACAGTAGGCGTCTGGGGAACGATAGCGGTTTGGTTCACATATTTAATCAGTAGAAAAACATTTGATTTTGACGGCATAGACACGCTTTGGAAAACAGGGACACACCTTGCAATCGGATGGGTTTTAATGACGCTTCTGATGACGGGGCTTTGGTTTCTACCCCACATCTTACCTCACAAGAAAACAGCCGCACCAAAAGCCCCGGCACCAAAGTCCAACCTTCTGTGAAGAACCCAAATTAAGACACTACCGACTCCAGCCACGGCTTGACACATCTTACGCTGTTTGTCACGGTGGCAAGTTATGTTGGGCAAATGGCGACCTGAAGCGGCGGCAATATCTAATACAGTGATCGACCGGCCGGACCGGAGCGATACCGCTTTGCGCGCAACTTCTTCCGCTCAGCAAAAAAAATCATTTTTGCCTTTGCTGCTGGTTATCGTCGCTTATGTCCTGGTGCGGGCTTTTTACTGGGATTGCCAGCCGATTTGGGATGGCTCGGCCTACTCGACGGCATTGTTGAGCGCGAACAAAGGGCATTTCGATCTGTTGAAATTCACTCTCGACGAACATATCGCCCAGGCCTTTTTTCTGATCATGAGCATTCCCTGCCGGCTGTACAAGCACAACTTTTACCTGTTCAATGTCTGGCTGACATTGTTCGGAACGCTCAGCGTCGTCGCCTTCCATCAACTCCTCGCATTTTTTTGCGCAGGAAAAGCGCGCGCATCCCAACTGGCGTTGGTGACCGCGCTGTTTGCGTTTCATCCCACCGTGCTGGCCAGCATGATCCATTTCACTTTGGACATCGGGCTGCTGACCTTTGCGCTTTGTTATTGGGTGCTGCTTTTGCAAAAGCGCGTCGTACTTGCGACCATTGCCGGCGTGATATTCATGTTGACCAAGGAAACCGCCACGTTGCTGCTCCCGTTGTTCCTGCTTGCCACTTTGATGATGCAACCGCGCGGACTGCGATTTGCATGGCTGAAAAGAAATTGCGTGGCGGGAATCGTGCCGTATGTCGCATGGACGGCCTTCTTCCTTTACAAGGGGGCGAGAGGACATTCCGCGGTTTGGAATCAATACCAGACTTCCGGCCCGTTTGCGGCTTTGCTGAACGCGATCACCCCGGACGTAATGATGAGCAATTACGCCGGGTTGCTGTTCCTGTTGAATTTCAACTGGATTTTCTTTCTGCTCTGGACGGGGTTGTTCGTGATGTTGTGGCGCAAACGGCACGAATCGGAACTGCAGCCGCATTTCAAGGCAGCGGTTTCTATTGTCCTATTATTTCTTCTTTCGAGCGCGGCTGTGTTCGTCGTCAGGCCATTCTCGAACGCTCGCTATCTGCTCGTGCCCATCGCCATTATGCTCGTCGGAGTTGGACACCTGTTGCTGGTGCAAATTCGGCTTCGCTCATTCCCGTTGATTGGCGTTGTGGCATTGCTGGGACTGCTGGGAATTGAAAATTTTCGCACCGCGGACCCGGTAAGCAGGGCATTTTTTGGCACATTTGATTTTGGGAAACATTCCTTGTTGTCGATCAGCAGGCGAACCGGCGAATGCAACAATTTTGGTCGCGACCAGCTCGTTTATAATCTTCAATTTTTGGAATTTCCGCGGGTGATCGCCCGCATGTTGGAGGATTTGCGGCCGACTCCTGACACTTTCGTGCTCTGCGCTCCTTCCGCAAACTGGCTCGCGCTGCCTCACCTGAACAATGCCACTTGCAAACCGGAATTTGGCCTGACCCGCTGGTTCACTCCTCATTACACCGATTGGTATCAGGACAAGGACGAAAGCAAATTCACGATTTCAGGCCGCGCGTATGCGTTGGCGGAACTCCCTTCCAGCCTTTATTTCGTGAAATTTCCAAATGTGGACAACCAAAGCAATCAAAGGCTGCTCAATATTTTAAGCACGCGCTTTTCCCGCAAGAGCGAGAAAGTGTACGATGTTGACGGTTATCAAATCACCCTGGTCCATTTTGCTGAGCACTAACATCCACTGTCAAAATCCGCAGATGCGGCGCCCGATGTCCTGTGATGCTTCGCATTTATTGCATGACCCTGACCCGCGGCTTCCTTATATTGGCAGCGAATAAACTCGTTCCTGCATGCGAGCATACCGACGCATACGCATTTTCATTTCGTGGTTCCTGAGCGCCTATTTCGCGATGGGGTTGCTGATGCTCCTGCGGCCGGACATGGAAATTTTTCCGGTTTTTTCGTGGTTCCTGTTCGCGCGCGTGCCGCAATCAGGCGCGCAATTCGGCCTGTTGCTCCATCAAGTGAACAGCCGAAAAATCGAACCGCCGCGGCTTTATCAAGAAGCGGGCGATCTAGTTCCAACAGCGCACAGTGTGACCGTTTACAAACTCGCGCAGGAACTTGGCGCGGCCATTGAAAAAAATTCGCCTGAAACGACGCGTTGTCGCGACCTGCTCGAAAAAGACTGGCTTCCTCCGCAATCCAGTTACGAACTGGTCAAGCTCAACTCCGATCCGGTGACGCGCTGGAAAACCGGCAAATACGAAATCATTCAGCGGTTAGGGACTTTCACGAACGCGGACAAACCATCTGGAAAGAACGAATAATCCCGATGAGCACAATCGTGAACCCATCGCCGCCCCAGCAGAATCCAAAAGAAGCTGTAGGACGGAGTGCTCATCCTTTACGACATCTGTTGGGCGGAAAACCCAAGCTGTCTGCGCCCGCATTTCGGCTCCAAACAAAGTCCTTTGGACGGGCGACACTTTTGGTGCGTTGTTATTACGCGTGCAATTTGTATTTTGCGCTTGCATTGATGGCCGACTGGACGGGTTTGCTGAATCGCAACATGCCTGCCCCGCTTTGGCCGGTGGCGTGGTTGACGCATGTTCCATTGCGAACAGGAATCGGCGCAATTCTCTGGTTGTATTTGCTGGGCGCGTTGGCTGCGGCAATTTTTCCACAAAAGCGCTGGACTCGAATCATCGCCTTCGCGGGAGTCTTTGAATGGGTCGCTTTCAACAATTCCTACGGAAAGATCGGTCACAGCATGCATCTTTGGACGCTGGTCTCCGCATTGCTGATTTTTTTGCCGGACCTCAAGCGAGGTGAATCGCCATCGCGAACGCAACGGCAAAAATTTCTGCTTATCTTTTGGGCCTGCCAGGCAATGATCATGCTGGCCTATTCGATGTCGGGGCTGGGCAAAGTCGTCGTCGCGATTTACCAGGGCTGCCTCGGCCAAATGCACGCGTTCTCAAGCAATGCGCTCGCGGAAGTCATCGCGGAACGGCTGCTGGAAACCAATTCACGCAGCCTGCTCGGGCCGTGGCTGATTGACCATTCGTCGGTCGGTTGGCCCCTTTTGCTCGGCGCGATCTACCTGGAATTGTTCGCGTTCCTCACTGTCTTTCGCCCGTCCCTGCACCGGTTTTGGGCGTGTGGCCTGATACTATTTCACATCGGTTCGTTTCTCCTGCTGACCGTCAGCTTTCCGCAAAATTGCCTGTTGCTCGCGTTGTTTTTCCTGAGTTCACCATTTCATCGCGACGATGAAAATTGGCGTCACACGCTTGCCGATTTGCCGCTGTTGGGACGCCTCTTTCCACGACAATGCGCGTCCTGATCCTCAGTTCCAGCACTGGCGGAGGCCACGACATGCGCGCCCGCGCATTCGAAGCGTGGGCCCAACTCACGCCGGAATTGAAGCTGCAAACCCACGTGCACCGTCCGCTGGATGAAGGCCCGGGGCTGTATCGCTTCGGCGTCGGCCTGTACAATTGGATCCAGAGAAACGGCCCGTGGCTGCACCATCTTTATTTCAATTTTCTGGAAATCGCCGCGCCATGCCGCTTCGCGCGCACTTTGATGGGGCAGAAAAAATTTTGCGAAACACTGGAAAAGATACAGCCCGACGTGTTGCTGAGTGTCCACGGTTCGCTGAACCACGGTTACTTCGATTGCGCGAGAAAATTTCTCGGGCCGAAGAAAATCGGTTGCGTGACTTATTGCGGCGAACTTTTTGGCGGATACGGTTTCAGCCGCAACTGGGTCAATCCTGATGCTGATTTGTTCATCGGCGCCGTGCCGGAAACGTGCGCGGAAGCCGCTCGGTTGGGAATGCCGGCAGAAAAAAACTGGACGGGAGGTTTTTTGTTGCGCCCGGAATTTTATGAACCTCCGCCTGGCGAAACGGTCCGGCAAAGTTACATACGCGATACGCTAGGGTTCAATCCGGACGAATTCATCCTCTTATTGAGCGCATCGAGCCGCGGCGCGAACAATCACCTGGTTTTATTGGAAGCATTGCAGCGCGAGAAAATAGATGCGCAGATCGTGCTCTTGTGCGGCAAATCAATTGATGCCCAAATGCGTGTTGCGAACTGGTTGAAGCAAAATCCAAAAGTGCGCGCTAAAATCCTGCCGCATGACACGAACGTCGCGCTGCTTCTTCGCTCGGTTTCCGCCGTCGTGGCGCGGCCCGGCACTGGCGCGACGAGCGAAGCGATTCTCTGCCAGTGTCCGCTGTTGCTGAATTGTCTTGGCGGCACGATGCCGCAGGAATGCATCACGGTAAAATTTTGCCGAAAGCATCTATTGGCCGAAACCATCCGTCGGCCTGCTGATTTGGCGCGGCTGGCAGCGTTATGGATGAAGAATCCAGAGCTGCGCGCGGCGATTCGCGAGCGAATGGCAAAAGCCTGTCCCGCCGGCCATCCGAAGGACATCTTGCGCCGCGTGGTTCATTTTTAAGCATGATCTTTGCTTCGCATCCCCGTTATCTCCTGTTCAAATAAATTGCTCCGGTTTACGCTAAATCAATGAACGCGGCGGAAACACAGGATGAAATCGCAGCACGGCTGTATTTGCATGCCGTGCTCCCTGCGTTTGAAGAACTGGCCCGCGTTTCGCCGCGCGCGCAGGCATTGATTGCGGACTGGAACTGCGCGGTGGAATTTGCCGTTTGCGGCGGCGCCGGCGCAGCGGTGCGTTTTGAACGCGGAAATGTTTCGGTGCTGCCGGAGCGGTGCGCGGACGCGGTGATTTCACTTTTCTTTTTGTCATCGGCGCAGTTGGTGAAACAATTCGAAGGCAAATTCAGCCTGCCATTGCCGCGCCGCGGCATCTTTCGGCTGGCGAGCCTGTATCGCTTTTCCCGCCTCGGCGCCATCTTGCAGGAGGAACTGGAGCAACATCCGCGATTGCTGCTCGGCGTGGCGCTGGCTTCCTTGCAACCGCTGATTGCGCATGACCGCGAAGCGCGCGAATTGATGCGCGATTGTCCGGAAGGACTGGCCGAGTTCTGCATCCCGGCTTGCAAACTTTTCGGCTGGGTGGAATGGCGCGGCGGAAAAATCCATTGGGGACGCGGCCACGCTCCCCGTCCGGCGGACGTGATGGTGTCTTTTCGCGGAGAACAATCAGCGCTTGCGGCGTTGCGCGGCGAACTCGATGAATGGGCGGCGATTGGCGCAGGCGAATTGAAGGTGCGCGGATTGTTGCCGCTCGCCGAAACACTGGGGCTGGTCATGGCGCGCGCGGACCATTATCTGGAACGCCGCACGAAATAATCACATGACCCAGCCGCATTTTCCCAAATCGATGGAATGGTTCGAGCGGGCCAGTCGGGTGATTCCTTGCGGCATTTACGGCCACGCAGCGCCGGCTGCAATGGTGCCCACGGAATTTCCTTATTACGCGGCGCGCGCGGAGGGTTGTCATTATTGGGACGTGGACGGGCGCGAATATCTCGATTTTCTTTGCAGTTATGGCCCGGTGATTTTGGGCCATCATCATCCGGAAGTCGAAGCCGCAGCGGAACGGCAAAGTAAGCTGGGCGATTGTTTGAATCATCCCGCGCCCGTGATGGTGGAATTATGCGAGCGACTGGTTGACATAGTGGATTTTGCCGATTGGGCCGTGTTGGGAAAAAACGGCTCGGACATGACGACTTGGGCCATCCAGTTGGCGCGCGAATTTACCGGGCGAAAAAAAATCCTGCGCGCGCGCCAAAGTTACCATGGCTCGCATCCCTGGTGCACGCCGGGTCATGGCGGGTTGATCGAGGAAGACCGCGCGCACATCCACGAGTTCATCTGGAATGATCTCGACAGCGTGCGGGATTTGGTGAAGAAACATCGCGACGATGTCGCAGGTTTGATCACCACGCCATTTTTGCATCCGCCGTTCGGTGATTCCGAATTGCCTGCTCCGGGATTTTTGCAAGGTGTGCAGGAAATTTGCCGCAAGGAAGGGATTGTTTTTATTGTGGATGACATTCGCGCGGGATTTCGTCTCGATTTTGGCGGCTCACACAAATATTTCAGTTTCGAACCGGACGTGATTTGCTTTTCCAAGGCGCTTGGCAACGGTTATCCGATCTCGGCAGCGCTGGGCAGGAAGGAATTGCGCGTGGCGGCATCGCGGGTTTTTTTGACGGGAAGCTTTTGGTATGGCGCGGTGGCGATGGCCGCGTCGCTCGCATGTTTGCAGGTAATGGAACGCGAGAAAACGGCCGCACATGTCCTGCGCATCGGACAGTTGTTCATGGATGGATTGAAGGAGCGGGCCGCGCGGCATGGATTGGAAGTGCGGGTCTCGGGACCGCCGTCGTTGCCATTCCTGAAATTCACCAA
>Ga0209810_1003080_pt1 | contig 18275 bp, 18 predicted proteins | sample Coa_R1_7_FD_187159 | JGI IMG/M metagenome (GOLD analysis project Ga0209810, IMG submission 187159) | Surface soil microbial communities from Centralia Pennsylvania, which are recovering from an underground coalmine fire - Coalmine... | ecosystem: Environmental > Terrestrial > Soil > Unclassified...
CGTGCAGTTCTCGAGCGTTAGAACTCCAGCCGGCACAGCGCTCCCGCCGGACTACGTCGACAGTTCGGCCCCGCGCGACCACCAGGCCTCGGCGGCGGTCATGGCGCTCTCGGCCTCGCGGATGCCGCCGCCCACGAGCCCCGTGGTGGCAGCCCAGTGCAGGGGTACCAGGGCGAGAGGGGAAACGTTCCCTGACGTGGCACTAGCAGCCGCGCACGACGAGCGCCTTCGCGAGCCCGCTCCACTCGTGGACGATGCGCTTCCCCCAGCCGACGACGCCGTCACGCGGCGTCGCGCCGACGAAGCTCGTGTGTCCGCTGTAGCAGCGCCGCACGAGGATGCGCGCGCGAGCGACGTGATACCTCGACGTGACGACGACGATGCGACGCCAGTTGTTGGCGCGCGCGAGCCGTCGTATCGCCTCGGCCTCTCCGCGCGTCGTCTGCGGCTCGGGCCGGAAGCAGATCATGCGATAGGGGCGCCGAGCGCCACACGCGCCATTCGAGATCGCGATCGTCGGCGCGACGTCGTGAGCCATCAGCGCTTGCGCGCGTGCAAGCCGTTCCCCGCGCCCACCGGCGAGTACGACGACGGCATCGGCGTGTGCGGGTACGCCGGTGCCCGCACGAACGAACAGCAGGTAGGACGCGACCACGAGACCGATCACGACGATGCACACGCAGCCGGCCGCGACGCGAACGAGGCGGTGCCGTCCCGGAAGGTGCTCGCGCACGGCCGACAGCACGGCCGACAGCATGCCCGAACGTCGGGTTCGACGGCCGGGGTAGCGTCACCCGCATGTCATTCGTGTTGATCGACAAGCCGCGCCCGCACGTCACGCTGGTCACGCTCAACCGTCCCGAGCGGATGAACGCGATGGCGTTCGACGTGATGGTCCCGTTGCGCGAGGCGCTCGAGGAGGTGAGTGCCGACAACGACACGCGCGTCGTCGTGCTCACCGGCGCCGGGCACGGCTTCTGCTCGGGAGCCGACCTGGAGGACTCGGGTCACGTTCCCAACATCGGCGGGCTGACGCGCACGACGATCGCGCACCGCTCGATGGATCTTCTCGACGACGTGATCCTCGGCCTGCGCCGCATGCACCAACCCGTCATCGCGGCGATCAACGGCGCCGCGATCGGCGGTGGGTTCTGCCTCGCGACGGCGACCGACATCCGCATCGCGTCCGAGCGCGCGTACTTCCGCGCTGCCGGCATCAACAACGGCCTCACGTCGAGCGAGCTCGGCATCAGCTACCTGCTCCCGCGCGCGATCGGGTCGTCCCGCGCGTTCGAGATCATGCTGACGGGTCGCGACGTCGACGCCGAGGAAGCGCAGCGCATCGGGCTCGTGTCACGAACCGTCGCCCACGACGGCCTGCTCGACGCGTGCTACGACGTCGCCGAACGGATCATCGGATGGAGTCGCATCGGCGTCGAGAGCACGAAGCGGCTGCTGTGGTCGAGCCTCGACGCGGGAAGCCTGTTCTCGCACATGGACCACGAGGCACACGCGCAGCTGTACGTGCGCCTCACGACCGAGAACTTCGAAGAGGCCGTCCGGGCCCGCAAGGAGCAGCGCACTCCCGTCTACCGGGATTGATCGCGCATCGCAGCGCCGTTGAGTGACACACCCTTCGTTCATACTGAACCCGTGCTCGATGTTGCCGAGGTGCGCGAGGAACGTGATCGGGTCGCCGCGTTGTTGCGCGCGCTCGAACCGGACGCGGTCGCGCTCGGCGACGCGGAGCCGATGTGGGACGCGTTCGACAAGATCGAGCGTCACGCCGCCAACGCGAAGACCTTGCTCGCGCGACGTGTCGAGGAGGCCGGCACGTGGCGCCGGCGCGGGCAGCGCAACGCCGCCGAGGGCATGGCGAAGAAGTCGGGGACGAACACCGGTGCGGCGAAGCGGCAGCTGGAGCTGTCCAAGCAGCTCGACCAGCATCCCGCGACCGAGACCGCGATGCGCAACGGGGAGATCTCGCCGACCCAGGCCGCGCTCGTCGCTGCGGGTGCGAACGGCGATCCGGCCGCGGAACGGCGCCTGCTCGACAAGGCCAGGACCACGACGGTCGCGGAGCTGCGCGACGCCGCGGGACGTGAACGCGCCAACGGCGACCCCGATCCGGAAGCGACCGAGCGACGCATCCACGCGCAGCGGCGGGCACGGTCGTGGACCGACGAGGAAGGCCGCTGGCACTTCAACGCCATGGGGACGGTGCGCGACGGCAGCCGCGTCGCCCGAGTGCTGGAAGGGCTCGTCAACGAGGAGTTCACCGCCGCGCGCCGCGAAGGACGCCGCGAGGAACGCGACGCGTACGTGTTCGACGCGTTCGTCCGCGTGTTCCGCGAGCAGGATCAGCAGCCCGACGAGACCGACAACACGCCGAAGACGAAGCACCGCTGCCCGTCGTACCTGTCGATCCTCCGCCTCGACTACGAGGCGCTGTTGCGCGGCTCCACCGCGGGCGACGAGCTCTGCGAGATCGCCGGGCTCGGACCCGTCCCCGTCACCACGGCACGGACGCTGCTGGGCGAGAGCATCCTCAAGCTCGTCGTCACCAAAGGCGCGGACGTCGCCAACGTCACCCACCTCGGGCGCGGGCCGAGGGTCGCCCAGAAGATCGCGCTGCTGTGGCAGTCACCGTGCTGCAGCGTCGAGGGCTGCACGCGCACCCGCATCGAGTTCGACCACCGGGAACCATGGGCGAACACGAAGCACACCAAGCTCGCCGAGCTCGACGCGCTGTGCGGCTTCCGTCACGACCTGAAGCACCGCGAAGGCTGGGCACTCGTGGACGGCAGCGGCAAACGACCGATGGTCCCGCCCGACCATCCCGACCACCCGAAGAACCGGCCCAAGGACGACACGAGTTGAGGTCAGTCCGGTCGCGGCGCCGCGGCGACCGCGCTGGCGCGGAACGCATGGTCGACGAGCGCGTCGGCGCGTGCGGTGTCGACCGGTTCGCCCGTGACGAGGAGCCGGTAGTAGAGGGGGCCGACGAGCACGTCCCCGACGAGGCCGACGTCCGTGTCGGGCGCGAGCTCGCCGCGGGCGACACCGCGTCGCAGCGCGTCGATCAGCGCGGCGCGGTGCGGTCCGATCACCGACGTGCGCAGCCGCGCTGCGAGGTCGGGATGGCGGCCGGCCTCGCCGACGAGCACCGCGATCACGCCCGGCGCCCACGGCGCGGCGAACAGCGACGCGAGCGCGTCGAGGTACGCGATCGCGTCGTCGCGTACCGAACCCGTGTCCGGGACGGGCAGCCGCTCCGACAGCTCGGCGACGACCGCGGTGACGAGGTCGACCTTCGAGCTCCAGATCCGTTCGAGCGTCGACGTGCTGACGCCCGCCTTCGTCGACACCGCGTGGAAGTTCAAGCTCGAGAACCCCGCCTCCTTCAGCAGGTCGACGGTCGCGGACAGGACGCGCCGACGCGGCGACTCGGTCGGGATGGCCTGCGCGGTCGCAACCACGAGCTCGTCGAGCTCCGCGGGAGCCTCGGCCGCCGCGACCGGCCGTGCCGGGAGGAACACGAGCGCGACGAGCGCACCGCACAGCGCGATCACCGCGCCGACGATCACGGCGCGTGTCATGCCGTGCACGAACGCCTCGTTGGCCAGCTTGACGAGCTGCTCGCGGAACTGGGCCGGAAGGTGCGCGGCGACCTCCGCCGCGCCGCCCACCGAGCTGCGGACGGCCGAGAGCGCGGCCGGTGGGAGCTCGTGGAGCTGGGGGACGGCGTCGACGCGCGCGACGTACGCGCTCTGCATCACGCTCCCGAGCACGGCGACACCGAGCGCGCCACCGAGCTGGCGGGTCGTGTCGTTGACCGCCGAACCGACGCCGGCCCGCTCAGGTGGGAGCGACCCCATGATGGACTCGGTCGCGGGTGCCATCGCGGTCCCCATCCCGAGACCGAGGACGAGGAGCACGACCGCGACGAGTGGGTAGCCGGACGTCGCCGTCGCCCGTGTGAGCAACGCGAGCGCAACCGCGACGACCGCGAGCCCACCCGCGACGACCAGCTTCGAGCCGAACCTGCGCACGAGGACGCTGCTGGTCGGTGCCGCCACCATCAGCGCGACCGCGACCGGCAGCGTGCGGATGCCGGCCTGCAACGGGTCGTAGCCGAGCACGAACTGCAGGTACTGGCTGAGGAAGAACAGCGACCCGAACATCGCGAAGAACACCAGCGTGACGGCGACGGATGCCGCGCTGAACCGCGGGTTCTGGAAGAAGCGCACGTCGAGCATCGGGTACTCGGTGTGCATCTCCCACAGCACGAACGCGGCGACCAGCACGACGCCGATCGTGAACGCGACGAGGATCGGCGTCGACGACCATCCGTGCGTCGGTGCCTCGATGATCCCGAAGAGCAGTGCGGTGATCCCGGCGGCGGACAGCACGAACCCGAGCGCGTCCAGCGAAGGCGCGCTCGGGTCGCGCGACGTGGGCACGAGCACGACGACCGCGATCAGCGCGAGGACGATGATCGGCACGTTCACGAGGAACACCGATCCCCACCAGAAGTTGTCGAGGAGCCACCCCCCGACCATCGGGCCGATCGCGACGCCGAGTCCCGACACACCGGCCCAGATGCCGATCGCGCGCCCGAGCTCCTCCGCAGGGAAGACGTTCGTCAGGATCGACAGCGTCGCCGGCATGATGAGGGCGCCGCCGATGCCCATCACGCCGCGCGTGAAGATGAGCTGGTTGGCGCTTCCCGCGAATGCCGACGCGGCCGAGCCCGCGCCGAAGATCAGCAACCCGATCAGCAAGCAGCCGCGCCGGCCGAAGCGGTCGCCGAGACTCCCCGCGACGAGCAGCGCGCTCGCGAACACGATCGTGTACGCGTCGACGATCCACTGCAGCTGCGTGTTCGACGCGTGCAGGTCGCGCACGAGGCTCGGGAGCGCGACGTTGAGGATCGTGTTGTCGAGCCCGACGACGAGCAGGCTCAGGCACAGCACGCCGAGGACCGACCAGCGCCGCGGGTGCGGCTGCACCGTCGCCGGTGCGGGTGTCGTCGCCGTCGCCGTCGCGGCCACGAGTGGAAGCGTTCCCCGTCGAACGGGCGCGCACGACTGCCCGTGCGCCAAGATGACGACCCCTCCCGCTAGGTACGAGGTTCCTGCCCGATGACGACCGAGACGCGCCGTTCGATCGACCTGCTCGACGGGCGGCTCTACGCCGGCGACTCGCACCCCGTCTACAAGTGGATGCGCGACAACGAGCCCGTCTACTTCGACGAGCGCAACGGCGTGTGGGGTGCCGCGAGCTACGCCGCCGTGCTCGACGCGTCGAGGGATCCCGCGACGTTCTCGAGCGCGGGCGGCATCCGTCCCGACAACGGTCCGCTGCCGATGATGATCGACATGGACGATCCCGCGCACTGGCAGCGGAGGAAGCTCGTCAACCGGGGGTTCACGCCGAAGCGCGTCCGGGAGCAGGAGGACAAGATCCGCGCGCTCTGCAACGAGCTCATCGACGACGTCTGCGAGCGCGGCGAGTGCGACTTCGTTCGGGAGCTCGCCGCACCGTTGCCGATGATCGTCATCGGCGACATGCTCGGGGTGGAGCCCGAGGACCGCGACAAGCTGCTGCGCTGGTCCGACGACATGGTGAGCGCGCAGGGCGGGAACATCAGCGAGGAGATGCTGCTGCGCGCGGGCGAGGCGTTCGGCGAGTACGACGCGTACGCCCGCCACGTGATCGCGTCACGACGCGAGCACCCGACCGAAGACCTCATGAGCGTGCTCGTCCATGCCGAGGTCGACGGCGACCGGCTCGACGAGGACGAGACGGTCCACGAGTCGCTGCTCGTGCTCGTCGGCGGCGACGAGACGACCCGTCACGTGCTGAGCGGCGGCATGGAGCAGCTGCTGCGCGACCACGCACAACGCGACCGGCTCGCGCGCGACCCGAATGGGATCACGGTCGCGGTCGAGGAGATGCTGCGCTGGGTGTCCCCGATCAAGAACATGTGCCGAACCCTGACGCGCGACGTCACGTTCCACGGGTCCGACCTGCGCGCGGGTCAGAAGATCATGCTGCTCTACGAGTCGGCCAACTTCGACGAGCGCACGTTCGACGACCCCGAGCGCTTCGACTCGACGCGGCAGCCGAACGACCATGTCGCGTTCGGGTTCGGCGCGCACTTCTGCCTCGGCAACAGCCTCGCCCGGCTCGAGATGCGGGTGTTCTTCGAGCAGCTCCTCTCCCGTCTTCCCGACATCGAGCTCGCGACGGACGCCCCGCTCCCCCGCCGCGAGGCGAACTTCATCAGCGGTCTGGAGTCGATGCCCGTCCGGTTCACGCCCACGGCGCGGGCGAGCTGAGCGTCAGCTCGTCGCGACCGTGTCGGTGTCGCGACCGGAGCGCAGCAACGACCCGGGCAGCTGACCGGTCGGCCGGTCGTCGACGACGGTCTCGACCCCGTTGACGAGCACGCGCACGACACCCGTCGAGTCGGCGAACAGTCGTGCGGAGTCGCCGGGCAGGTCCTCGACGAGCCGCGCCTTCGAGGCACCGACCGTCTCGGGATCGAAGACGACGAGGTCGGCGTGCGCGCCGACCGAGATCCGTCCGCGGTCGCGCAGGCCGAACAGCTTCGCGGGCTCGCTCGTCATGAGCTGCACCGCGCGCTCCATCGAGACGAGCTTGCGGCCGCGGATGCAGTCGCGCAGGAACGACGTCGTGTACTGCGACCCGAGCATGCGATCGAGGTGCGCGCCGGCGTCGGACCCGCCGATGAGGACGCGTGGGTCGTTCCACGTCTCGGCCCGGAGCTTCCAGCTCGCGTCGTCGCCGTCGGACGGGATCGGCCACAGGATCGTGCGGAGGTCGTCGGCGATCACGACGTCGAGCAACGTGTCGAACGGCTCCTGGCCCCGCTCGGCCGCGAGCTCGTGGATCCGCCGCCCCTTCAACCCCTCGTTGGCGGCGGAGAACGTGTCGCCGATCTCGTAGTTGCCCCAGCTCGCGAGGCGGCGGAACACACCCGCCTCCGGCGAGTGCGCGCGCTCGTCCATGAAGCGACGGGTCTGAGGATCGCGCAGCTTCGCGATCCGCTCGGGGACGGGCAGCGCCATGATCGGACCCCAGTCGGGGAGCATGAACAACGCGCAGTAGTTGCGGAAGCTCATGTTCATCGGGACGAGCGTCGGCATCGTGAGCGCGACGATCCGCCCGCCCTTCGCAGCCGCGGCGTCCGACGCCGACAGCTGGTGCGCGGCCTTCTCGGGTGACTTCGAGTCGAGCGTCAGCACGTTCCAGTTCAACGGGCGGCGCGCGCGTGCGCTCATCTCGGCCATGCGCGCGATCTCCTCGTCGGAGAACTGGTCGAGGCAACCGTCAGTGATGTACTCGAGCGTCGTACCGGGGTGCTCGCCCGTCGCCTCGCAGAGCGCGAGCACCTCGTCCGTCGACGCGAAGCGCGACGCGATCGGGTTCCCGTCGCCGTCCGAGTGCGTGTAGGACTGCGACGACGAGAAGCCGAGCGCGCCGGCGTCGATCGACTCGTGCAGCAACCGGACCATCTCGCGCACCTGGTCGTCGCTCGCCGCGTTGCCGATCGAGTCGGGACCCATGACGTAGCGGCGGAGCGCGCAGTGTCCGACGAGGAACGTCGCGTTGACGCCGAGGTTCCCCTCGATGCGGCCCAGGTACTCGCCGAAGCTGGACCAGTCCCACTCGACGCCGTGCTCGAGCGCGGGCAACGGCATGCCCTCGACCTTCGCCATCATCCGGCGGATGTAGTCGGCGTCCTCGGCCTTGATGGGCGCGAGCGTGAAGCCGCAGTTGCCGCCGACGATCGTCGTGACACCGTGGATGTTCGACGGCGACGCGCTCGGGTCCCAGAAGAGCTGCGCGTCGTAGTGCGTGTGCGGGTCGACGAACCCGGGCGTGACGACGAGCCCGTCGGCGTCGAGCTCGGTCCGGCCCTGGTCGTCGACGTCACCGACCGCGACGATCCGTCCACCGTCGACGCCGACGTCGGCGCGCACACCGGGCGCGCCCGTGCCGTCGACGACCGTCGCGCCGCGGACGACGTAGTCGATCATCGGGACCTCCAGGACGACGGGCGGGGGCGCGTGTCGGCGCGCCGCGCGGAATCTGACACATCGTCACCTACGGGCGCGGGCGACGCAAACGGTCAGGCGCGGACAGGTACGTGCTGGCGACGGGTGTGGCTGACGATCCACGCACGGAGCCGCTTCGAGCGCGACACCACGATGAGGATCACCCCGCCCGCGATGAGCTTGATCACCGCGATCCAGATCGTGATCTCCTTCGCGGTCGAGTCGTGGTCGACCACGGCGCGCGACGGGACGGCCCGGTCGTAGACGACGGTGACCCGCGACCCGACGTCGTCGCTCGGGGCGCCCCCGGGACGGGTGACGACGGTCGCGCCGGTCGTCGTCCGGAACTCGACCGCCCGGTGGCCGTCCTGACGGACGATCGTCCCCGTCGTGCGGGTCGCGCGCGCACCGAAGCTCGAGCCCGCCCGCCCGACGGTCAGACGCCACCCCCCGAGGAGGAGCCCGCCGACGAGGCAGACGACGCCGGCCGCGAGCACGAGCGCGGGGTGGAAGCGCCGGGGCCGCCGCTCGGACACGTACGTGACCGGTGGCCGCCACTCGGGTTCGGGACGGTCCCACGACGTGGTGTCGCTCCACGTGGGCTCCGATCGGGCCGGTTCGTCGGCGACGGGTCGCCGCGGTCCCGCGCCGTCGCCGTCGCGGGCCGGCCGCGGTCGCGGGGGCGCGACCGCCACGTCCGCGACGACGTCGGCCGCGAGCGCGCGCTCGTGGTCGTATCGCGCGCGTCGCTCCGGGTGGCCGATCACGTCGTACGCGGCGGTGATGTGCTTGAAGCGCTCCGTCGCGACGGGGTCGCCGCCGCAGCGGTCGGGGTGCCAGCGCTTCGCGAGCTCGCGGAACGCGGCGTCGATCTCGTCCTCGGACGCGCGCGGGGACACCCCGAGCACGGCGTACAGATCCGTCACACGCCACTGCCGCACGGACATGCCACTCTCTTTCCTGCGGTGCCACCCTACCCGGGGCCCTCCCCTATTCTTCGGGCGTGCCCGACTTCGCGGACGACACGAGCACCGAGCTCGAGCGCAAAGCCGACGCGCTGAAGTGGGTCAGCCTCGTCGAGGGGATCACCTACGTCGGTCTGCTCGTGTTCTGGCTGGGCGGCAACCGCATCGGCACGGTCCTGTTCGGGTCGCTGCACGGCATGATCTTCCTCGCGTTCAGCGGGATGGTCCTGCTGATCGCACGCGAGATCGAGTGGTCGTGGACGTTCGCCGTCGTGGCGATCGTCACCGGTCCGATCGGCGCGTTCCTCGTGTACGAGCGCATCCGTCGTGACGGGGTCCCCGAGCACGCGCGGCGCCGGACGGCGCGCGCCGAGGCGCGCCCCGCGTAGGTCGTGACCGATGCGAACCCACACGTGCTGTTCCTGTGCACCGGGAACGCGGCCCGTTCCGTCATGGCGGGCGCGATGCTCGCGACCCGCGCCCCGCACGTCGACGTGACGACTGCCGGCACGCACGTGATCGAGGGCATGCCGATCAGCTTCCGCACCCGCGACGCGCTCGTCGCGCTCGAGGTGCCGCTGGACGGCCATCGCAGCCGGCAGCTCCGCGACGACGACCTGCGGACGACCGATCTCGTCGTCGCCATGGCGCGCGAGCACGTCCACTACGTCCGGCGCGTGCACACCGAGGCGGCCGCCCGGACCGGGACGTTGAAGCGTCTCGTCCGCGACCTGCCGGGCACCGCCGGCGCGCTCGGCGAACGTGTCGCCGCGCTGGGTCTCGACCGCGTCGCGCTCGAGGAGTGGGAGGACGTCGAGGATCCCGCCGGTGGCGACGCGCCCGTCTTCCATGCGTGCGCGCGCGAGCTCCTCGACCTCGTCGAACAGCTCGCGGCGGAGCTCGGGCACGGGTCGAGCAGCGTCGCCTGACACGTAGCGCGCGCACACCGGCACGTCGCGGCCGCTCCGTTGCCACGCGTTGCGCGTACGGGCGACGTGGCGTGGAAGAGCGTGCGGTCGGCCTCGCTATGGTGTCGCTCGACTGCGCCGCGTAGCGCTTCCCCGTTCAAGCTGCGCGCACCACACGCCGATCAACGCGACTGGTTCGACGCGCGGCCCGACGGCCGGGCGTCCGACGAGACCGGCCGCCCCGGGGGCAACGCAGCTCCCTCCGACCGCACCGGTCCCCTGCCGGGTTCGAGGAGGACGACCAGATGCGACGACTCATGGCCGTCGGGGCACTGATCGCCGCGCTGCTGGCGCTCACGCCGGTGACGTCCGCGCACGCCGCCGACCCGGGCGCCGAGGCGTCGATGACCACGCTCGTCAACGGGTTGCGCGCGAGCCACGGACTTGCCGGGCTCGGGACGCATCCCGTGCTCACTGCGAAGGCCGAGGCGTGGGCCGCGACGATGGCCGCGCAGAACCACCTCTACCACTCGACGCTCACCGACGGCATCACCGTGCCGTGGAACAAGCTCGGCGAGAACGTCGGCGTCGGCGGTGACGTCGACCAGATCTTCCAGGCGTTCGTCGCGTCCGCGCCCCACCTCGCCAACATGCTGGACCCCGCGTTCCAGTGGATCGGCGTCGGCGTCGCGTACGGCGCGGGTCGCGTGTGGGTCGCGGTCGAGTTCATGAACGGCGCGCCCCCGCCCGCGCCGCCGCCGCCCCCGTCGTGGATCTTCGTGCACGGCGCGGCGACCAACCCCGCCGGCGGCTACTACGCGTTCCGGGGGAACGGCAGCGTGATCCCGCTCGGTGGCGCGCCCGGCTTCGGCCAGCCCGCGTTCTCGTTCGACATCGCGCGAGGGATGGCCGTCATGCCGGACGGCCGGGGGTACGCGATCCTCGACGGCTTCGGCGCGGTCCACCTGTTCGGTTCGGCGACGAGCCTCCCGCCGAGCACGACGTATTGGCCCGGGTGGGACATCGCCCGCGCGATCGCGATCACGCCGACCGGGAGGGGGTACGTGATCCTCGACGGCTGGGGCGGCGTGCACGCGTACGGCGACGCACCGCGGCTGCCGATGGCGAGCTCCTACTGGCCCGGGTGGGACATCGCACGCTCGGTCGCGATCTCGCCCGACGACCACGGCATCTACGTGCTGGACGGCTGGGGTGGCGTGCACGTAGACGGCACGGCGCGTTGGCGCGGCTCGCCCTACTGGCCGGGATGGAACATCGCGCGGTCGTTCGCGCTGACGCGTGACGGCAACGGGTACGCGGTGCTCGACGGGTTCGGTGGCGTGCACGTCTCCGGCGACGCGGCGCCGGTCACCGGCGTGCCGTACGTCCCGCTCGACATCTGGCGCGGGCTCGCGAACGCCGGGACCGGCTACGTGGCCATCCGCGCGGACGGGTTCGTCGCGAGCTAGAGGTCGCGACCCGGCGCGGGGCTGCGTCGCGGGTGACCGTACGATGTCGCCCCGTGGACGCGCTGGCCTTCTTCGGCCTCCAACGCACGCACGACCCGTTCCGGTGGCGCATGCCGATCGTGCCCGAGCTGTGCTCGGGCCTCGGCGCGCTGTTCGGGGGCTGCGGCCTGGGGGCGGCGATCGAGGTCCTGGAGCGGACGACCGACCGTCCGCTCGTCTGGGCGACCGCGCAGTACCTGTCGTTCGCTCGCCCGCCGTCGGTGCTCGACCTGGACGTGACGGAGGTCGTGCGCGGCCACCAGATGTCCCAGGCGCGCGTCGTCGGCCGGGTCGGTGGCGAGGAGATCTTCACGGTCAACGCCGCGCTCGGCCGTCGTGAGCTCGACCTCGCCGGCTCGTGGGCGTTGCAGCCCGACGTGCCGCCGCCGGAGATGTCGCCCCCGCGCGTCGTCATGGAACGGCACCTCGGCACGATCATGGACCGGCTCGACATGCGACTCGCCAACGCGCGCAACCAGGACGAGCTGCCCGGCCCGCCGGGCGACGGGCGGAGCGCGTTGTGGGTCCGCCTCCCGTCGCTCGAGATGTCGGCCGCGGCGCTCGCGATCGTCGGCGACTACGTCCCGTTCGGGATCGGGCAGGCGCTCGGCCAGCGCGCCGGCGGGCAGAGCCTCGACAACACGCTGCGGGTCGCGCACCGGGCACCGACGGAGTGGGTCCTGGCCGACGTGCGCGTGCACGCGGTCGCGGACGGGTTCGGGCACGGCCTCGTCCATCTCTGGAGCGCGGACGGCACGCTCCTCGGCACCGCGAGCCAGTCGACGATCGTCCGCCGCCACCGTGACGAGAACGGCGAGGTGTCGACAGGACGAAAGGTTGCACGCGCATGACGCAGCGCTGGGGCATCACGATCCCGTTCGAGGGCGTTCCGCTGCGCGACCAGCGCGCCTGGATCGAGGAGCTGCCCGACCTCGGCTACACCGACGTCTGGTCGGCCGAGTCGGGCGGCTACGACGCGTTCACGCCGCTCGCGCTGGCGTCGGTGTGGGCGCCGTCGCTGCGCCTCGGTACCGCGATCGTCCCGTCGTTCACGCGCGGGGCGGCGACGCTGGCCGAGTGCGTCGGATCGCTGTGCCAGGCCGCGCCCGGTCGGGTCGCGTTCGGGATCGGCACGTCGTCGAACGTCATCGTCGAGCAGTGGAACGGCATCCCGTTCGACAAGCCGTACCACCGCACCCGCGACATGGTGCGGTTCCTGCGCGCCGCGCTCGCCGGCGAGAAGGTGACGCAGGAGTACGAGACGTTCTCGGTGCGCGGGTTCCGCCTCGGCATCGAGGTCGAGCAGCAACCGCCGATCCTCGTCGGCGCGCTGCGGCCCGGGATGCTGCGTCTCGCGGGGCGCGAAGGCGACGGCGCGATCATCAACTGGCTGTCCGCCGACGACGTGCACCAGGTGGTCCCGCACGTGGGGGCGGGCAAGGAGATCGTGGCGCGCATCTTCGTGCTGCCGACCGAGGATCGCGAGCTGGTGCGCTACGTCGGGCGGCGTGCGATCGCCGCGTACCTCAACGTCCCCGTGTACGCGGCCTTCCACGAGTGGCTCGGACGCGGCGACGTGTTGCAGCCCATGTGGGACGCTTGGAAGGCGCGCGACCGCGCTGCTGCGCTCGACGCGATCCCGGACGAGCTGGTCGACGACCTGATCGTGCACGGGTCACCCGAGGCGTGCCGCGAGCACCTCCAGCGCTACGTCGACGCCGGCGTGACGACACCCGCGCCCGCGATCCTCGGCAGCGGCGAGTCGTTGCGACAGGTGATCCGCGACCTCGCGCCGAGCGCCTGACCAGAACGCGCCGTCAGGCGACTTCGCGCAGCTTGACGTCGTGATGGCGGACGCGCGCGAGCCGGAGCCCGGTCAGCGCGCGGACGGCCCACCAGCCCGGGTCGAGCTCCCACCGCTGCAGTGAGAACCGCGCGGACGTCGGCGCGGCGTGATGGTTGTTGTGCAGGCCCTCGCCCGCGGTCAGCAACGCGAGCCACTGCATGTTCGTCGCCGAGTTCGCGTGCGGCCGGCGGCCCGCGGTGTGCCCGAGCGCGTTGATCGCGCCGCTCAGCATCAGGTAGCTGACGGCGTGGACCGCAGCGGCGAGGAGACCGGTCTCCCACCCGAACACGAGGCACAGGATCGCGATGCCGATCCCGAGCCCGAGGAAGGCGTGGTCGAACAGGACGCGGTCGAGCGCGTCCTGCGGGATGTCGCGCGCGTACTTGCGGACGGTGACCCCGTCACGCGCGACGCGCCGGTAGAGCGCCGCGTTCGCCAGCTGCACGCGCCAGAACCCGACCTGCGCCGGGCTGTGCGGGTCCTCCGGCGTGTCGGTCGAGGCGTGATGACGACGGTGCACGGCGGCCCACTCCCGGGGGCGCATGCCGGTCGTCAGCCAGAGGATCGTCCGGCACGCGACAGCGACCGCCGGGTTGAGGGTGAGCGCGCGGTGGGCGAGCCCGCGGTGGAGGTAGACGGTCGTCGCGAGGATCGCGATCTGGGTGACGACGAGACCGGCGACGACGGCGATGAGGGGATGCACGGTGGGATCGTACCTACCTACTGGTCGGTAGACGGAACGGGCCTCGCGTGCGGCGGCCACGACGCCGACCGGTGCCCTCGGCGACCAGGAGTACCCTCGAGCCGATGGACGGCAACCCTGCCGGGCCGGCCACCACGAAGGAGCTGATCCTCGAGGTGGCGCTGCGCCGCTTCGCCGATCACGGCTTCGCGGCGACGACGCTCAACGACATCGCCGACGAGGTCGGCATCCGGCGACCGAGCCTGTTGCACCACTTCCCGTCCAAGGAGGCGCTCTACAGCGCCGTGGTGATGCGGTCGTTCGCGGACTGGTTCGCGCTCGTCGAAGCGGCGGTGGCCGGCACCGACAAGCAGGGATGGCCCCAGGTCGAGCGGGTCCTGCGGGCGGCGTTCCAGTTCTTCGAGGAGCGCCCCGAGTTCGTCCGGCTCGCCCGCCGGGAGGCGATCGAGGGCGGCCCGGTCCTGTCCGCGGAGCTCGGGCTCGCGCTGCGCCCGCTGTTCGACCGTGGCGTCGCGTTCCTCACACGTGAGATGGACGCCGGGCGGCTGCGCCGCTACGACCCGCGCCAGATGCTGCTCACCGGCTACGGCGCCATCCTGTCGTATCTCTCCGACGCGCCGTTGATCTCGTCGTTGCTCGACGACGACCCGCTCTCGCCCGCGGCACTGAAGGAGCGGCGCGAGCACGTCATCGACGTGCTGCGCAACGCGCTCGAGCCGTCGGCGTCCTAGAGCTTCATCAGGTCGCGGAAGCGCGCCAGCAGCGCGTCGTCGCCGAACACCTCGACCGCGTCGGCGGGGACGCGTCCGTACACCATCAGCAGGAGGTCGGACGCGCTGCCGCGCGCCGCGACGTCGCCCTTGCCGTGACCGTGCGACCACTCGAGCCCGTCGGGAACGAGGTGCGCCAGCCACTCGCCGTCGCAGTCGGTTGCGTGGAGGTGGATCGTCTCGCCGTTCCCGGTCGGCGTGATCCCGCTGCGCGCGGCCGTCGCGGGGAGGTTGTCGAAGCGCTCGTCGATCCCGTCGACCGCGAGCGGTGCGTCGATCGGGTCGAGTGCGCCACCGGTCGCGTGTTGGGCGTCCCAGCGGTGCACGGCGGTCTCGTGCGCCATGCGGCGTGACCAGAAGGCGGCGCGGTCGTCACCCGCCCACGACCACAACGGGACACCGGGGTCGAGCGCGCCGAGCACGTCGACGAGCTTTTGCGCGCCCGCCGCGAACCAGTTGCCGTACTCGGTCTCGTCGTCGGGCAGGCCGAGGTCGATGGTGCGTGGGTCGACGGGCTCCATCGAGTGCCGCTCGGCGATGGTGCGCGCCCAGGCCTGCGCGCTGCCGGTGTGCTTGACGAGCTTCGCGAGCGTCCAGCCCGGGCACGACGGCACCGGTGTCGCGGGATCCGCGCCGCGATACGCCGTCGCAAGCCGCGCGCTCTCGTCGCGCGTCACGTCCAGGAACTGCGAGTGATCCACGCCGGGAGCCTACGCAGGCGAGATGCGGCACTGACATACGGATTCCGTACGTCAGTGCCGCATCCTCCTCACTCGAACAGCGTGAGGGGGACGACCTCGAGCCGGTCGACGGGCTCGACGAGCGCGGGCGAGTTGTTGGCCGGGCTGTTGACGAGGGTCGAGACCGGGTGATGGACCAGCGTCCCGGGCCGGGCCGGGGCGAGGAGCGTCTCGACGTGCCGGGGGTCGGCGTCGTCGTCGAGCCAGACCGGCCAGCTGTCGTCGTCGAGCACCACCGGCATCCGGTCGTGGATCCCGGCGACGTCCGCGTTCGCCGCGGTCGTCACGATGGTGCAGGTCAGCAGGGGTTCGCCGCCCGTCGGCAGGGTCCGGTCCCACCAGGCCTCCCACAGACCGGCGAAGGCGAGCGGCTCCCCGCCGGGCCGGTGCAGGAGCACGGGACCGGGCGCCCCCGTGCGGCGCCACTCGTAGAACCCGTCGGCCACGACGAGGCAGCGGCGCCGCTGGAACGCCCCCGCGAACGCCCCGCTCGTGGCGACGGTCTCGGCCCGGGCGTTGATCAGCCGGTCCCCCACCCGCGGGTCGTCCGCCCACGCGGGCACGAGCCCCCAGCGGAGCTGCTCCACGACCCGCTCCGCCGTGCTCCCGCCGTGGGCCATCCGCACGACGGGGACGGCCGCGCGGGGCGTGACGTTGTAGTCGGGCGCGTGCGCGCGCACGACGTCGTCGTCGACCAGCGCGTCGAAGCGCTCGGCGAGTGACTGCGGCGACGACGTCGCGACGAACCGACCGCACATCCTCGCGATCAGCGGCGCGCGCGATCGGCCGCGCGCACGACGAATCGCAACGCGGACCACGTGTCGTCGATCGCGCACACCTTGTTGTCGACGAGTCCCGCGTCGAGCCCGATGCGTTGCACCGGTTCGAAGTGGAGATCCGTCACGACGCAGGACGCGCGCTTCGGCCACGCGACCCACAGTCCACCCGCGGGGACGAGCGCGCGCGCGAGACGCGGGAATCGTCGCTCGAGCTCGGAACGTCGCGTGACGAACAGCACGACAACATCGAGTGGTGCGCGCGCCTGACGGCACAACACGACGTCGGGAGGAAGCGCGCCGAGCTGGTACTCGAAGCCGTCCGGCGCGTGGACGAGCGCGACGCGCGCGCCCGCGCGTATGCCGAGCTTCTGCGTGAGCGGCGTGCCGGGAGACCCTGCCACGTCATGACACTCCAGTCGGATCTCGACGCCCGGTCAACTTCTGGTCGCGCGCTGCGAGCCCGCTCACACCTCGTCACCGCTGCGGTAGCGCGCGAACGCGGGCACTGCGAGCGCGAGCAGCGCGACACCGCCGAGGCAGAGCAGCCCACCCGACACGACCGACACCGTCGGCGTGAACGCAGACGCGATGCCGCCGGCCTCGAGATCGCCGATGCGCGGCCCGCCCGTGACGACGAGGATGTGGACCGCGGACATGCGTCCTCGCAGGTCATCGGGCACGGAGAGCTGCAGGATCGTGCTGCGGAAGACGGCCGACACGACGTCCGCACCGCCCGCGACCGCGAGACAGAGCAACGCGAGCAGCAGGCGGTCGCCCGCGAGCCCGAACAGCGTGATGCCCGTGCCCCAGATCGCGACCGCGACGAGCACTGCCAGACCTTGCCTGCGCACGCGGCCGACCCAGCCCGTCGTGAGCGCACCGATGAGCGCACCGGCCGCGGGCGCGGAGAACAGGAGCCCGACGACCGCGTCCCCGCGATGGAACTGCGCGTGAGCGAGGACCGGGAACACCGCGCGCGGCATGCCGAAGATCATCGCGATCAGATCGACGATGAACGTCGACTGCAGCACGCGACGGCCGCGCAGGTAGCGGAACCCCTCGCCGACCGCGCGCAGCCCGGTGTGCGCGACGTCGTGACTCACGACGGGTGGATGCGGCGACATCATCACCGCCGCGACGATCGTCGCGACGAAGCTCGCGGTGTCGATCGCGTACGCGCTCGCGAGACCGAACTGCGCGACGACGACGCCGCCGATCGCGGGCCCCGCGATCAACGCGGTGTTCCACATCGCCTGGTTGAGCGCGAGCGCCTGCGGCAGTTGCTCCGCGGGGACGAGCGTGGGTGTGAGCGCGCTGCGCGTCGACAGAGCGAAGCCGCTCACACCACCGACGACGCCCGCGGCCGCGTAGACGAGCAGGAGCGGCGGGTTGCCGACGACCGCGCCGAGCAACAGGAGGCCCGAGCCGCCCGCCTGCACGATCTGCGAGAGGAGCAGCAGGCGTCGCCGGTCGATGCGGTCGATGAGCGGGCTGCCGAAGATCGAGACCAGCAGGAGCGGTACGAGCTGCGCGATGCCGATGCCGCCGACCGCGAGCGACGAGCCCGTCAGGTTGTAGACCTGGATGTAGAGCGCGACGAGCGTGAACTGCGAGCCGGTCTCGGAGACGATCTCGCCCAGCCAGACGAGCCGGAAGTCGCGCGACGTGCGCAGCGGTGTGACGTCGATGGCGAGCGAACGCACGGCCCGGGTGAGCCGGGCGGTCGGCGCGAGGGCGTCGGCCTCACCGGGCTCGGGCGGGACGGCGACCTCGAGGTCCGGGTCGGGCTGGTCCGGGTCGGGCGGATGCGGATCGCACGGGTCACCTCCGTGATCGTCCGCAGCCATTTCCCGACCATTTCGCTCGACTTTTCGGGGGGACCGGCAGTACATTGACCGCGTCGGCCCGTCGAGCCTACCGACGGGCCCCCCGATCGCCGGCGGGCACGACCGAGCCCGGCACGGCACGA
>Ga0209810_1003081_pt1 | contig 18274 bp, 14 predicted proteins | sample Coa_R1_7_FD_187159 | JGI IMG/M metagenome (GOLD analysis project Ga0209810, IMG submission 187159) | Surface soil microbial communities from Centralia Pennsylvania, which are recovering from an underground coalmine fire - Coalmine... | ecosystem: Environmental > Terrestrial > Soil > Unclassified...
ACGCACGTATGCAGCGGTTTTCGTAAGGTCGACGTGACTGAGCCGGAACATCAAACTCGCGGGCTGCACGCGCCCGCGCTCGTCGCCTTGCTGCGTTGCCACACCCGCGGAAGCCGCGACGTAGGCGTCGGCCGTCGCGTCTATCGTGTAAGCTGCGCGACACTCGCGCTCTCCCGCGACCGTCGCGAACACCGCTCCTTCGACGCCGTCGTTCGCAATCGTGCGAAGAAAATACGCGTGCAGCAAAAGATCGACGCCGGCTTCGCGCATCATTTCGAAAAGCAGCGCTTTGTGCACTTCGGGATCGAACGGCGTGATCGTCGGCACGTAATCGGAAGAATCGTGCACGTGCCCGGGAGAGGCCCCTTTGCGTTGCAAGCGTTCGACGATCTCCTGCGCGATACCGCCGACGATGCGCTTGCTTCCCGAGTGAAACGTCATCCAAGGGCCGACCATCGCAGCCGTCGCGGTGCCGCCGAGAAAACCGTAGCGTTCGACGAGCAGCGTTTTTGCGCCGTGGCGCGCGGCTGCAAGCGCCGCTGCGCATCCCGCGTTTCCTCCGCCGACGACGAGCACGTCATACTGACGCGCCGCTCGCGATGCGATCATGCGCGATTGCATTGCGGACGACGCAGGCGCTGCCCTGCCGCGGTCAAAAGGAGCGGCTTCACATGTACACGCAGTCCGCAAAGTATTACGACGCGCTCTACACCTCGCTCGGTAAAGACTATGCCGCGGAAAGCCGGCGCATCGAGGAAATCATCGCGGAGCGCTGCCGCTCGGGCGGAAACGCGCTGCTCGACGTGGCGTGCGGCACCGGCAAGCACATCGAGCATTTGCGCGAACGTTTCGCCTGCGAGGGATTGGACGTCGCGCGTTCGATGCTCGACATCGCCGCCGCGCGAAATCCGGGCGTCCCGTTTCATCCCGGCGACATGATCGGCTTCAATTTGGGCAAACGCTTCGATGCGATCGTCTGCATGTTCGGCGCCATCGCGTACGCGCCCAACGTGCAGCGTCTGGATCAAACGCTGCAGACGTTCGCGCGCCATCTCAAACCGGGCGGCGTCGTCATCGTCGAGCCGTGGGTCCGGCCGGCCGATTGGAAAGACGGCGCGGTGCACGCGCTGTTCGTGGACGAGCCGGACCTGAAGGTGGCGCGCATGACCGTGAGCCGCCGAGATGGGAACGTGTCGGTGCTGAACTTCCATTACATGGTTGCCTCGCGCGACGGCATCCGGACCTTTACCGAGCCGCACCGGCTCACGCTCTTCACCGACGACGAGTACCACAATGCGTTCCGCAAAGCCGGTCTGTTCGTCGACTACGCCGAGGACGGCTTTTTCGGGCGCGGCGTATACGTGGGCTACTCGCGTGCCGAATAAGGCGCACTTTCGAGTTTTGGCGGCAGGGCGACCAGGGACACGACCGGCAAAGGTTAATCTTGCGCGGTAATATGCTTTCACGCGTTAAGCCGCTCGCGACGATTCTCGCGGAGGGCACCGACACAGAGCACGGGCTCAGACGTTCGCTGGGGCCGTGGGCGCTGACCGCCATGGGCATCGGCGCGATCATCGGCACCGGCATTTTCGTGCTGACGGGCGTTGCTTCGGCCACGCGCGCCGGCCCGTCGCTGACCCTCTCGTTCGTCGTCGCCGGCATCGTCAGCGCGCTGGCCGCATTGTGCTATGCGGAAGTCTCCAGCAAGATTCCGATTTCCGGCAGCGCGTACACGTACACGTACGCGACGCTCGGCGAATTTTTGGCGTGGGTAATCGGCTGGGACTTGGTGCTCGAGTACGCGCTGGGCGCCGCAACGGTCAGCATCGGCTGGTCCGGGTACTTCGTGAACATCCTCAATCAGCTGGGCGTGCACATTCCGACGCAGTGGGCCAACGGACCGACCTGGGGGCTTGCCGGTCAAGGCGCGTCAGGCTATGCGAACATTCCCGCGGCGATCATCATTTTGATCATCACGGCGCTGCTCGCGAAAGGCACGAAAGAATCGGGAACGGTGAACGCGGTCATCGTCGCGATCAAAATCTGCGTCGTGCTGTTCTTCATTGCCATCGGCGCGGGGCACATCGTTGCGGCGAACTATCACCTGCCTCCGCACCCCCTTCCGCAAGGCGGCGGCATGGATCAAGGCGGCTTCTTCCCGTTCGGCTGGAAAGGCATGCTCGGCGGCGCCGCATTCATCTTCTTCGCGTACATCGGTTTCGACGCGGTATCCACGACTGCCGAAGAAGCCAAAGATCCGGGCCGCGATTTGCCGTTCGGCATCATTGCGAGTTTGCTCATCTGCACGCTTCTGTACATCGTCGTCGTGCTGGTCCTCAACGGCGTGGTGCCTTACTACACGCTGAACAACGCGTTTCCGGTCGCATACGCGGTCAATCATATGGGGCTTTCGTGGGGGCCGGCCGCTTCGATCATCATCTCGCTCGGCGCGATCGCCGGCTTGACGACCGTGCTGCTGGTCATGATGTTCGGCCAGAGCCGCATTTTCTACGCGATGTCGCGGGACGGGCTGATTCCACCGTCGTTTACGCGCATTCATCCCACGTGGCGAACGCCGATCTATTCGACGATCTTCTTCGGCCTGTGCATTGCGGCAATCGCGGCATTCACGCCGATCAACATCGTCGGATCGCTCACCAACATGGGCACGCTGGTCGCGTTCATTCTCGTCTCGATCGCAGTGCCGATTTTGCGCAGGCGCCATCCGGAACTCACAGGATCGTTCACCCTCCCCTTCGGGCCGTACGTGATTCCGATACTCTCGGCCGTCACCGCGCTCGGATTGATCTACTTCTTAAGAGAGGGCAACCCGGTGGCGTTCGGATTCTTCCCGATCGTCTGGTTCTGGTTCATCGTGTGGATGATTCTCGGCCTGATCTTCTATTATGCCTACGGCCGTAGGAAGAGCTCCGTAGCGCTTCAGGAAGCGGAAGGGCTCGCAGTGGCGCAGCCGCGCGTGAACTAGGTTCGCGGGCTAGGCTGCGCCGACGCGCCGGTTGAGCTCCGCCGCGAGAACGTCGGGGTCCTGATCGCGATCGACTTGCACGACGACGTACTTGTAGCGCTCGTTTTGCGTTTCGAGCACCAAGCAGTTCTTGCCGTCGCCGTAGTCGAGAAACGCAAGGCCGCCGGGGAAGAAAAACGTTCCGGCCATCTTCAAACCGGGCGCGTTCGTTCCGATGATCTTGCCCCAAAGATGCGTCCAGCCGTTTTCATCTTCCACGCGCGCGAGTTTGACGTGGGCGAGCGGAATCGTAAGCGAGCAGTGCACCGCCCAGACCTTGTCCATGGGAGAAAGCACGACTTGAACGTTGTTGCCTTCTATGGTTACGCGAGCCATGCTTCTTCCTACCCCGGCGGCGCGTGGCGGTTACGCGGGGCGGGGCGCGGTGAGAATGACGACCCGGGCGTCGGGCGCGCGGCCGGCGAGTTCTTCCTCCGCGAGCGCTGCCGCCTGCTCGGCGGAGGCCAGGCCGCTGAAGTCGGCGATGCGGGCGCCGTGCAGGACGTAAATGTCGGGCAGAGCGCGGCCTACGTCCCCAAATGCCGTCGCCTCGTCGACCGCCGCGCCCAAGTCTTCCAGCGCGTCGCGCCCGCTGCTTTGCCGCACGAGCGCGTCGCGCAGCGCCAAGCGCCCGACGCCGTTGCGATCGAGCACGCGCAAATCGCGTATCATGCGCCGCCGTCGCGCGCGGCCGCTTACCGTACGCGTTCGTTCGTAAACGGTGAGCGAGTCCGTCTCGGCGACGGCCCGTATTTCCGAAGAGTCGGAACGCAATAGCGCCGCAGCAGCATCGACGCGCTGCGACTCGTCTAGTGTTTGACGCGCCGCCGTCTCCGCAAGTTCGCTTGCACCCGATGCGGTCGCGCGTACGAGATTGCGCTGCGTATCGATCTCGATCGCAACCTCTACACGTTCCGGGGACGCGCCCGCGGCCACGACCGCATCTTGCGCTTCGCGGCGAATGCGCACGATGTCGTCCGGCGTCGGCTCGACGATAGTTCGCTCCACGACTTCACGCACGAGCGCAAGCGCGACGCCGATGGGCGAAATCACTTCAGCGTCGCGAGCCAAACGGAATTGCGTGCCGCTGCGTTGCGCAAGATACGGAACCAGCGCCGCAGCCCCGCCGCCTCCGCCCACGACGACGAGCGTTTCGCGATCCAAAACGTAATCCGCGATCAGCTCCTCTACCGCAGCGAGCAGCTTTCCGGACGCGATCTCCAACACATCGCGCGCCAGCTGGTCGGGCTGCGCATGCAGTTGCTGCGCGAGCACTTCGAAAGCGCGCTGCGCCGCTTGCGCGTTGCCGCGCGCGAAAGCGCCTTCGGGAACGTATCCGAGAAAATTCGCGGCGCACGTCGGCGTGAGCGCGATGCGCGAGCGGTTGCGCGCAACGAGTATCGCGTAATCCGCCGGATCGTGCTGCGTCGGACGCATGCGTTCCACGTGCGCGCCGTTCAGCAGATCCTCGTGCACAAAACTCGCGTACAGACAACCCGCGATGTGCGCGGAGCGCGGACCGACGTCGACGATGCCGCGATCGGCGATGCGAACCATGCTGCCGCCCGCAATGCCCAGTGTGCGGACGTCCAACGTGCGCAGCATCGTGCGGTGCCCGCCGACACGAGCGGGACGCATCTGCGGCATCCCTGCGCGAATCGCGGAGCAGTCGGCGCTCGTTCCCCCCACTTCGATGAAGATGCCGTCGGTGACGTTCTCGTGAAGCAGCGCGCCCGCCACGCCCGCAGCCGGACCCGACAGCAGCGTGAGGATGGGCCGGCGTTCCATTTCACGCACGTCCATCACGCCGCCGTCGCTGCGCATCACCATCAGCGGCGCGGCGATCATCGCGCGCTTTACCGCATCGTCGGTCATGCGCGCGGTCCGAACCATCTTCGGCAAAATCGCGGCGTTGAGTGCGGCCGTTCGCGTGCGCGCGCGCAAACCGTACATCGAACTGACTTCGTGCCCCGCCGTCGCGAACAAGCCCTGCGCGCGGGCGTCGGCCACCGCCGCCGTTTCCGCTTCCGGGCGATCGACGGCGAACGGTTGCGATACGGCAATGGCCTGCGCGCCGGCTTCATGCAAAGCAGCGATCGCGCGATGCGCGTCCTCTCCGCTGCGCGCAAAAGCGAAACGCGCACCGAACGGTACGCCGGGCGCGAGTTCCAGCGCCGGAAACCGCATTTGCACGCGCGCGAGCGTGCCGAACCCGTCGAGCAGCCCGAGCACGCCGACCGCCGCCACATCCCCTTCGAGCAATGCGTTCGTCGCTTGCGTTGTGGAGTGCGCGATGAATGCGACGTCGTCCGCCGCTAGGGCGCCTGGCGCGAGCAGAGCTTCGATGCCGCGAATGATTCCGGCCGCAACACATTCGGGCGCGCCGTGCGTCGTCGGCACTTTGACGCGCGCAACGACCTCACGGCTTTGCGCGTCGATTGCCACGACGTCGGTAAACGTGCCGCCCACGTCGATGCCGAGCCGCAATTTAGATGTGTGCGAGTTCATCGTAAAGCGCGCACATCGTCTTTATCCCGCCGAAGAATTGCGAGAGCGTGAACTTTTCGTTCGGCGCGTGAATGCGATCGTCGGGCAATCCGACGCCGATGAGCACTTGCGGCAGACGGAGAATACGATCGAAGCTCGCGACCGGGCCGATGGTGCCGCCGGTGCCGATGAAAACCGGGGGCTTGCCGAAGCCCGCCTGCATCGCGCGCGCCGCGGCTGCAACCGCGGGATGATCGCGAGACGTCGTAACGGCCCGCACGTCGCCGCCGCATTCAACCTCGACGCGCACGCCGGGCGGCGCGCTCGCAAGGATGTGCTCGCGCACGATCGCCGTCACGCGCTGCGGCTCTTGATTGCCCACCAGGCGCGCCGAAAGTTTTGCGCGCGCCCAGCTCGGGATGATCGTTTTGCTTCCCGGGCCCTGGTACCCGCCCCAGACGCCGTTGCACTCGAGCGTGGGACGAAACCACTGGCGCTCGAGCGGGATGCGCCCGCGCTCGCCGCCGAGTTGCGGAACGCCGTGGGTGCGCGCCTCCTGCGCTTCGTCGAACGGCAACGCGCGCAGTTCACGCAGCGTCGCCTCATCCAACTCCGGCACGCCGTCGTAAAACCCGTCAACCGTTACGCGGCCGTCGCCGTCTTTCAACCCGGCAATGATCTTCGCAAGCGCTTCGATCGGGTTGGTGATGATGCCGCCGAAATATCCGGAGTGCAAATCCTCGTTCGGTCCGTGCACCGCAATCTCCCAATGCACTAGGCCGCGGATCGATGTGGCCAGCGATGGCACATCTTCGGCATACACCGCGGTGTCGGAGATTACGGCGAGGTCAGCCTGAAATCGTTCTTTGTAACGCGCGAGCGCGGCCTCGAAATTCGGCGAGCCGATTTCCTCTTCGCCTTCGATGACGACTTTCACGTTGACCGGCAACGTACCGCGCGTGCGCAAATGCGCCTCGACGGCGGCAAAGTGCATGAGCACTTGTCCTTTGTCGTCCACCACGCCGCGCCCGTACATCTTTCCATCGCGCACTTGCGCCTCGAACGGCGGCGACTCCCACAACTCGAGCGGATCGACCGGTTGCACGTCGTAGTGCCCGTAGATCATCACCGTCGGTTTGCCCGGCGCGCCGAGCCACTGCCCATAGGCCAGCGGATTTCCGCCCGTTTCCAGCATTTGCGCATCCAAGCCGATCTCGCGCATGCGCCGCACGAGCCGCTCGCAACATCGCCGCAGGTTCTCCTTGTGCGCGGGGTCGGCGGAGATCGAAGGGATCGCAACCCACGAGCGCAGCTCGTCAAGATAGTCCTGTTCGTGCTGCGTGCAATACGCTGCAAGCGCAGAATCTATGCTCGTCATGATGTAAACGGTGCTCCCAATTGAATCGTGAGCGTCGCGGCGCCGCGCTGCACTTCGAACGAGTGCGGTTTGCCGTCGTAAGCGCGCGCTTGCGCCTGGTACGTGCCGTATTCCCACCAGTAGAGTCCGTCGAGTTTGTCGACGATGTCGTTGGTGCGCAATCCGGCGAGATAAGCCGGTCCGCCGGCGCGCACGTATGCGCGCATGTTTCCATCGACGGTTTTGAACAGTGAATAATAATACGTCGGCGGATCGCCGGAAGCGTACGCAAGCCCTTCGGTAAGCAAATGGTTCCAGCGCTCCGGATTGCGCGCCGCCCATTCGCGAACGCGTTCCACGCCCTGCAGCGCAAGCACCGGCGCTTGCGCGCCGGGGATGCCGACGGCATGATCGTGCCATTCGTTCACGACCCATCCGCCGCAGTCGAACAGGCGCAAGCCGATGTCGAGATCGGTCCCTTCGATAAGCGTAAAGCGCGTAGCGAGAACGTCCACATACGCGGCGTACGACTTGGCGGCGCAATCGGTCGCATTGGGATTGGCCTGCAGCGCAAACGCGTGCACGCCGTCTGCATTCAACGCGCGGGTCACGACGGCTGCCGCGCTGCGCGCGTCCGCGGAGCCGTCGGTACCGACGGCAATCCGTTGCCGCGAGGCTGCGGGCGCGAACATGCCGCTTTGAGGAAGTTCCTGCGCGGCGGCCCCGGCGACGAATCCAGAAAACGGATGCAGGCCAAAAAACGCGCTCGATCCCACGGAAATCGCAATGCATCCCGCAATTGCAACTGTGGTCTGATACGGCAGCGTGAGGCGCGTGATCTCTTGTATGTCCACACCGGTGAAATTCGCGACCCAAACGTTCGCCGTGTTCGTCGGATCGCAAACGTTCTGCACCTGCACGACCGCCATAATGGCCGCGACGAGCACGACCGCCGGTAACGCGTGTGCGGACAGCAGCACCGTGAAGATCGCAATGCCGACGCCGAACGGGTTGAGCGGGCCGCGATACAACGCGAGAGGGCTGAGTATGCCGAACACCGCGACGAACACCAGCGGATTACGCAGCGCTTGCGATGCGGCGAGCGGATGCATCGCGTTGACGAACTGCGGCTCCTTCGTCGCGGTAAACAGCATGCCGATGCCGATGAACAGCACCACTGCGGGAGCGACGTCTTCCACGCCTTTGATCGCTGCGGCGACGAGTGTCGCGACGGCGCGCTCCGCGCGCGTCGTTACCGCACCGTAGACCGCGGAAACCATAAACGAAAGAACCGGATCCCAGTGCAGCGTGTAAAACAGTACGATCGGCAGCACGGGCGTCACCAGCGCAAACCAAGGAACGCGCTTTTGCGCGGGCTGCTCGCCGCGCACCGCAAACGTCGCGTACGCGCGGGAGCTAGCAAACGAAAACGCCGCATAGGCGAGCAGAGCCGCAGCGTCGATTGCCGCCAGCGCGATCGCGTACCCGTACATTTGCTGCTGCGTGACGCCGAACAACTGGATGTAGAATTTCCAGTTCACCAGATTGAAGATGAAGCCGAGCGCGAACGCCATCAGAAACAGCGTCGCCGCAATCTTTCTCGGCACGCCCGTAGTCATCATGATCGGCAGCACGATCGATCCGACCATGATGATCGCGCCCAAGCCGCTTAGCGAAACGAACAGCACCGCAACGATGGCGCACAACAGGAGCGCAAGCACCATCGGCCGCTCTCCGCCGAACTCGGCCGCGAAATTCACGATGCTTCTGGCGATGCCGGTGTCCAGTGTGACGCGGCCGAGCATCGCACCGAGAATGACGGTGACGTAGACGCTCGCAAGCGCGGAGGCGCCCTTCACGACAATGTCCGCTACTCCGGCGGCCGGCACGCCGGCAACGAAGGCCATGAGCACCGCCATTGCGGGAACGGCCAGCAGCGCGGGCATGCTTCGCGTGTACATCAGCGCCGCGAAGACCAAGAATATCGCCAGAACCAGGAGCGGGGCTATCACGCAGGCTCTCGTTCGGTAAGCCGGGCCGCCCTCCCGGCCGAAAACCGGATCGGATGGTTGCGGCAATCCTTTGCGGCGTCTTCGGCGCGCTCGTCCTTTCGGGCGTGGGGTGTCTCGCGCTGCGCTACTTCGGTGAACGTGAGGAGCTGCAGCGCTTGCGTGCATTGTTTTCGCGCTACGTTCCCGAGCACGTCGTCGATGAAATTCTCGCGCGCCGCGACCTGCGCTCGCTTTGGGCGCAGCGCCACTACGCCACGGTGCTGTGCTGCCGCATCCGCAACTTCGGGTTTTTCTCCGAAGAACTCAGCGCCGAAGAGACGCTGCGGCATCTCAACGAGTTTTACGCCGTTGCCGGACGCGCGATCGTTCGCCACGGAGGCGTTATCGAACGGCTGCACGCAGACGGCATCACCGCCGTATTCGGCGTGCTGACGAGCGACACGTTTCAGGAAGAACGCGCGCTGCGAGCCGCGTTGCGGATCATTCGTTTGGCCAATGCGATGAACGCGCGCTGGCAGCGAGAGGGGCGGCGGCCGTTTCAAGTGTACACCGGCGTAAATTCCGGTGCCGTCGTCGCGGGCGAAGTCGGTTTCGCGCAGCGTCGCGAATTCGCGATCGTTGGGCACCCTGCGCATCTGGCGGCCCGATTGCAGCAAGCGGCGGAGGAAATCAACGCTTCCATTCTCGCTTCGGCCGCAACCTACGACGCCGTTGCAGACCTCTTCGTCGCCGTTCCGACCAGTACGCTGGCGCTGCCCGGCCTTCGGCGTTTGCAAAAAGCGTATATCATCCGCGGTTCGGCGCGCAAAACCGACGAGGAGCTCTTGCATTTGCCGCCGGAAATCGCGGCTTTGCAAACCGTGATCGACGCGCCGCCACCGGCACCGCAGGTGCAAACGCCGTTCGCGGCGCGGTTTTCCGGTGTCGACGACGCGCTGCCGGCGATGCCCGACGTACCGGCGCTCAGCGGCGAGTACGAAGCGCCGCAGACCTTCTGACCGCTCGCTCGGAATCCGCGACCGGGCGTGAGCCGTTAACACACCGGGGGAAGCTCCCAGTGAAGCGAAGCACCGATGGTGGAAGATGCGGCCCGGCTCATGGCGCACGTGCGGTCGAAAGACGCCGCCGCCTTCGAAGCGTTGTATGACGGCTACCATCGCCTCGTCTACGGCGTTGCGATGCGCATGCTGAACGACGTTGCCGCTGCCGAAGACGTCACGCAGGCGGTGTTTTTGAAGATCTGGAGCGCTCCGCAGTTGTTTCAAGGCGGCAACTTCGCAGGCTGGCTCGTGCGCATGACGCGCAATCGCGCGCTCGACTTGCTGCGAAGCAAATCGTATCGTCAGGAAGAGCTGCCGCAAACCGAGCCCGCCGGAGAAATGCTGGAAGATGCCGCGTTCGCTCATATCGACGCCGACTTGGTCCGCTCCGCGCTCGCGCAGCTGCCGGCGGAGCAGCGCGACTTGATCGAACTCGGATTTTTCGGCGGCGTAACGCACGAGGAGATGTCGCGCCGTACCGGCATTCCGCTGGGTACGATCAAGACCCGAATTCGCGCCGGGCTGCGCAAGCTGCGCGGCACACTGCAGGAAGCCGTGGCCGTATGACCGCGCACGATGCAATGCTTGACGACGTTGCGGTGTATGCGCTCGGTGCGATGACGGCTGCCGATGCGGCACGTGTCGAAGAGCACCTTCGCACCTGCGCGCAGTGCCGATCCGAGTACGCGCAGCTGCGCCCGACGATCGGAGCTCTGGCGTATGCTGCGGAAAGCTGCCCCGACGAAACGCAGGGCGCGATCGTCGCCGGTCCGCTGCTCAAAGCGCGCATCATGCGCGAGATTCGCCGCGATGCCGCCGCACCGCCCGCCGCGAATGTTGCCGAGATGCGCGCGGTTAGACCGATCGTATGGCCGGCGTATGCGGTTGCCGCGGCGTGCCTTGCGATCGCGCTCTTCAACGGCATCATCAACATTTCGCTGAACGATCAGGTACGCCAATCTCGTACGGAAGTAGCGCAAGTCGCCACGCAAAACCGGCGATTGCTGCAAGAACTCGCGCATCAGCGCGTCGCGCTCGCGGATCTCGTGGCGCCCGATTCGGAACATTACGCCGTCGATCACGGCGAAGTCGTGCGCCACGGCAAACGCCTCTATCTTGCGATGGATGCAATGCCGCCTCCGCCCAAAGGCAAAGTCTATCAGGCATGGACGCTGCATCGTGGCGCTACGCGCATGTCTCCGTCGGTGACGTTCGTCCCGAATCCCAAGGGCGTGGCCGTCATACCGATTCCCGTCGATGCAAGTTCGGTCGCGGCAGTTGCCGTCAGCGTCGAGCCCGACGGCGGCAGCAAACAGCCCACGAGTACACCGACGTTCGTACTCAAACTCAGTTCCTGATGCCCGGGGGTGCCCAACGCCTCGCGCGTGCGCAGGAGCGCGCCGCGCTCGAGTATCTTTCGCGCTCGCCGTACGAGAACGTATTCCTGTCTTGGCTCATCGCCTCCGATCGATCGCTTTCCGCACGTTCCTCGCTGTACGTCCATGCAAGCGGGCAAAACGCCGTTACCGGTGTTGCCTTTTTCGGCCGGCAAATCGTGCTCGCCGCCGACGGCGATGCGGCGCTGGACGCGTTTGCCGAGGTTGCCGCGGGCTACCGCTTCGAGCGGATGATCGTCGGCTCTCGCCCCGTCGTCGAGCGCTATTGGGAGCGTATACGGCGCTGGCATGCTCCCCCGAAGCACGTGCGGAAAAGCCAGCCGGTCTTCGTTCTGCATAGAGGCTTCCGCTATGCCGGACAGGACAACGTGCGCGTGCGCAAAGCGCTGCCGCACGAGTGGGAAACCGTCGCGGGAAATTCCGCGGAGATGATTCAGAGCGAACTGGAATACGATCCGCGCGCGAGAAATGCCGAATTCAACGCGAACGTGCGGATCATGATCGATCGTGGGCTGTGGTGGGTCGGCGAATGGGACGGAGAACTCTGTTTCTTCTGCAATTGCGGACCGCGCAGTTCGCAGACGCTCCAGCTGCAAGGCATTTGGACGCCGCAGCATCTGCGCGGGCGCGGTTTGGCGACGCAAGCCCTCGCCGGCGTTTGCGCCGAACTGCTGCGTGAAAGTCCGTCCGTCAGCCTCTACGTCAACGAATTCAACGAACCCGCGCTGCGTTTATATAAGCGTGTCGGATTCGAGCGCGCCGGCGAATTGCAAACACTGCTGTTTTAAGCGCAACTCGTTCACCGAACCAGCGCCAGCGCCAGCGCGGCGATCGATTCGCGCGACTGCGACCGCGCGTCCGGGAGCAGTACGTCCACCGAGATGCCGTACCCGTCGACGGAGCGCCCGTCTCCGTACGCGTCCGCGCGCCCGAGCGCAAGGCGGAACGAGACGCCGGAGTGCGGCAAGATGAAGAAACCCGGGCGCGTGAAGCCCATTACTCCGTAGGTGCTCGAGCCGGCGATGACGCTGTTCGGCAGCGATGCGACGACTTTCGTCATCAGCTCGCAGTCGCTGCCGCAGCCGCTGTCGACCAGCGCCACAAGCCGCGGCGTCGACGGGTCCGCGTTTTTTACCGTGAAACGATGGTCGCGCAGCGGCGATTCGCCGCGCGTCGTCACCGGGCGCACCTCGCAGTTGGGAGGTTGCGCGAGCTCGTTGACGCTTTGCTGCAAAAACTGCAGTTCGGGCGCCGGCAGCGGCGCCTTCAGGCCGCGCATGAGATGCATCTGCAGATTGAAACGCAGTGCGGTGACGAAGCACGACTCCGTTTCGTAACTATCGAAGCTCGACGCGCGATCGATCGCGCTCTGCGCGGCCCAGTTGTTGAGCACGTCGACCGGCGCGCTTCCCCCGCCGTTCCCGCGCAAATCGAGCACGACTAGACGCTCTTTGCCCAGACCGCTCGCCTTCGAGAGTACGCTGCGCAGCTGATCGTCACCCGCGTCGCTGAAGTTTGCCATACGCACGTAGGCGATGCCGTCGCCCAGCGTTTCGTACGACGGCTGCTGCGTAAGCCCGCTTACCGTGGGCACCGCGCGCAGCGCGATGCGCGCACCGCCGCACTCGATCGTCTGAACCGGCCAATCGCGTTTCGGAAAGCTGACGTACCACGCCGGAGAAAACGCGCTGCCGTCCCATTGCACGACGGAGTGCGGTTCTTGCCCCAGATCGCTCTTGTGAAGCGCGATGCGCCCTGCGGCCGAGAGAAGCGCAGTGCATGGAAGAACCGGCGCGCGCGCGAGCTGCGCGCTTGCCGAGCCGCTGACGAACGCTTGGTATCCGACGACTCCCGAATGATTGTCGAGCTGGAAGCGCTCGAAGTCGCCCCACGGAGCGAAAGCGGATCCGATTGAAAGCGTTTGGTCGCGTCGCGCGCGCAGCATCGCGTCCCAGTTCGCGAACCAGCGCTCGAAGTTCCAGCCGCGCCGTTTCGCCGGTTCGTATCCGGAATACGCCCTTTCCATCAGCAGCCGCAACACGGGTAAGTCCGCGCGGAGCGCCGAGGCCCGCACCGGATACTCGTGTTTGGCCAAGAAGACACTGTAGAACCGCTGGAACCACGACCACGGCACCACGAACGAACGGTTCGAATACGGCGGATCGTACGGATGCGCGATCACGATCCCGCCCGGCGGAAGTTTCACGCCGAGCGCAGTCCAGCGCGCAGTCTCCGCATCGATTTCGCTCTGCGGCACGGTTATTCGCGCGGCAGAACTCGCCGCAAGAAGCGTCGCCAGCGCGCACAAAGTAATGAGGTACTTCCAGGTGCCTTTCATATCGCGCGCCTACCGGAAATGCTGCGCGATGAAGCCGATCCAGTAATGGTACACGTCCGCGGAGCGAACGGGATCTCTGGGGAAGTGCCCGTCCACGGGCCACGCGCGAAGGGTTGCGTCTTTGTGATTGTCGCGCAATGCGCGCCAATACATCGAAGAGGTGGCAAAGGGATCGCGATTGTCGCCGATGTCCGATAGAATGAGCACGGGCGTTGTAACGTCCCTGGCATACGTAATCGCGGATGCGCGGCGCCACTCCGCGGCGTTGTTGCCTACGTACGGCGAGCCGTGAAAGAGATCGCGATCGGAAAGGCTGTCGTCGGCAACGCCGTAATCCGTCGCCCAATCGTTCACGGAGGCGCCCGACACTGCAGCGGACCATATGTGGTATTTGGAAATCATCCATGCCGTCATGATGCCGCCGTACGACCAGCCGGAGACCGCGATGCGCTTGTCGTCGACAATGCCTCGCGCGCGTACCGTGTCGACGGCCGCCATGATGTCCTTGCCGGGGCCATCTTCCGGATCGTACAGCACCGCACGTTGGTATTTGATCCCTAAGTCATCGCTTCCGCGATAGTTCGGACGCAGCACAAGCCACCCCCGTGCCGCCATGACTTGGGCGTAGAAGTCGAAGGAGCGCCCGGAATACGACGTAGGACCGCCGTGAATGTAGACGACGAGCGGGTATTTGCGCGCGCTGCTAAAGCCGGGCGGCGTAAAGAGCACCGCATCGCCGGTCACGCCGGTCGACGTGGGAAACGTGATACGCTCCGCGGCTGCCGTCGCCCGCGCGGAAATCGACGAGTTGAATGAAGTCAAGCGCGAAATAATGCCCGCTTTCGATCGATAGCACAGTTCCGATTCTTGGTGCACGGTGTTGCAGACGAACACCATCGAGCCGTCGCGCGCAATGGCCCCGTCGAGGGACGAGCTGATGTTGAAGTCGCCGATATTCACGCGATCGAGGCCGCCCGAAAGCGGCGCGCGCACCAGTGGAAGCGAGGTGCGATCCGGCGCCGTGAACAGCAAACCGCCGGAGTCCGGCTGCCAAGCCGCCGCGTAGACGGGGCGGTCGAACGGCGCGGAGATTGCGGTACCGGCACCGCCGCCGGGTGTGGTAACGTAGAGCTGCACCAAGTTCACTTGGTTGTCGCCGTCGGAGTATAAATACGCGATGTGCTTTCCGTCCGGGGAAAACAGAGCGTTGCTCTCCCACGCCGTATGCTGCGTAAGCGGTGTGATCTTCCGCGTGGCGACGTCGATGAGCATGACGCGCGAGTAACTCTCGTCGTTAAGAATCGCATTCGGCGTCTGGGTGAACGCGATCGTTTTGCCGTCGGGCGACCAGGAAAGCGTGGATTCGGCTTCACCCGTGGCGATGCTGTCCGTGCCGAACGTGAGCTGCTGCGCCTTCCCGCCGGTGTCGCTTACGACGAAGAGATGCGCCGGACGCGGACGTGAGCGCTCGGTTATCGGTTCGGTCGTGAAGATGAAACTGTCGCGGAAGCGATCCGCGCCTTTGCGTTCCGGTTTCGGATCCGCGGCAGTATAGGCGACGGCTTTTCCGTCGGGCCGCCAAACGAATTGTTCGACGCCGTCCTTTGCCGACGTAATCGGACGCGCATCGCCGCCGTTCAGCGGCATGACGAACACTTGCGATTGCGCGTCCTCGCCTTCACCGCTGTCCGCGATGAATGCGATGCGCGTGCCGTCGGGTGAAAACGCGGGCGACGACAAGCCCTTGCGATCGTATGTCAGAACGCGCTGCGCACCGGACGGCAAATCGACCAGGACCATTTCGGTTCGCCGCTTGTCTTCGTTCCAGTCGACGCGTGAGACGAGCATGACCGCGCGCGTGCCGTCGGGCGATATTGCCGGCGAATTCACGCCTACGACATGCTGGACGTCATCTTCTTGAAGGCCCGCATTCGCGGCGAGCGCGGGCGATTGCAGCAGCGCGAATGCGCACAGGGCGGCGCCGAAAAGCCGTACGTTCATGCGAGGCCTTTCGCTGCACGCATTTCTTGCCCTCGGAAATGGAGCGATCGCTGTCAGGAGATCGGCACAGCCGCGCGCGTGCCGCGCAAAGTCTCGTAAAGCGCGCCGGCCCCTACGATGACGATCATTACGAGCAGTGTGATCCAGCCGTAATTGAACACGGCGCGACCGCTGCCGAGCGAACTGGGCCAAACGATATTCAACAGCATGGCGCCCAGATAAAGCGCCGCCGTCGCGGTAACCGGCATTCCCCAGCGACCCAACGTGAACGCGCCGCTTGGTTTCCAGCCGCGAATGCGCGCGATCAGCGAACCCAATACGGTGAGCAAGAACGCGAGATAGATGCCGGACGTTGCGAAGGAAACCAACGCGTAGAGCGCCGTCACGTGCGCCGGATAGTCGAACCAGAGGATGTGAACGGTGCGGCTCGGGTTTACGATGACGAGCAAAAGAAACAGAAATGGGACGATGGTGCCGGTGAGGATCGCATTTACCGGCGTGCGGTGGCGGGGGGAAAGCGCTTTCAGCTTGCCGCTGAACGGCACCGCGCCGTCCCGTGCCAGCGCAAACGCGACGCGCGCGCCCGCGCCTTGCACCGCCGTGCCGCAGCTGAAGAACGCGATGATGACCATCACCAGAAAGAACACCTGCGCCCATCCGGGCAGCGTCGCCAAAATGACGTTCACGCCGCCGGTGACCACGCCGCCGATTCCCGCAGCGGGCGTCGCAAGCAAAAGACCGAGCACGAGCACGAACGACGCGATGCCGCCGTAAAGCAGTGCGGTCGCCATCGCTTTGGGCACTTGGCGCCGCGCGTCGATCGTTTCCTCCGAGATATCTCCGGCCGACTCAAAACCGTAAAAAATGTACACGTTCGCCAGAATTGCGACCATCGCTGCGCTCAGCCAACTGCCCGCGAAGTTCAGGTTGAGCGGATTGCTCTTCGCGCTTTCAACGCCTTGCGATGCGAAGATGAAAGCCGGGTTCTGGTGAAAGCCGTGCAGCGCCAGCGCAAGAAACACGCCGAACGTCCCGATCGTCTCGACGTAAACGCCCAAACGAGCAACGCGTCCCATGATTTTCGCGCCGACGGAGTTCAGAATGCCGGAGAGCACGATGATCGAACCGGTGACGACAAAGATCGTGGCGTTGCTGCTTGCGCTGAAGTTCGTTTTGAATGCCTTGTTCGCAAGTGCGACTACGTAAACGACTGCGCCCGAGTCGACGGACGCAACGGTGGCCAGCAACGCAAAACCGTAAATCCACCCGACGAACCAGCCGTACCGCGGGCCGGCGTTATACTTGCCGTACTGGTACAACGCGCCGGAGAGCGGATATTCACTCGCGAGCTCGCCGAAGACGAGCGCGACGAGCATCATGAATCCCACGACGACGGGCATCGTCCAAATGTACCGCGCGCCGCCGGTACCGAGGCCGAGCGTGTACAGCGAGTACACCCCGACCATCGGACTCAAATAACTGAACGCAACCGAGAAGTTGTCGAACAGCGACAAGACTCGCGCGAGCTCTTGCCGGTATCCGAACGCCGCGAGCCGAGTACTTTCGTTTTCTATGGCGCGGCCCACGCCCAGCCGGTGATGCGCCATTCGCCGCCGATTTTCTGTAGCGCGGCGACGAACGTGGCACCGGTTTCCGATATCGGTTTGCCGTGTTTCTTGTGAGTGTACGTTGCGGGAGAAAGCGCATACGCATAGTTTCCGGTAATCGAAACGGATTTCGGCTTTCCGAGCGTCACCAAGTCTCCCGAGATGCCTTGCGCCTTATCGTACGCGGCGAATGCATTCAGCCGGTTCGCGCAAAAGTTCGCGCCTTGCCGATGATGCGGCGGGAATTCGTCGACGATCGAACCTTGCGACGCGCAGGCCGCCAACGCCCTGGGCCGCGACGACGGCGGATGTGTTCTGAGCCGCCACGGACTGCGTGGTGCACATCGTAGATATTCTCCTCATCGAGCGGGACGTGAAAAGGCGGATTACTCCGGCGCCGAGCCGAGTCCTAGCACGGCGCGTTATAATACGCTTGCCGGCATCTTGTTGCGAGGTCCCCCATGTCTCTAACGCAGGCGCAAATCGAGAAAAAGCTCACCGATGAAGATTTGGACGAGCTGTTACAGCTGTACTGGAACGAGCAGGGCGCGGAGAAACGGCGCGATCTGGAACTCATGTCCGCTGCCTTGCCGTTTCCGCGAGATGCACCTCTTCGCGTTCTCGATTTGTGCTGCGGTCCCGGCGATTTGGGGCGAGCAATTCACGCGCGCTATCCGAACTCGCAAATCGATTGTGTCGACCGCGACGTATTTCTCATTTCGATCTGCATCGGCGTAAACCGTCGCGAGCGCGTTCCGGGGCAACAGCTCCTTCGAGATCTGTGGAACGCTGATTGGCACGCCGACCTCGACACGCCATACGGCGTGATCGCGACGGCCAACGCTCTTCATTGGCTCAACGCGCAACGCGTCTCCGAAGTGTGTAAGGACGCGTGCCAAATGCTCCGGCCCGGCGGGGCATTTCTCTTGGTCGAACCCGTTTGCAACGAAAGCCCGTTCGCCGCCGGATTCGAAGAGTGGAAATCGCGTCAGCCGAGCCGTTACAGCCGC
>Ga0209810_1003084_pt1 | contig 18241 bp, 19 predicted proteins | sample Coa_R1_7_FD_187159 | JGI IMG/M metagenome (GOLD analysis project Ga0209810, IMG submission 187159) | Surface soil microbial communities from Centralia Pennsylvania, which are recovering from an underground coalmine fire - Coalmine... | ecosystem: Environmental > Terrestrial > Soil > Unclassified...
GTGAACGCGACGATCCAGAGGGTGAAGAAGACCGCGCGGGGCTTTCGCAACGCCGAGAACTTCAAGACAGCGATCTATTTTCACTGTGGGGGTCTGGACCTATACCCACTCGAAAGCCGGTAGAGGCAACAGATCATTGAGGGCCTGCACCGAGAACCGGGACGAGACGATCAGCCCGATCACGTACTCGGCAAAGTGTTGGAACTGGTCGGATCGACGAAAACAATCGCGGAAGCGGTCCAGCAGCTCTGCCCACATGGGCGGAATACCCACCACCGGCCACATCGTCGTCTCCTGCTCCGTCGAAGCTGCAATGGTTGCTGCGTTGCTTCCACTCCACGTCCCCCAGGCCCAAATTCCTGCGACTTGCGCAAGTTCGGTATTTACCTCCCGGGCGCTGCATGCCTTCACGGGCCCGGGCCGGCTCGAGGCGTTGCCGGCACCGGACCGCGCAGGACCGGTGCACCAGATCGAAGCGCGATGATCTCCGCGGCGATCGCCACGGCGATCTCCTCCGGCGTGCGGGCCCCGATATCGAGACCGATCGGAGCCCGGAGCGGGCCGAGCGCCTCTTCGGCGACGCCTGCCTCCCGGAGCTGCCGGCGCCTGGCGTCGTGTGTGCGGCGGCTCCCGAGGACCCCGATGTACCCGGCGGGCGTCGCGAGCGCGACCCTGAGCAGGGAAAGATCGAACTTCGGGTCGTGGGTCAGCACGCAGATGGCCGTCCGCCTGTCCACGGGCGCCCCCGCCAGGAACTCGTCCGGCCACCGGACGACGAGCGCGTCGGCGTCCGGCACGCGCTCCGGGGTGGCGAGGGCCGCCCGGGCATCGCACACGGTCACGCGGTATCCCAGGTACTTGCCGATCCGCGCCACCGCAGCGGCGTGGACGGTGGCCCCGAAGACGTACATCCGCGGCGGCGGCGCGAAGGGGTGGAGGAACACCTCCGCGTCCTCGCCCCCGTCCGCCGGGTGGACGTAGCGATGCACGCCCACCTCCGGCTGGTCCAGCGCCGCCAGGGCGTCGGCGGCCACGGCCCGCTCGAGCCTCGGATCCCCCAGGCCGCCCACGGTCCGGCCGGGCGCCACGAGCAGCATCGCCCCGGCCCGCGGGCCCGCTACCTCGGTGGCGAGGACAACCGGTCCCTCTTCCCGCACGGCCCGCGCCAGCGCGGCCAGGACGTCGCGGTGGAGCGCACCCAGGGGCTCGACGAAGATGTGCACGGTGCCGCCGCAGGAGAGCCCGACCGCCATCGCGTCCTCATTGGAGATGCTGTACGCCACGCGCGCGGGGCGACCCGTCCGGAGCACCTCCGCCGCCTCTTCGATCACCGCGGCCTCGACGCACCCTCCCGACACCGACCCCGCGACCTGCGCATCCTCGGTGACCGCCAGCGCGGCGCCGGGATCCCGGGGTGCCGAGCCTTCGATCGCGATGACGGTGGCCAGCGCCACCCTCCTGCCCTGGGCGAGCCAGGCCTCGATACGATCGAGGATGTCGTTCACTTCACACCGTCCCCTCGCTCCCCCCCTCCACCCGGAGGGTCCGCCCACGGCCGGGCGCCTGCGCGCCTGGCCGCGAGCGCGCGGTCCACCCGCCCGTCACCACCCCAGCATCTTCCGCAGCCGGCGCGACATCATCTCCGGCCGCCGGGGGGCGTCCACACGGGGCTCAGGTCGACGCTGCCGACGCCCGGAAGGCCCCCGACGACCGACTCCAGGAACCCGATGTGGGTGCCTCAGATCCCTGAGGCCCACCGCCACGGTCGCCACGTCAGACTCCCCCTTCCTCCGCTGACCGTCCGGCGTCGTGCGCGCCGGACGAACCCCTTCACGACGCGGGGTCTCCCGTCGCGGGAGGGCGTCCCCGCGCACGCTGCAGGAGGCGCTCGCGGGCGGCCTCCCCGGGGCGCTCGTCCTTGTCGGCGAAGCACGTCACCGTCGCGCCGTCGTCGTCCTCGCTCATGACGGCCTCCGCCATCGGGAACAGGATGGCGTTCTCCTTCTCGATATGGTGCCGGAGCAGGTCCGCGTACTCCCGGCAGGGCGCGAGCACGTCGTCGACCGCCGCGCGGCCCGCTTCATACCGGTCCAGCGCCGCCGCGATCGCCCGCATGAGCGCCCGCCCCTGCTCGTGCTCCTGGAGCATGACGCCGATGGGTCCTCCGTCGGTGGGCATCCCGAGCCGCGCGAGGCAGGGAAATAGGCACCCCTCCTCCTTGCCGTGGTGGCAGCGGTCGACGAAGGACTGGCTGAACGCGACCAGCGTGCGCAGGAAGTCGGACGGGACCGTCCGCGTCCGCTCGGCCTCGCGCAGGACGCCGTCCAGCGCCTCGAGGACCTCGAGGATCCCCGCGTGATCTGCCGCCAGCTGTTCCGTCGACCGCATGGCCCGCACCCCGCGCCTGCACGCCCGTCTTCCGGTCCCGCCGCACCGCGGCCCGGGCCGCTGGCCGCCGCGTGCGTGCGCCCGCGGCACGCCGCGATCAGATCATGGTGAGCCCGCCGCCGATGCTCAACGTCTGGCCCGTCACGAACGACGCCTTCTCCGACGCGAGGAACAGCACGGCATCGGCGACCTCCTCGGGCGCCGCGAGCCGCCGAAGGGGGGTCGCCTTGACGATCGCGGACACGAGCTTCTCGTTGCCCTCGGCCACGATGGCCGCGAGCAGCGGGGTGTCCGTCAGCCCGGGGGCCACCACGTTGACCCGGATCCCGTGCCGCGCCACCTCGCGGGCGATCGCCTTGCTGAAGGCGATCACGGCGCCTTTCGCGCCGGAGTAGACCGCCTCCCCGGAGGAGCCGGCGCGGCCGGCCTCGGAGGCCACGTTGACGATGACCCCGCGCTTGCGCTCGATCATGTGCGGCAGCACCGCGTGGCATGTCGCCAGGATGCCGCGGAAGTTGATCGCGATCACCGTGTCCCAGAACGCTTCCGTCGTGTCCACAAACGGTGTGATCCGGTCCCACCCGGCGACGTTGGCCAGGACGTCGATCCGGCCCCAGCGGGCGAGGACGCGCTCGACGCCCCCGGCGACGCTCGCCCGGCTCGTGACGTCCATGGTCACCCCGAGGCCGCCTCCGCCGGCCTCGGTCACCGCGCCGGCCACGGCATCGGCCCCCGCCGCGTTGATGTCGGCGACCGCCACGCTCGCGCCCCCGGCGGCAAAGGCCAGGCACACTGCCCGCCCGATGCCACTAGCGCCGCCGGTGACGAGGACGACCGAGTCGCGGAAGGTCATCTGGTCCTCCCCCCCCGCCCGCGGCTAGAGCCGCTGCCCGCACCTGCCGCAGTAGGCCATGTCGGCGGGCAGGCCGCGGACGCCGCACGCCGGGCAGGTCCGTTCCGGCGGGCCCCAGAGGTACTCGGGAGCGCCGCCGTCGCGCGCCAGCTCCCGCAGCCCGCGGTAGTCGGCGGGCCGCTTGTCGACGAACGCCGTCATTCCCTCCCACGGTTCGCGGCACGCGAAGTGCAGGCTCAGCCAGTCGCGCGCGTGGCCGGCGGTCAGGTGCCACGCCAGGTCCTTCCAGAAGTTCACCTGCTGCTTCGTGTACCGCAGGCACTCGGGGAACTTGTCGACGAGCTTCTGGCAGAGCTCGTCGACCGCGCGGTCCAGCTCCCCCCGCGGCACCACGCGGTTCACCAGCCCCCACTCCTCGGCCTGCCGGGCCGTGATGGGCTCGGAGAGCAGCAGCATCTCGCGCGCCCGCCGGTCGCCGATGAGGAGCGACAGCCACTGCGTCGCTCCGCCGGCAGCGACGCTGCCCACCCGCGTCCCCACCTGGCGGATGGTCACGTCCTCGGCGGCGACGGCGAGGTCGCAGGCCATGTTGAACTCGTTGCCCCCTCCCGCCACGATGCCGTTCAGGCGGGCGACGGTCGGCTTCCCGATGTTGCGCAGGGCGTCGTGGCACTCGATGAACAGGCTCATGTACTTCCAGTAGTCGCGGGGCCGCCGGGTATACTCCCGGGCGTACTCCGCGACGTCTCCCCCCGTGCAGAACGCCTTCTCGCCGGCGCCCGTGAGGACGAGCACCGCGACGCCGTCGTCGAACGCGGCGTCCCGGAAGGCGTCCCGCATCTCCACGAGGGTCTGGGTGCGGTACGCGTTGTAGACGGCCGGGCGATTGATCGTCACGCGCGCCACCCAGTCGTGCTTCTGGTACACGATGTCCTGGAAGTGGAAGCTCCCCGGGGACCGCGGCCGGACCGGCGTGCCGGTCAGTTCCTGGATCGTGCTCATGGCAGTTCCCCCTCCCCGTCTGACTCCGGCGCCCTCAGGCGCTCCTCGCCTCGGCCAGCCTGCGGAGCCGCTCGTGGGCCAGCAGTGCCGCGCCGATCGCCCCCGCGTAGACCCCGTAGTCGTCGGGTGCCACGTGGAACGTGCACCGAAGCGAGGCCTCGAGCACCCGACGCATCAGCGGCACCCGGGTGAGGCCGCCGCTCAGGGCGTACTCCGGCTCGGGCCTCACCCGTTTGAACACCTGCCCCGCCCGCTCGGCCAGCGCGACGACGGCCCCGGCGCACACGTCCTCGGCGCTGCGCCCGGCCGTCAGGTGGTTGATCACCTCCGACTCCGCGAACACCGCGCAGGTGCTCGAGATCGGCGCCGGGTCGCCCGCGGCGGCGCAGAGGGGGATGATGTCGGCCGGTTGGTAGCCCAGGTACCGCATCGTCTTTTCCAAGAACGCCCCGCTGCCCGCGGCGCACTTGTCGTTCAGGCGGAACGCCCGGACGCGGCCGCGCCCGTCGAGGCGGATGGCCTTCACGGTCTGCCCGCCGACGTCGAGCACCGTGCGGACGCTGGGAAACTTCGAGAACAGCGCGCGCGCGTGGCAGGTCAGCTCGGTGATCGCCAGGTCGCGGAACGGGACCATGTACCGGGCGTAGCCCGTGGCCGCGATGTAGCTCACCTGCTCGCGCGGCACGCCGGCCGCCGCGAGGGCCAGTTCGAGCCCGCGCTCCGCCGCCCGGGCGAAGTTGTAGCCGCTGGGGAAGGTCACGGTGCCGAGCACCTGCCCCTCCCCTCCGGCGATGGCGGCCTTCGTGTACGTGGATCCCATGTCCAGTCCCAGGGTCAGGCTCATGCGCCGCGCCCTCCGTCAACGGCCTCGGCGGCGACCGTGGCGGCCTGGGCGCCGACGAGCGCGCGGTCCAGCGCGTACAGCGCCGCGCCGATCGCGCCGCAATAGTGCGATTCCTCGCTGACGTTGACGGGCGAGCCGGTGAGCTCCTCGAGCAACCGGACCATCGCCACGTTCCGGGCCACCCCGCCGGTGAACGTGACCTCCGGCTCCACGCCGACGCGCCGCAGCAGCGAGAGGCTGCGGGAGGCGATCGCGACGTGCACTCCCATCAAGACGTCCTCGATCCTCCGTCCCCGCGCCAGCCAGCCCAGGATCTCCGACTCGGCGAAGACGGTGCAGGTCGTGGTCATCGTGACGGGGTTCTTGGACCGGAGCGCCAGCGGGCCGAGCTCGCTCAGGGGGATCTCGAGCGCCTGGGAGGCGGCGCCGAGGAAGCGCCCGGTCCCCGCCGAGCACTTGTCGTTCATGCAGAAGTCCAGCACCTGGCCGGTCTCGCTCACGCGGATGGCCTTCGTGTCCTGGCCGCCGATGTCCAGCACGCTGCGGGTGCGGGGAAAGAGGTACACGGCGCCGCGGGCGTGGCAGGAGATCTCGGTCACCTGGGCGTGCCCGAACTGGACGCGGAATCGCCCGTAGCCGGTGCCGACGATGCACGCCACATCCGCCTCGCGGGCCCCCGCCGCCAGCAGGGCCTCGCGGAAGGCGGCGGCGGCCGCTTCATGCAGCCGGGCGCCCGTATCGAGCAGCGCGCGGCCGACGATCCGGGTGTCGTCCATGACGACGGCCTTCGTCTGCGTCGATCCCACATCGACCCCCGCGACCAGCATCCCGTCACCTCCCGGCCGTGGCCCGGCGGCCGGCCAGCGACTCGATAAAGGCGTCGATGCGGTTCTTGAGCTGGGCGTCCGACCACAGGCGTGGGTCCACGAGGTCGGACTGGATGAACAGCCCCGGGATGTCGCAGCGGGTCCGCAGCCACTCGCGCACGTCCGGCAGGCCAGTGGAGGTCGTGCGGCAGGACTTCACGCCGTGGAAGCAGATTCCGTCGACGGACCACTCCCGGACCGTCTCGGCCAGCCAGTCCTGCGCGTAGAACATCGGCATGCTCCACCCCCGCCAGGCGGAGAGGAGAAGCGTCTCGGCCAGGCTCTCAATCGGGCGCGCGAGGTCGTAGGCGAACCCGGGGGCGAAGCCGCCCCCTGCAAACACCATGTAGGTGCTGTGAACGAACACCCCGCCCCATTGCTCGAACATCTCCGCAAACCGCTTGAGGGCGGCGTAGCAGGTGGTCCCGGCCAGGAGGAGGCGGTACTTCTCCTCGAGCGTCCCCATCCCCAGGCGAATCCGGTCCTGGATCTCCTCGCGGGCGAGCTCGAAGAACCGCGTCCCTTCGGGCGAGCCGCGGTACAGGTTGGAGATGCCCTGGAACGTGATCCCCTCGCGGATGGCGCTGAACGGCGCCGGCCGGTGCTGGTTGAGGGCCAGCACCGCGTGGTAACTCGCCGCCATGCGGTTCACCTGGGCCATCGCCTCACGCAGCCGGTCGATGTCGAACGCCGTCCCGGTGAGATCCTCGCAGAGGGCGATCAGGTCGCGCAGCTGCGCCTCCACGTAGCGGCGATCGTTTCGGAGGGCCTCGCCGTCGGCGCCCGCCCCGGCCCGCGTCCCCCGCCAGGCCGGGAGGTCGAGGACGAAGACGGGGCAGCCGTACATCTGCTCCCAGATCTCGGCCCACTTGACGTAGGTGTTGCACATGTTCGTGGCGATCACCAGGGCGGGCTTCGGAATCCTCCCGTTCGGATGCTGCCGGTCCTTGAGGTGCAGGCCCACGTCCGCCTTGACGTACCCGCAGATGTCGGGGGAGTAGCCGGAATCCTCCGCGGCCTGCAGGTACTGCAGGGACGCGCCCCGGACGGCCGTCTGCAGCGACGTGATCTCGGGGCAGTTGACCGGCAGGTCGAACGCCCTGAGGAGCTCGCCCAGCGAGCCCATCACGAACACGTACGCGGTGGGACGCCCCGCGTGGTCGGCGGCCGCCATCTCCCGCCACCACTGCTCCAGGAGACGGCGGCTCTCGTTCCGGATGGAGCCGATGGTCGGTGTCTTGGTCGTCATCGGACCTCCCTGCCCTCCCGCGCCGGCCGTCACGCGAAATCGAACAACAGGGACTCGGCGAACGTCTCGACTTCCATCCGCATCTGCTCGAAGACGGTCATCTTCTCCTCGAACTCGAGCACCAGGTGCGGGATCCCCGCCGCCTCGAGCGCGCGGATGTGGTTGACCTGATCCTCCAGCCCGGGCTCGCACATCTTGGGAGCGGCGACGATCGCGGCGTCGGCGTGCGACTCCCGGATGCGCCGGAGCAGCATCTCCGGCTTGGGCTTTCGCGGATCGTGCTGGACCGGGCTGTAACTGGACCCATCGAGGTACGCGCGGGCCAGGCTGGCCAGCGGCTCCCCATCGGTGGGGACGTCGCCGGTGAGCCAGCGCAGCCCGATCAGGAGGTCGTCGTCGACGATGTAGCAGGCGTCCTGGATGACCGCCAGCATGTCGAGGGGGGGCTGCTCGCAGTAGCCGCCTTCGAAGACCACCCGGATCTTGTCCTGGCGCTTGGCCTCCCGCTCGGGCAGCAGGCCCAGCACCCGCCGGAGCAGGACGTTGTGCTCCTCGCGGGGCATGAGCCCGCCGGCCCGCACGAGCGTGTAGGCCTCCACAGCGGAGAGCAGCCACGGCGTCTCCCGCTTCACCCGGTACAGGTCGCGGAGCAGCCGCCGGTTCTCGTTGTAGAGCGCGATGCTCCGGCGCAGGCCGTCATCGGTGATGGGGCGCCCGACGGCCTCCTCGACGACGCCGGCGATGCGCCGGTACTCGTCGCGGAGATACGCCGCCGCGTGCGGCGAGGCGGCGTTCTGGGGCAGGTAGAGCACCTGGCTGTTGAGGCTCGGCAGGTTGCGCACCCATACGGCGCATGCGTTCCGGGCGGCGTCGCAGATCGGAGGGGTGACGAACACGGATAGGAAGTCCAGGCGGCCGGTGAGGGCGAGCTCCAGGGAGCTGCGGATGATGGAGCAGACGAAGGCGGCGATCCGCGCATCGGCCTTGCGGATCTGAACGGTGCTGCCGGCGCCCATGATCTTGACCGGCAGCATGCCGGCGGCGTGAGGGATTTCCTCGGGGAAGTAGACCTGGAAGTGGCCCAGGACCTTGCCCCCGGGATGGGCCTCCCGCCAGCGCCGCACCGCCGGGTACGTTGGATCCTCCACGAGCACCCGGCATTCCTCAAGGATCGCGGCGACCTCGCGCTCTCCCGACCCGCTCACCCGTGCTCACCTCGCCGGTTCGGCGTCCACCGCCATGCCGTCCACGAGCCCATGCTCGCGACGCCCGCCGGTCGCGCACTCGCCTGCTGGCGCCGCCGGCACCGACGTCCCATGCTACGCGTGCCTCCAGGCCGGCTGGCGCCTCTCGAGGAACGCCGCGATCCCCTCGGCGGCGTCGGCGGTGGGCAGCAGCCGCGACCGGTACAGCTCCGTGGCCTCCCGGATGGCTGCCCGCAGCGGGCCGCGGCCCGCGGCGGTCATGGCCCGCTTGGCGAGGCGCAGGGCGATACCGCTGTGGGCCAGCAGCTGCCCGACCAGCTCCTCGGTGACGCGCTCCACGTCCGCGGCCGGGACGAGGCGGCTCACGAGGCCCCACTGGTACGCCTCCGCGGCGGCGAGGGGCTCCCCGGTCAGCACGAGGCGGCGGGCCCGCGCCTCCCCCACCACGCGAGGCAGGACCGCCGCCGCAACCGGCGGCAACGCCGCCAGCGCGATCTCCGGGACGCCGAACCGCGCGTCGTCGGCCGCCACCACCAGGTCGCACAGGAGCACCAGCTCCCACCCCCCGCCGAGCGCCGGAGCCCGGACCGACGCGACGAGCACCTGGTCGAGGTCCAGGAGCCGCTCGGCCACGGACTGGAACGCCGCCAGCATCGCGGGCGCCCGGTCGCCGGCGTGGTCGGCCACGTCCACGCCGGCGGAGAACGCGCGGGTTCCCGCGGCCGCGAGGGTCACGACCCTCACCTCCGGCATCGCCGCGAGCCGCTCGGCGACGGCCTCGAGCTGCCGGAGCATCTCGAGGGTCACGATGTTGAGCGGGGGCCGGTCAAGGACGATCCTCGCGGCCCGCCCATTCACGCTGAACCCGATCGCCCTCGTCTCGCCGTCCATCGCCCTCACCCCGCGTCCGGGCGTACCCGTCCAGGAAGATGCTGGCCATCCCCTCCGCGAGCGTGTCCGCGCCGCCGTCCACCCCGGGCCGGTACCACATCTGGATCCAGTTGATCATGCCGAACAGGCTCATCGCGGCCAGCCGCGGAGACACCACGCTCGAGCCCAGGCCGGCCAGGACGTCCCGGCATATCGCGTAGTAGCGCCGGCGCAGCGCGCCGATGTCCGTGGCGTGCGGCTCCCGCAGCGCGCCCAGCTCGCGCGTCATGACCTTGATCTCGTTCATGTGGTGGAGGAAGTGCTCGAGGTGGTTACGGATGAGCACGCGCACCCGGGCCTGCGGATCCGGGGTGCGCGCCAGTTCCCGCTCGAGGGTGTCCAGGATCACCGAGAAGCTGCGATCGCAGATCCGGTAGAGGAGCTCCTCCTTGCTCCGCACGTAGTAGTACAGCCCGGCCACGCTCATCCGCGCGGCGCGGGCGATGTCGCGGATCGACGTCCGCTCGTACCCCTTCGTCGCGAACAGCGCGGCGGCCGCCTTCAGGATCGCCTCCTGCCGGATGTCGTACGCCATCGGGTTTGATCGAGCGCTCGCCCGAAACCTCCGACCCGAGCGTAGCGTGGCGGAGCGGCCGGCGTCCATGCGTCGCGTGGCTCATTCGCCTGATGCAAATGCTCCATCTCGTCCGGCGGGCCCCGGCCCCGCTGCCCCGAGCCGGTCCAGGGCCCCATCGCCGGCGAGGGTCATCATATCCGTTGCTCGCCCGGGCGTCGTCTTCGTCGTCACCGCGCAGGGCGGGTAGAAGTTCTGGCCGTAGTCGACGTAGCCCGTCTGGACCGTCAGGCTGTGCCCCGTGTGCATCAGCCTGTCGAGGTCCCAGGTCACGTTGGTCCGCCACCCGTTGTCGCTTGTGCTGAACACGCCGTGGTCCCAGGAGGCGTACTCCCCGTCGAGCTGGGGCAGAACGCCCTGCGCCAGATCTGCCGCCGGCGCGCCCACTCCGCCCATTTCTCGTCCCCCACCTCGGCGCGCACCGCGGCGGACTCGATGCGCGGGTCGTCGGGCCCGCTCTCGGCCGCGATGTTCACCAGGAGCGGGCACGGGAAGTGCGGGCACACCCCGCAGTGGGCGACGCCGCGGTCCCTGGCGCACGCGTAGACGGGACAGAGGTTGCCGAAGTCCCCCTCCTCCTGGGTGCGACAGGTGGCGGCGCTCATCTCGTAGGCGGCGTCGCCTTCCCAGTAGAGGCCGCAGAGCCCCGCGAAGTCCCGTGGAGCCACCTTCGTCCGTAGGGTCATCAGCGACTCGGCCAGCGCCATGGCGGGATCTCCTCCCTCCAGGCCCGGCTGGCTCACCGCTGAGGCAGCTGGGTGGGCCGTACGATGATCTGTCCGAACATCAACCCGTGGTTGGTGCCGCAGTACCGCGTGCACGTAAAGTCGTAGGTGCCCGCCTCGCGGGGCGTGAAGGTGATGTCGACAGCGTGCCCGGGCAGCAGATCGTCGACCCTGACATCCAGCCCGTCGACGGCGAACCCGTGCGTCACGTCCTCCGAGATCAGCCGGAAGTGGGCCGGCACCCCCGCCGTGAGGTAGACGGTCTTCGGCTCGTACCCCGACTGGAGGGCCCTGATCGTGATCACGTCCCGGCTTGCCCACCGGCCGTAGCCGAGCACCGCCGCCGGCCCGATGGCCAGCGCCACCGCCGCGATCACGATGGCGGCCCACTCCGGAAGAGGCACCCGGGCCGCGATCCGCCGGATCCCCCCGCCTGTGCCTCCGATTGGTCTCCCGCTCATCGCACGTCCCCTCCCTATCCGACGAACAGCCAGAGGAACGCTGCCGTCACGCCGCCGAGCAGCACGACCTGGGGAATCACCGCGCGCGCGGCCTCCCGCGAGCCCTTGAACGTCTGCCGGGCGATCTTCCAGGCGATCTCCAGGGAGTACACGAACCCCAACAGGAGGCTCGCGGCCTGCAACAAGGGGAGCCATGCCGTCAGCACGGGGGTCCAGGCGAGGTGGGCGGTCCCGAAGAGGTTCCACCCCCACCCGAACGGATCGGAGAGGATCCGGGGGATGTACGAACCGTTCGGCAGGAGGATCGCGAAGCTGAACCCGATCCAGGCCAGCAGCCCCAGCGGCACGAGGTGATAGGAGAAGTTCACGAAGACCCGCCGCAGCGGCACCGGCCGGCCGGCGAGGCGCCAGGACAGCCAGGCGAACGCCCCGTGCAGGGCGGGCAGGCCCACGAGGAGCAGGGCGACGAGCCCGCCGGCAAACAGCGCCCAGCCGCCGAAGGAGCGGACGTTGGCCCAGTCCTTGAGCGTGCCCCACGGCCCCATCATCGTCGCGGAGTAGGCCGCCGCCGCCCCGAGCATGATGAACGCCTTCCACGACTCGTCGGGGCCGCGGTGCGACTCGACGAGCAGGTCCGTCCCGAAGGGCCGCAGGAACAGGCCCATGTTCTCCTTGCTGCACGTGCGGAAGCACTCGAAGCACATCCCGCAGTAGGTGTTCCGCTTGAGGTTCGTCGGCTGCTCGAGCCACGGGCAGCCGTAGCCCGCGGCGCTCCCGAGGATGCACTCCTTCTCCTTGTGCCCGACGCAGACCGCGGCGCTCTTGGGCCGCACCTCGAGCGCCGCGAAGTTCGCGTACAGGCCCAGGAAGCCGCCGACGGGGCAGAGGTAGCGGCAGAACGTCCTCCGCTCGTACAGGAGGAAGAGCCCGGTGCTGAGCACCATGATCGTGCCCAGGAGCGCGACGGTCGCCCACGGGCGCGTCGTGATGATCCCGCTGAACACCGCGACGCCCAGGAACACACCGTTGACGAGCCACATGTTCCGCAGGCGCTTCGGCCACTTCCACGCCCTGCCGGTCGGCCGGCCGCCGCGCTGGACCATGGCGCGCCGCTGCAGCCACTCGCCGAGGACCGGCAGCGGACACAGCCCGCACCAGATGCGCGACCCGAACGGGACCAGCAGCAGCATCAGGGCCGACCACCAGAGGATCCAGATGAACACGATCGCGATGTTCGCGTTCCCGACGGGCGTCCCCACGACGCCGGCCAGGAGGATGATGACGAAGAGGAACAGGTTCGCGGCGGTGGGGAGAAAGGTCGTCCAGCGGCTCCGAAGGAGCCGGCGCACGAGCGAGATGCGCGTGAGTTCAAATCGCGAGGCGAGGGGAATCGCCCCCAGGATCACCTCCGGCCGGACGGCCGGCAGGGCTGGGGCCGCCGCTCCGACGTCGGCCGCTTTCGTCGGTCGGTTCTCCACGCTCATCGTCTCCACGCCTCCTCCCAGGCCGCGTACAGCGCCGCGAGCCCGACGGCGCCGACGGCGATCCACCCCCAGCGCAGGGTTGTGTTGGGCTGCACGCGCAGCCACCCGACCATGTACGGGTGGAACGGCCCGCACGTCACCGAGCACCGGAACATCCACCGCCCGGCCCTGGTCGCGACGAAGTGAACCTCGGCCGTCTCGTGGGGAAGGATCGCCTGCTCAATCCCGTAGCCGTCGAGGTAGAAGCCGTGGGTGACATCGCCGGTCGCGAAGCGCAGCGTCACCCGGTCGCCCTCGTTGACGGTGATGATGCCCGGCGAGTACTCCCACTGGCCGGCCTCGACCGTGATGACCCGGGTGGAGGCACCCACGGGGCCTGCCCCGACGCGCGTGGCCAAGAACCCGGCGGCGAGCGCAACCGCCGCCACTCCCAGGATCCACCACCGGTGCCTCATGGTTCGCGTCTCCCCTTCCGATTCCGACCCCGAGCGCCGTCCCGCGGCCGCCGCCCTCCGCCGGTGAGGCAGGATGCCGGCGGCCGCGCGGCGCCCCTACTGGGCGGCTGAATCAGGCAGCACCACCAGCTGCCCCCACATGTACGGCAGGTGCTCGTCGTAGGCGCAGGTATACGAGAAGACGCCCACTTTCTTCGCGACGAACGAGGTCCTGGCCGAGGCCAGCCCCTTGACCTCGAGGTTGACCCCCATCTCGCGAATCGTAAACGTGTGGTCATCGTCCTCCGGGTTCACCACCGTCAGGTTCACGGTGTCGCCCTGGTACACGACCAGCGTGCTGGGGACGAAGCCGTAGACTTCCTTCTTGGGACCGAGCACGCCGCCCGCCGCAAACGCCTTTTTCAGAAACGGCAGGCTCGCCTGCATCTCGTGGACCATGAGAGGCACCGTGGTCACGGTGAGCGCCCGGGTCTGAGGCGTATAGCCGGACGGGGCCGCAGCGCCGTAGCGGGGACCGCCGATGGCGACGAGAGCGGCGAGGGCGAGCGTTCCCATGAGTGCGCCTGTCCAGCGCGGTATCCGCATTGTCGATCTCCCTCCTCACACGTGCTATCGTGTAGAGCCTTCCGACCTGCAGCATAGGCTGCCGCGGCGCGGGCGCGCATCGCCAAATGGCCCCACGCCCCGCGCGTCTTGCCGTGAGGTCCGGGATGATGGGGGCTCTCCGAAAGGCGATGACCCGAGCACCCCAATCGCGCATGGTGCATTCCCGTGAGGGCGGCGTGGCATCTTTTCGGCCCGGGCATCGGGTCTCGACCCGATGCCCGGGCCGGCGCGCCGGTGTAAGATCGTCGTGCCGGTCCATCTCAGGCGAGAGGGAAGCGGTGATCGCCGCGGGGACGGTGTTGCAAGGTCCGGCGGACGGGGCTAAGCGATGAGCCTTCAAGCGCGCATCACGCTCAGCGTCGCCGGCGCGGTGGCCGCGATCCTGGCCGCCTTCGGGTATAGTGCGACCTGGGCCATCCGGGAGAGCACGTCCACGGTGCTGGATGAGCGCGTCCAGATCGCCAAGGTCCTCGCGGGACAGGTCGCGACCGCCCTCGACGGCGACCGCGATGCCCTGGAGGACCTGGCGCAGACGCTGTCGCCGTACTCGGCGCTCGAGCGACAGGAGCGCGTGCTGCAGCAGGCCGCCGCGAGCCGCAGACTCGCGGCGGTGGCGCTGACGACCCCGGCGGGAGTGCCCCTCTGGGCGCGCCCCTCGGGATGGCTGGCGCATGGCGTCGCGTCCCCCGTGCTTCGCCTCGCGCCGTCAGGGGCGGCTGCCCGCCCCGCGCTGACCACGCTCCCCGGCAGCCATCTGGCGGCGTTCGTCCTGCCGCTACGGGGATCGAACCATCTCCTGATCGGCGCCGTCGACCTCGCGCAGACGGGGCCCGCAGATGCGCTTCACGCGCACGACGGCGCGCCGCTCAACGCCGAGATCATCGACGCCCACGGCGTGGTGCTCGCCTCGTCGGAGCAGCGGGCGGTGGGCCGGCCGAGCGAGCACCTCCCGGTCATCGCGGCGCTCGCCGGGCAAGGCCGCGCGGGCGTGGTGTTTCACGGTCTCCCCGGGTACCCCCACTACATCGCCCACGCGCCGCTGCCCGGATATCCCGGATGGGCGATCGACGTCGAACAACCGCGCGATCTCGTGCTGTCCCTCCCGTACGGCCTGGAGCGCCGGATGGTGCTCCTGGGGGTGGCCATCGTCGCGGGCATGTCGCTGCTGGCGTTCCTGGACGTCCGGCGCGTCGTCCGGCCGCTGGCCCGCCTGCGGCAGGCGGCGGAGCAGATCGCCGGAGGCGACTTGGATCGCCCGGTGCAGATGGACCGGAGGGACGAGGTGGGAGCGCTGGCGCGGACCTTTGAAGCGATGCGGACGGCGCTTCGGGCCTCGCGGGAGGAGATCGCCGCCTGGAACCAGGAGCTCGAGGATCGCGTCGCCAAGCGAACGCGGGCGCTTCGGGCGATGGCGGAGGAAAACGCCCGGCTGTTCGCGGTCGCCCGGCGCGAGGAGCGCAACCTGACGTCCACGGTCGATCTGCTGAGCGATGGGCTCCTCACCCTGACGCTGGACCGCCGCATCCTCTCCCTCAACCCCGCGGCCGAGGGTCTCCTCGGGTGGACCAGCGCGGAGGCGCGGGGGCTGATGTGCGGAGAACTGCTCGCCTGTCCCGGGTGCGCCCAAGGCCACCCCGGATCCTCCTGCCTCCTCGAGGCGGCGCTGGAGACCGGACGGGCCGTCCGGAGCATCCGCCTCCGCGCCCGCCGCCGCGGCGGGGAGACCTTCCCCGTGTCCCTGACGGCCGGCCTGGGACGAGACGAGACCGACCAGCCGACCCACTTCATCATCACCATCCGCGACATGACGACGGAGGAAGCGTACGAGCAGCAGCTCCGGGAGCGAATCCGCCAGCTCACCGCGCTCCACGAGGTCGCGCAGGCGCTCAACCTGGTCCCGCTGCGAACGGTCGAGGAGACGGCCCGGGACATCGTGAAGCGGATCACCGCGGCCACCGGAAGCCACTGCCGCCTCGACCTCGAACCCCGGGACCTCCGCCCGCAGGAGGCGCCCACGGCCTCGACGGGGTCCCCCCAGGGCGAGGACCAGCGGACGCACGCCGGCCTGGTCGGCGAGCCCCTGGTCCTCCAGGGGCGCCAGACCGGCACGCTGTGGCTCGATCCCGGCCCGGCCGGGCTCGCCGAAGGGAACCCCGCCCTGGTCCGCATCATCGCCAGCCAGGTCGCCGTCGCGATCGAGAACGCCAAGCTGTACGAGGAGGTCCGGGACCGGGACGCGCTGCGCCGTCAGCTGTTGGCGCGGATCGTCGTGGCGCAGGAGGAGGAGCGGCGCCGCATCGCCCGGGAACTTCACGACGAAATCGGACAGGCGCTGACCGCGCTCGTGATGCAGCTCGGAGGCGTGGCGGGGACGCTCCCGCCGGAGGCGGCCGCGCTGCGCGACCGGCTGGTGGCGATCCGGGAGATGACGTCCCACGCCGTGGGGGAAGTGCGCCGGCTGATGCTGAACCTGCGGCCGGCCGTCCTCGACGACCTCGGCCTCGTGCCGGCGATCCGGTGGTACGCGGAGGCGTATCTCCGGCCGGCGGGCATCGAGGCGCAGGTGTCCGTGGCCGGGCTGGACGAGCGCGGGCGGCTCCCCGAGCATCTGGAGCTCGCGGCGTTCCGCCTGACCCAGGAGGCGCTCACAAACGTGGTGCGCCACGCCCGGGCGACCCGCGTCACGATCGCCCTCGAACGCAAGGACGGAGCGCTTGCGCTCTCGATCAACGACGACGGCTGCGGGTTCGACGTCGAACGGCGTGCCCGGCCGGGCCAGCGCGGCGGATGGGGCCTGGTGGGGATGCACGAGCGGGCCGCCCTGCTGGGGGGGAACATGGCCGTGTCGTCCCAACCGGGCCACGGCACCAGCGTCACGGTGACCCTCCCCGTCGGGGAGGGAGGAGCCGATGGCCATTAGGGTGTTGATCGCCGACGACCACCGGATCGTCCGGACCGGCATCCGGTCGTTTCTTCAGAGCCAGGACGACATCGAGGTCGTTGGGGAGGCGGGCGATGGGGAAGAGGCCGTCGCCCTGGCGGGGACGCTCCACCCGGACATCGCGATCCTGGACGTGAGCATGCCCCGGATCGGCGGCCTGGAGGCGACCCGCCGCATCAAGGCGGCCGCCCCAGAGGTCCACGTGTTGATGCTAACCATGTACGAGAACGAGCGCTTCTTCTCGGAAGCCCTCGCCGCCGGGGCGGAAGGGTACATCCTCAAGGGAGCCGACCCGGAAGAGCTGCTGGTGGCCATCCGCGCGGCGGCGCACGGCGAAGCGTACTTGAGCCCGGATCAGGTGCAGCGGGTGCTGGCCCAGTACCGTCGCTGGGCCGACCGGGAGCCGCACCTCGCCGGGCTCGCCGCGCTGTCGGCCCGGGAGCACGAGGTGCTCGCGTTGATCGCCGAAGGCCTGACCGGCAAGGAGATCGCGGCTCGCCTGTCCCTCAGCCCCAACACGGTGGAACGGCACTGCACGAACATCATGAACAAGCTCGGCCTCCACCGGCGCGCGGAGTTGATCCGGTTCGCGCTGCGTGAGGGCATCACGCCGGCGGACCCGTGACCGCTTGAGAGAGGGCTTCGGCGGACTCCCGGCCCTGCTGCCGCCGACGCCGGCGCTCGCGGGCCGCACCGGCCGCCGGGCGTCCGGACGCGAAATACAGCCGCGACCCGATACCGGCGACGGCGGCTGGCGTGTACTGTGCCATGATGATGAGCCACGGGCGGCGGCCGCTCATTCGGCACCCCACGGTCGATACCGACCAGCGGCCCTTCATCGTGATCTGGGAGCGTCCCGGTGGGCCGGGGCGCGACGCTCCCGCAGCTCACCGCAGCAGAGTGTGAGGATGTGCCGCATAACCCGATTTGCCGTTGCACTTGTGCGCCTCCGTCTGCTGCGTGCGTCTGTCCCGATCCGTTCCGTCATCCGACGTTCGCGGACTCGATGGGCCCGCAGGGAGGAACGCCCGGCCGGTGTGCGATCGATGGCATGGTGAGGCCGGACGTCCGTCCGCCGTACGCTACATGAACTCATTGGGGAACTGCTTCGCGATGCCGCCGGCGAGCGCGTCCGAGATCGTGTAGATGTTGCTCAGCATCGCGCCCCACGTCTTCGCTTCCTGCTCGTAGTTCCCGGAGGCGACCGCGTTGCGCTCGGCGATATGCTGCGCGACGTGCGCGCCGAGGAAGGACAGCACGGCGTTCTTCGGCAGGTTGGGATTGGCTGAACTCAGGAGTGTCGCGAGCTGGTCGCCGTTCTTCGTCATCTTCGCCGCCGCCGCGTTCTTCCTGGCCTCGTCGCCCTTGAGGTCCGCCAGGCAGTAGTCCTTGACCGCGTTCACGTGATTGGCGAACAGTCTGCCGAACTCATCGCCCGCTTCTTCACCCACTGGATCGTCGCGTTCACGGCCTCGAGGCCCGCGTTGGTGAGACGGTGGCGATGGTAGGTCAGGACGTTGGGCAAGTGGCGGCGGATCAACCAGGCCACCTGCGCCATCGGCTTGAGCCGGCTGTGCGTGGCGTGCCAGAACCAGCGCGCGAAGAACGTGCGGGCCGCCGTGCGATACGTGTACTCCCAGAAATGCCGGAAGCGTTCT
>Ga0209810_1003087_pt1 | contig 18231 bp, 14 predicted proteins | sample Coa_R1_7_FD_187159 | JGI IMG/M metagenome (GOLD analysis project Ga0209810, IMG submission 187159) | Surface soil microbial communities from Centralia Pennsylvania, which are recovering from an underground coalmine fire - Coalmine... | ecosystem: Environmental > Terrestrial > Soil > Unclassified...
GCCGGTTCCCCCCGGCTTTACCATCACCACCGAAGCCTGCAACGCTTACTACGATGCCAACAAGCAGTTCCCGGAAGGCATGTGGCAACAGGCGCTGGCCGCGCTGAAGATCGTGGAGCAGCAGACGGGCAAGGGTTTTGGCAGGAAGGAGAATCCCCTGCTGGTCTCTGTGCGCTCCGGCGCAAAGTTCTCCATGCCCGGCATGATGGATACCGTCCTCAATCTGGGCCTCAACGACGAAACCGTGCAGGGGCTGGTGGCGCTGACCAACGACGAACGCTTCGCCTATGACGCCTACCGCCGCTTCATTCAGATGTTCAGCAAGATCGTGCTGGACATCGAGGCGAGCAAGTTCGAGGAGGTGCTGGACGAGTATAAAAGGCGGGCCGGAGTGGCAAGCGACGCCGAAATTCCGGCGGACGCGCTCAAACAGATGGTGCAGGACTTCAAGCAGATCGCCGAGCGTGAGTCCGGCGCGCCATTCCCCACCGATGTCTACCAGCAGTTGAGCAAAGCCATCGAGGCCGTCTTCTCCTCATGGAATAACAAACGCGCCATCGACTACCGCAACGCGCAGAAGATTCCGCACAATCTGGGAACCGCCGTCAATGTGCAGAGCATGGTCTTTGGCAATATGGGCAACGATAGCGGCACGGGCGTAGCCTTCACGCGCGACCCCAACACTGGCGAGAAGCAGTTGTACGGCGAGTATCTGCTGAACGCGCAGGGCGAAGACGTGGTGGCCGGCATTCGCACGCCCTCGAAGATCAGCCGCCTGGCCGAGGAACTGCCCCACGTCTACGAGCAGTTCCAGCAAATCGCCCAGCGTCTGGAACAGCACTACCACGACATGCAGGACCTCGAATTCACGGTAGAGAAGGGCCGTCTCTACATGCTCCAGACGCGCTCTGGCAAACGCACGGCGCAGGCCGCCGTTAAGATTGCCGTCGATATGGTAGAAGAGGGCCTGATCAGCGAGCAGGAAGCGGTCAAGCGCGTCGAACCCAACCAGGTTTACCAGCTTCTGCTGCCGCGCTTCGACGAGGAGGAGAAAAAACGAGCCGCCAGCGAGGGACGCCTGCTGGCAAAGGGCCTCAACGCCTCGCCTGGCGCCGCTTTCGGCAAGGCTGTTTTTGACGCTGACCGCGCCGAGCAACTGGGCAAATCCGGCGTGCAGGTCGTGCTGGTGCGGCGGGAGACCAGCCCGGACGATGTGCATGGCATGCTGGCGGCGAAAGGCATCCTGACCTCGCGTGGAGGCGCGACCAGCCACGCAGCGGTGGTGGCGCGCGGCCTCGGCCTGCCCTGCGTGGCCGGTTGCGAAGGCATTCAGGTCAGCGAGGAAGAGGCCCTTTTCCGCGTCGTCGGCTCCGATATCGTCATTCGCGAGGGCGACGATATCTCTATCGATGGCGCGAGCGGCGAGGTCTTCGCGGGCATCATCAAGACGGTTGCGCCGGACTATGAGAAGGAAGTTGACCTGCGCAAGCTGCTGGACTGGGCCGATCACTATCGTCGCCTGGGCGTGTGGGCCAACGCCGACTACCCGCGCGACGCGCAGCGCGCCGTCACCTTCGGCGCCGAAGGCATCGGCCTCTGCCGCACCGAACATATGTTTATGGAGCAGGAACGCCTGCCCATCGTGCAGAAGATGATCCTGGCGAAGGCGAAAGAGGAACGCCAGCAGGCGCTCGACCAGCTCCTGCCCTTCCAGCGCAGCGACTTCAAAGGCATCTTCCAGGCGATGGTCAACCCGCAGACGGGCGAGGGCTACCCGGTCGTCATTCGCCTGATCGACCCGCCCCTGCACGAATTCCTGCCTTCCTATGAAGACCTGCTGGTCGAAGTGACGCGGCTGGAGACGCAGGGCGGCCACGAGGAGGAACTGGCGGAGAAAAAGGCCATGCTGGAAGCCGTCGGGGCCATGCGCGAGATGAACCCGATGCTCGGCCTGCGCGGCTGCCGTCTCGGCCTGCTCTTCCCGGAGATCAACGTCATGCAGACCCGCGCCATCCTGGAAGCCGCGATTGAACTGACGAGGCAGGGCATGAAGTTGCAGCCCAAGATCATGATTCCGCTCGTCGGGCATGTCAACGAGCTGAAAGAGGTGCGCCGCCAGCTTGAGGCCGTCGCGCAGCAGATCACGGATGAGGCCGGGGTCAGGGTCGATTACAAATTCGGCACCATGATCGAACTGCCGCGCGCCGCCCTCACCGCCGGACAGATCGCGCAGGTGGCAGACTTCTTCAGCTTCGGCACCAACGACCTGACGCAGACCACCTTTGGCTTCAGCCGCGACGACGCCGAGGGCAAGTTCCTGCTGCGCTACATCGACGGCCTTGAGGAGCCGGGCCTGAAGGAAAAGGTCAAGATTCTGCCCGTCAACCCCTTCCAGACGCTCGACCGCGAGGGCGTGGGCCAGCTCATCCGCATGGCAGTCGAAAATGGGCGCGCCGCCAACCCGAAGCTGGAAGTCGGCATCTGCGGCGAACACGGCGGCGACCCCGACAGCATCGAGTTCTGCAACGAAATTGGACTCGACTACGTCAGTTGCTCGCCCTATCGCGTCCCCGTCGCCCGCCTCGCCGCCGCCCAGGCCGCGCTGAGCATGGCGGAGAAAGATAAGTAATCTTCCAGTGAGCGAAAGGCCGGTAAAAGCTGAACCGGTTCAGCTTTTACCGGCCTTTCGCTCACTGGAAGATTTTCCAGACCTGCTAGATGCGTACCAGTACCTTTAACACCCCCGGTTGCACCGCGCGCTCAAAGGCCGCCAGCGCCTCATCCAGCGTATAGCGATCGCTAATCAGCGAGCGCACATCAACGCGGCGCTGGTTGAGCGCGCGCAGGGCCGGGGCGAACGGCCCGCAGCGCGACCCCTGCACGCGAATCTCATCAATGACGATGGGAGCGAGGTGCAGGTTGCTGCGAGCCGCCACCGTGCTTTTCAAGATAACCGTCCCACGCGGGCGCGCCAGGCGCAGCGCCATTGCCAGCCCGGCCTCCGAACCGGTGCATTCCACCACCAGATCGACGCGCTCGCCCCCACGCAGCAACGCATTCTCGTCCTCCCCGTCAACCCGTTCGGTCAGGACTCCATGGCGACGGGCCAGCGCCAGCTTCTCCTCATGCCTGCCCAGCATCGTCACCTCGCAGCCGTTCAGCGCCAGCACCTGCGCCGCCAGCTGGCCCATCTTGCCATCGCCCAGCACCACCACTCTGTCCGTTGGCCTCACATGCACCTGCTCCAGCATCTCAAAATTCGCCGCCAGCGGCTCCACAAAGACCGCCTCCTCATCGCTCACCTCATCCGGCACCAGGTGCAAATTCTGCATCGGCAGCGTCAGAAAATCCGCGAACGCCCCATCGCGTCCGCCAATCCCCAGCGTCGTGCGGCGCGGGCAATGGCTCGCCATCCCCTGCTGACAATAAGCGCAATCAGCGCGGTAACATGCCGCGTTAATCTCCCCCACCACGCGCCTGCCCGCAAACCGCTCGCGCGCCTGCTCATCGCCGCAAATCTCCACCACCACCCCCTCAAACTCATGCCCCACCACCCCCTCAAACCCCAGATACCCGCGCACAATCTCCACATCCGTGTTACAGATTCCCGCCTGCACCACCCGAATCAGCGCCTCTCCCTCTGCGGGCAATGGCTCTGGATATCGCTTCTCAAGCCGCAGCCTGCCATGCTCAAACACCAGCGCACGCATAGCAACCCTCCTCTCTGACTACCGTCAAACCTGTTTCCCGGAAGAACGCCATCAGTTCACCGGCCATCCATTATACATTAAAGAATTCTCTCAAAGGAAATAGCTCTGGAGAGGGGTGCAAGTAACTCAATCGTCAGGGGCAATGGCCGCGATACCGGGGACGGTAGCGGCGATGGTCTGGTAGATGTAGCAGAAATCGTAGGCGGCCACATGGGTGGGTAGTAGCCCGGAGCCAGCACGCTGTGGTCAAAGAGGGGGCGGTAGGAGCTGACATCGAAGAGTCTCTTCTTACCCACTTTTATTGTATCACCTCCTGTCAATTCGCACACTGCCTTTTTGGACGATTTTTTCTGGCGTTCTTTCCTCTATACTCATAAAGCGTGTTAGCCTGAAGGATGTCATCAAATGATCAAAGAAGGAATTGCCAGGGGAGTGAAATAGATGGGTTCCTATGTGTATGGTTTTCAGGATATTGACAGAACAAAACTCATGCTTGTTGGGGGGAAAGGCGCAAACCTGGGGGAACTTTCCAGGATTGAAGGAATACATGTACCGGATGGCTTCTGTCTTTCTACTGAAGCCTTTCAAAGAATCATCCGGGAAACGCCGTCGATCAACGAATTACTGGATCAGTTATCGCTTCTCAAGGTGGAAGACCGGGAGAAAATCAGCGAACTGAGCGCCGGGATGCGCAGGGTCATCGAAGGGACAGCCATCCCTGAAGACATTCAAGAAGAGATCAACCGCTTCCTCTCCCTGTCTGGTGAAAACAATGCCCGGGCAGTACGATCCAGCGCCACTGCAGAGGATTTATCGACGGCCTCCTTTGCGGGCCAGCAGGAGACGTATTTGAACATTATCGGCAAGGAGGCAATCCTCAAGCATATCAGCAAGTGCTGGGCCTCGCTCTTTACCAATCGAGCGATCATCTACCGCCTGCAAAACAGCTTCGACCATCGGCAAGTCCAACTGGCTGTGGTCGTTCAGAAGATGGTCTTTCCGCAGGTGTCAGGAATTTTGTTTACTGCCGACCCTGTCACTTCTAACAGGAAGGTGGTATCCATTGATGCCAGCTTCGGACTCGGTGAGGCCCTGGTCTCCGGCCTGGTGAATGCTGATACTTATAAAGTGCGTAACGGCAAGATTATCGATAAGAAGATAGCCAGCAAGAAGCTGGCTCTTTCTGCCTTAAAAGATGGCGGTACAAAAGAACGGGCGATTGAGCCTGAGCGGCAGAACAGGCAAGCGTTGACGGATGAGCAGATTGTGCAGCTTGAGCGCACAGGGAGAAAGATCGAAGAGCATTTCGGTTGCCCCCAGGACATCGAATGGTGTCTGGTTGATGATACATTCTTTATTGTCCAGAGTCGACCGATCACTACTTTATACCCCATCCCGGAAGCAACTGATCGGGAAAATCACATGTATATCTCTGTTGGTCATCAACAGATGATGACCGAGGCCATGAAACCACTGGGAATATCCCTATGGCAGTTAACAGCCGCGCGGCCCATGTATCAAGCCGGTGGAAGGTTGTTTGTTGATATCACACAGGAGCTGGCCTCACCTGTCAGCAGAGACATTCTGGTAAATGGTCTGGGACAACACGACCCGCTCATAAAAGACGCGCTCATGACCATCATAGAGCGGGGAGATTTTATTAAAACGTTCGTAGATGATAAGCAAGGACAGCGTCCCGGTAAAAGCAATAAAGGGGTATCGCCCGCAGGTTCTCAAACAGACATCGAAAATGATCCGGCTGTCGTTTCTGATTTGATCAGGAGGAGCCAGTCATCGATAGAAGAGTTAAAACAAAACATCCAGACGAAATCAGGGTCAGATTTGTTTGATTGTATCCTGGAAGATATTCAGCAACTGAAGAAGATTTTATTTGACCCACGAAGTTCGAGGGCGATCAGAGCTGCTATGGATGCCGCATCATGGATCAATGAAAACATGAAGAAGTGGTTGGGCGAACAGAACGTAGCAGACACGCTTGCTCAATCCGTACCCAACAATATTACGGCGGAAATGGGTCTGGCGCTACTGGATGTCGCAGATGTGATTCGTCCTTATCCAGAGGTCATTGAGTTTTTACACCAGGTAAAAGATGAGCATTTTCTGGATGAACTGGTGAAGTTCGATGGCGGACAGGAAAGCCGGGATGCTATCTCTGCTTTTCTTAACAGATACGGAATGCGAGGGGTTGGAGAAATCGATATTACGAAAACCCGGTGGAGCGAAAAACCAGCAACACTTGTCCCCATAATTCTCAGCAATATCAGAAATTTTGAGCCTGGCGCCAGCAAGCAGAAATTTGAGCAAGGGCGACTGGAGGCGCTGAAAAAAGAGCAGGAGCTGTTAGAGCGATTGCAGCAATTACCCGATGGTGAACAGAAAGCCAGAGAGACAAAACGAATGATCGACCTGATGCGGAATTTCAGCGGCTATCGTGAATATCCAAAATACGGCATTGTTAGTCGCTACTTCGTGTATAAGCAGGCGTTACTGAAAGAAGCCGAACGACTCGTACAGGCCAACGTTCTTCATGAAAAAGAAGATATCTACTATCTCACGTTTGAAGAACTTCGCGAAGTTGTGCGCACAAAAAAACTGGATTACCAGATCATCAGCAAACGAAAAGACGAGTACAGATTCTATGAAAAACTCACTCCGCCACGTGTTATTACGTCTGATGGTGAAATCGTTACAGGCGAGTATAAACGAGAAAATCTCCCGCCTGCGGCTCTTGCAGGTCTCCCTGTCTCTGCCGGAGTGATAGAGGGACGAGCGCGTGTCATCCTGCGCATGGAAGATGCTGATCTCGAAGATGGAGATATATTAGTCACCTCCTGTACTGACCCCAGCTGGACACCGGTGTTTGTTTCCATAAAAGGTCTGGTCACCGAGGTTGGCGGACTGATGACCCATGGAGCAGTGATCGCACGTGAATATGGCTTACCGGCAGTTGTCGGAGTAGAAAATGCTACCAGGCTGATAAAAGATGGGGAACGAATTCGCGTGCATGGAACAGAAGGCTATGTAGAAATCTTATAATTCCTGCGCCTGCTCTTTGAACTGGTGGCTCGCGCTCACACCATAGTTCATGCAGTGGACTTGAAGGAATGTTTTCCCATCGGCACGAGAAATATGGTATATATAAGTCAGGTATGCAACTCTGCTGAGGCCGACTGGAAAGCCGGTGAATGGTGAACCGGGTCGTGTGAAACTGTGCTAGAGGTAGACATGGAGATAAACAGGAAGCAGCAAATAAAAACGTTGTGGCACTGGCTGCAATTTCCGCTGCTGGCGCTGCTGCTGCTCGCCGGTATCTTCTGGCTGCACTGGCAACACTAACTTCTCGCAGGCAAAGTCGCTCTCAGGCGCCATTTTGCCCGATGGGACAAAACACTCTTAAACATGGGACGCTTCTTGCTATCCTGGCCTGTAAGCGTGTATCACAGGGCTAACAGGCTTATTCGTCAAAACTCTCAAGGAACTCTATTGCCTCGTCAGTATTTCCGAAGGTATAGTGATGAGAGTCGTCAAGAGTAATTTCTATGGTCACTTCAGGATCGCTCACTTTACGGGGTATTGCTGTATCTAAAGTTTCTTTCAAGCTGTTACGCAGGGCTGGCTCAATGTCTGCCAGTAATTTACGGGCAATTTCCTGGCGATCCTTTTCTGGCAGCTGGCTCCAGTTGTGCCAGGCTGCGAGGGCTTTGTTACGTTCTTTTTCCCCCCAGCGTAAATCAACGCCATAATCCGTAAGGGTGGTGACGATTTTCTCGAAACCAACCTCAAAGAGCGTTACATCGAAGCTCTCCATCATAGCTTTGGATGACGCGCTCCAGCGGCCTGCGATGACGGCAATGGACTTGCGAATGGTTGGAAAGGTGCGCCGCAAACTATAGTGAGCGGTGCAGATCCAGCTTCCTTTGTCCCGATTGTGCTTTGTGTAGCGAATATACTTTGACTCAATGAGAACAAGGGGCTGCAATCGCTCGCTGGCGATGACGGAGTCGATGTTATATTCATTGCCGTCGGCATCCTTTAAGAGCAGCTTTGTGGGCCGTCCGTTGCGTTTGCTGTCTGGTCCAACGGTGACATACACACAGCCATTTTCCTCAGCAATAGGCCGTAGAAGGCGATTCACTTCGCTCTCAATCAATGCTCCAATTGCCTCACCCAGCGTACTGCCGGGGTTAGCAACCTGTTCACCATCCATCGCCGTCTCCTCTTTTCTCTGCTGCTCTCGCTATGATAACAATAGCGGTAGAGAGAATCAAGGCAGGGCTTCTTTGTAGCGGCGGATGGCTTCGAGGTGCTGCGCGAGGGTGGTGAAGCCCGCGCCCATGGTGTTGAAGCAGATGTGGGTGGCGCCGAGGGCCTGCCATTGCTGTGTCTGGCGCAGCCACTCGTCGAGGTTGCCGTCTCTGGCGTTGATCTGCGCTTCGATGCCGAAGGTGGCGGGGTCGCGGCCCACTTCTTGCAGGTAGACGCGTAGTTGCTGGATGGCCTGCTGCATCTGTTCGTTGGGGCGGCCAAGTGGGAACCAGCCGTCGGCCAGGCGGGCAGTGCGGCGCAGCAGAACATCGGCCCTGCCGCCTGTCCAGATGGGGATACTGCGATGGATGGGAAGCGGGTTAATACCGGCCTCGTTGACGGTGTGGAACTGTCCGTGATAGGTGACGATCTCCTGACTCCACAGCAGGCGCAGCAGTTCGATCTGCTCCTCAACGATGCGCCCGCGCCGGTGAAAGTCCATGCCCAGCGCCTCGTACTCCACAGGGTTCCAGCCCACGCCGATGCCCAGGCGCAGCTTGCCGCCGCTCAGGACATCCACTTCCGCCGCCTGCTTGGCGACAAGAGCCGTCTGTCGCTGCGGCAGGATCATGACGCCGGTGACCAGTTCCAGCGAGGTGAGCGCGGCCAGGTAGCCGAAGAGGACAAACGGCTCGTGAAACTGGTCGCGATAGGTATAGCCGCGCCATTCGGGTCGCCGCGCCGGGTCAGCCCCCAGCACGTGGTCATAGGCGACCAGATGGCTATAGCCCAGCCCTTCAACGGCCTGCGCGTAGTCGCGAATGCTTTGCCTGTCAGGCCCGATCTCGGTTTGCGGAAAAACGACTCCAGAGAGCATATATCCATTCCTCTCACTTTGAAAATATACCCAACAACGTGTCATGCGGAGCGGCAGCGAAGCATCTCTGGTAGTCAGAGCGACCGGCGAGTTGCCTCGGATGCTTCGCTGCCGCTCCGCATGACACGTTGTTGGAGTTGGTTTTCTATGACATGCTGCTTTTGATGGTATTATGGTATCACAAACCCTTTTTGGATGCGTAATGCGTAAGGGGGTGACAGGTCGACGTTTTTGAAAGGATTGACGATAAACGAGAGAACGACAGAGAGGAGGCTGAGATGTGGAAAAAACTGGCGGTGACCGCGACGGTGGTCGGTGCCGTCTTCGCGGGTGGAAGATGGCTGCGGGCGCGCGAGCAGAAGCGGCGCATGCAGCATACAAGCGAGAGCGGCCAGGCATATCAGCAGGCGAAGACGCGCATCCTCATCCTGGGGGCTGGCTTCGGCGGGCTGGCAACCGCGCTCAAGCTTGACGAGCAACTGAAAGAGGCCGATGATGTCAGCATTCTGGTAGTGGATCGCAACAACGATTTGCTGTTCACGCCGCTGCTGTGGACGGTGGCGAACGGGCGCGCCAACGTGGATGATGTGGTCGTTCCCATCCGCGCGTTCCAGCGAGGGAGACGCTTCCATGTCCTGCATGCGGAGGTCGAGCGTATCGACCTTGAGCGCAGGGAGGTGCAGACCTCGGCTGGCTCGCGCCCGTACGATATTCTCGTGATTGCGCTGGGCAGCCATACGGCGGTGGCCGATCTGCCGGGTCTGCGCGAGCATGCCTTCCCCTTCCATACGCCCGCCGATGCCCTGCAATTGCGCAACCATCTGATCGACGCCATTGAGAGCGCGCATCAGGCTGAGACGGAGCAGGAGCGGCAGGAGTGGCTGACCTTTGTGGTCGGCGGCGCGGGCGATACCGGCATTGAACTGGCGGCCATCATCAATGATTACATCAGGACAGGGCTGTTTGCCGAATATCCCTGGCTGGCCGATACACATATCCGCGTCATCATTGTTGGGCGCGGGGAGCGTGTCCTTCCCATGAGCGACCCGCGCACCTCGTCGCTGGTGCGCCGGGCGTTGGAGCGAGAAGGCATCACGGTGCTGACGGGGACGGCGATCAATGCGGTCACGGCCTCGACGGTGGAAACGACCGATGGCCCTATTGCCGCGCGCACGCTCTTCTGGGCGGCAGGCATCACCGCGCCCGATGTGGTTGCTCAATTACCGGTTGAGCATGCCAGGAACGGGGCCATCACGGTCGATAACTTCCTGCGCATCCCCGGCTATCCTGAAGTCTACGTGGTCGGCGATGTGGCCTGGGCCTTCGATGCGGTGACGCATGCCCCCGTTCCCGCTACGGCGCAGGCGGCGCGAGACGAGGGCTACTATGTGGGCAGGACCATCGCCGCGCAGTATCTGGGCAGACGCGTGAAGGCATATCGCTACCAGCCGCTGGGCCACCTGGCGCTGCTCGGTCGCTTCACCGGCGTGGCGGAGATCGGGCCGATGGCCTTCGGCGGCTTTATTGCCTGGCTGCTCTGGCATCTAGCCTACCTGCAGCGTATCCCATCCTGGCCCAAACGGGTCGAACTGGTAACAGGCTGGCTGCTCTCCGCCATCTTCGGCCCCGAAACCGGCCAGTTACGCCTGGGTACCGGCTTGCAGCGCGAACGCGAGCAAATCGAAGCAACCGGGACACGGGGTACAGGATAGAGCGCGAGCAAGCCGCTCACATCCCTGCAGTCCGACCCTTAAGGTCGGACTGCTCGCACTGCAAGCTATTCTCAATCACCTGCTCATAGAGCCTGACGTAATTCTCAGCCATGACCCGCGCAGAGAAATACTCCTCAACGTAGGGGCGCAGATTATCTCTCTCAATCTCGTCGATACGGCCCATGTGCTGAACCATGTCGGCGACATCGCGAACCAGGAAGCCGCTTTCCCTGTTCACCACAATCTCCGGCGCCGCGCCGCGCGCGAAGGAAATGACCGGGCAGCCGCAGGCCATCGCCTCGATCATCACCATGCCAAACGGCTCTTCCCATTCAATGGGATTGAGAAAGCCGCGCGCCCGGCTGAGCAGGCGCACTTTCTGCCGCATATTCACCGGGCCGACATATCTGATCTGTTTATCGTCAATCTGCGGCTTTATCTGCTCCTGAAAGTAGGAGAACGCGCTTTTCACATAGCGATCAATCGTCCCGGCCAGCACAAGGGGAACGTTGGCCTCCTTTGCCGCCTCAATTGCCAGGTGTGGCCCCTTCTCAGGGACAAAACGCCCCAGCCAGACCCAGAAGTCATCTCGTTTCGCGCGCCGCGTGCGATACTGACTCATCTCCACGCCATTATGCACAACCCCCACAAAGTTGAGCGGAAGCTTTTCCTGCCTGCGCGCGCTTTCGCTGATGGCGACCAACGGCACTGCCGAAGCCCAGTCCATGTAATAGCGGTCGGCATCGCCCGGTTCGCCTTCGGGCGTGCGATCAAAAGGAAAATGGCTATGCAGCGTTGTGATATGCGGCATACTCAGAGCGGCTGTGAGCGGTAACACATACAGGTCGGCGCCCGATGAAAGATGAGTATGCACGATATCGAAATCCCCCTCTTTCACTGCTTCCAGCGCCTTCTGTAAATGGTAAAAGGCTTTGAGATGCCGGGTCCAGGCCACGCCTTCTTTTAGCAGTGAGCGGGGGAAAAAGGAGACGAGCTTTGCCGAAGTTTTTGCGTCACCGGGCGCAAACAGGGTCACATCATGACCCTGCGCAACCTGCTGCTCCACCAGATTGTAGATAACATTTTCCGTTCCGCCATAATTTTTCGGCGGAACAGTTAGCCAGGGCGGCGCAATCTGCGCAATCTTCATGGGCTTCCTTCCTCGTTATTGTACGTCCCTACCATATAGACGGGAAAGAGGGCGAAGTGGTGTCGAGGAATGCGTGGCAACCTTCATTTCATGCTTTCCCTTCGCTCCACTCAGGGCTAAAGGCTCTTTTTCGTTCAGCACGGCATATCGGTATCGGTTTTTTTCTGGTCTTCGCCATACGGCGCCGGGGATTCAGCAACCTTGCGCAATTTTTTGCTGGACTTTTGCACGGGTTGCCGCTTGAGATGTTCAGTAATGTCCACAATAGCGGCGCGTTTGCGTGGCTTTTTCTCTTTCGCTTCTGTGAGATTCGGGGCAGGCGTGGGTTTCTGGCGCGGGCCGTAGAGGCGCTCGGCCATCGCTTCGACGGTCTCCATGACTTCTTTGAGGACGGGCTTTTGCTTGAAGAAGATGACCTCGCTGCTCACGCCCTCGAAGGCTTCGGGGGTGATTTTGAGGCCGTCGTAGACGAGCAGGAGCAGGTGGGAGCAGTTGGCGGCGCGCACCTTTTCGACTTTGCGCCGCAGATAGTTGGGATGCCAGTAGCCAACGAGTTCGATCAGGATGCGGCGGCTCTCGTCCTGCGTGTCGACGAGCAGGAAGTCTGGCACCATAACGGTGTCGCCGAGCAGCAGCACGTCACTTTCCCGCGAAATGCGCCAGTGGCCGCGTCTGCCGCCGAATTTCTCCTCGAACTCGGCGGCGAAATCGGCTTCCAGGCGGCTATCGAAGAGGCCGGAGTTTTTGAAGTGCGATTGCAGCATGCTGGTATGGTCGAGGGAGTAGAGCTTCTGGCCCTGCGCCTGCGGCGGGAAAACCTCGGCCTGCATCTGCCAGCGTTCGCACAGCAGCAGCGCGGGCAGGAAGGCGGCAAGCTGCCGCCCGTAACGCAGCGTGGCGGTGACAAAAGGCGAGATTGGCCCGTCGAGATCGATGCGATAACCGCCCTCTGGCATTGGCTCGGCCCAGAACATCAACTTGAAGAGTTTGATGTATTTCCACAGGTCTTTGTAGTTGCTGGTGACTTCGATGGTGATGTGCGAGGCCCAGTAGAGCGCGCCGCGCGCCAGTTCCAGATTGTAGCGGGTGAGCAGGCCGGTCGGAGTCCACTCCGGGCCGACGTCGGTGAGCCGATAGGTGGCGTGGCGGTCGGCAAAGAGCATCTCCTCCAGTTCGATGGGGGAGAGGTCGTGTTCGTCGGCGATCTGCTGAAGCACGTCGGCGCGTGTTTTCGGATGAAAGATATCCGCGCTGGCGAAGACAGGGCCGCGCGCGAAGACGCGCTCGCGCAGAGTGGCGGGGGGCAGCGGCGTCTCGATGGGCGTGAAGGTAGCCGCGTCGGTCAGCACTTTTGCCAGCCCACGTATCAATGTGTAGTCCAGGCTGGCCCCTTCGTAGGCATGCAGCGCCTCCTCCCAGGCAGCCTGCGTCTGGCCCTTATGCTGGCGCAACAGGGCGATGAGGTCGCGCGCGATCTGTTGCAGGGCCGGATTCTGCTCGTTGACCATTTCGACCAGCAGGTTGGAACCCTGGATGCGCAGACGGGGTTTGATCAAATCGCCGGTCAGCATCAGCTTTGCTCCCTGGGAACCTGGCGGCGACGCGCCTTACCCTCTTCTATCGTGTTGCGCGCGATGACCTCGACCAGCAGGGCTTGCAGCGGCTCCTTTTTGCGCAGGATACGGCCCAGCCGTTGCAGGTATTCGCGCTTGCTGGCTCCTCCGCCCAGCACGATGGCCACTTTGGCCTCCGGCACGTCAACGCCCTCGTTCAGCACTTTCGAGGTGACGATTACGCTATAGCTGCCAGCCTGGAAGCCGTCCAGAATGTGTTTGCGCTCGGCCACGCCCGTCTCGTGCGAGATGACGGGAACGAGGTGCTGCCGCGCAATGGCATAGGCGACGGCATTAGACTCGGTGAAAATCAGGATGCGCTCCCCGTTGTGTTCGCGCAGCAGGGCATCCAGCGCGGTGAACTTGCCCTGGCAGCTTTCGAGCAGGCTGAGCAGTTGTCGGCGGGCCAGCCAGGCGCGGCGGGCGCCGGTATCCTTCGCTGAGAGGCGCATCAATTCGCGCAGCCAGCCGGGGCCGTGCGATTTGCGCAGGCCACGCTCACGTACAAAGCCGGTGTAGACGGCGTAGGCCGCATCGTAGGCGGCGCGCTCTTCAACGGTCAGATCGACGCGCAGGCGCTGCGTGCGATACTCCGCCAGTTGCTTGCCTACCAGCGTTTCGAGCCGTTGTTTGTAGACAATCGGCCCGATCAATTCGTCGAGCCGCCAGCGATTGCCTGTCTGCTCGTACTCTTCCGGGTAGGTGGCTGTCAGGCCCAGTCGGTAGGGGGCGGGCGACATCAGCGCGGCCTCGCCCCACGTTTTCGCGGGCAGGTGATGCACTTCATCGCAAATGAAGAGCTTGAACGTATTGCCATATTCGGCGATCAGGTCGCCTGCCGAGTGGTAGGTGGTGACGGTCAGCGGCAATACTCGTTTCTCGCCGCTATAATAGACACCGATCTCCGTCTGGAAGGCGTTGGTTAAGAGCGCGTACCACTGGTAAAGCAGGTTCATTGTTGGCACCAGCACGACGGTTGAGGCGTTGACGTGCTGGATGGCGTGCGTCGCCACCAGCGTCTTGCCCGCGCCCGTCGGCAGGACAATGCTGCCGCGCCCCTGCGCCTCTTTCCATGCCGCCAGCGCCTGCGCCTGGTAATCATGCAGCTCTCGACTATCGTGCAATTCCAGTTTGAGCGGCTGCCAGCGCGCAATGTTGTTGCGAATCCCCTGCTGCCGCATCCAGTCGCGCAGTGAGGCGTAGTGGTACGCTTCGCAGCGCCAGCGGCTCCTGACAAACTGGAACGGGGACGGAACGTCCTCGATCTCATCAGCGTGCTGGAGGACGAGCGTTCCCCCATGAAAGAACATGGAAGCATTCATGCTGACGGGGCTTCACTTCTAGTTAAGTCTCTATCTGCTATGAGGGCTTTATCAATGGGTTGTTACCTTACAAACGTTTGATAGGGAGAGGGGAAGCAGTATTTCATTCAACCGGCTGGCTGAATGAAATGACTCCTTGAAGCCGTTAATCAGCGACTTCAGAATATTCTTGCACAGGTTCTGATTCTACCGTAAAAGCGGCTTCGAGTTCCGGTTCTGGCACGGGCAGCATCTCGATCAACGGCACGCGCTTCAACTCGGTCAGCCGGTTCTGCTCATCGACGAAGACAACCTTTGGCACCAGCGAGCGAATCTCCTGCTCGTCAAACTGGCCGTAGCTGATGATAATGACGATATCACCTTCGGCGGTCAGGCGGGCAGCAGCGCCGTTGAGGCAGATGACGCCGGAGCCGCGAGCGCCTGCGATGGCGTAGGTCTCCAGGCGGGAGCCGTTGGTCACATTGACCACCTGAACCTTCTCATAGGGGTAAATGTCGGCGGCTTCCAGCAAATCCTGATCAATGGTGATGCTGCCGATGTAGTTCAGGTTGGCCTGCGTGACGGTTGCACGATGAATCTTCCCCTTGCACATAGTGCGCTGCATAGTAGCAATTCCTTCCCATTCCTATCAATTCACTTGTCCGTTTGTAAAGGTGCTTTGCTTGCGGTTGCCGGAGCGCGCTGCCCCGCTCAACCCCTGTAGCGACGAGAGGATGTCTCTCTACTTTATCCTTTCCGTCCGCCAGCAGGTTCTATCATAGTAAACGATGGAAAGGCCCGAATGGGAACAGACAACTATGAAGGCCAACCCCGACGTGTCATGCTTCGCCGCGCTCAGCATCTTTACTGTGTCATGCTGAGCGTAGCGAAGCATCTTTACCGGGCTATGCTGATCGCTTACCTGCCTCAGATGCTTCGCTGCGCTCAGCATGACACGTCGGGGTCAGCGTTCATGACCGGTTAAAATCCTACCTGCCCAGAGCCTTCTGGTAACGGCGGTTGATCTCATCCCAGTTGACCACGTTCCACCAGGCGTTGAGGTAGTCGCCGCGCATATTCTTATACTTGAGGTAGTAGGCATGCTCCCAGACATCGTTGCCCATGATGGGATAGAGGCCGTCCATCAGCGGGCTGTCCTGGTTGGCGGTCGAGATGACGGAGAGTTTGCCGTTCTGGTCGGCCACGAGCCACGTCCAGCCGGAGCCGAAGCGTTTGAGGCCGGCATCGTTGAGGGCCGCTTTGAAGGCTTCGAAGGAGCCGAAAGCCTGGTTGATGGCGTCGGCAATGGGGCCGGTGGGGTTGCCGCCGCCATTGGGCGTCATAATCTTCCAGAACATCGAGTGATTGGCATGGCCGCCGCCGTTGTTGCGCACGGCGACGCGAATGTTCTCTGGCACATCGTTGATGCGGCGCATCAGGTCTTCGATGTCGATGTTGCCGAATTCGGGCGCGTTCTGGATGGCCGCGTTCAGGTTGTTGACGTATGCCTGCGCGTGCTTATCATGGTGCAGGTGCATCGTCTCTTCGTCGATGTAGGGTTCCAGCGCGTTGTAAGCGTAAGGTAGGGGTTCGAGTTCAAATGCCATACGTTTTCTCCTTTGAAAATAGTCTGTTTGTGTTGTGAGTGTTCACACAGTATCGCTCAGTGCCTGGCTCTGCCAGGATAGCCATGTCAATGATAGCTTCTCTATGGCAATGACGTTGGGTAGAGCGCGGACACCCCGTATGCGAGAAAGCAGATAGAGGTGAGCCTCACGTATTCCCACATTAGTTGTAATACCTGTGTGCCAGAATGTCAAGCAGTAGCATACTGAAGTCGCCAGATACGCACCGCGCTGTTGCTGGCGGAGGCAAGGGATACCCCATCCGGCGACCACGCCAGTGTGCGCACCCAGGCCGTGTGGTCGCGGTATATGCAGCAGCATTGCCCTGTCGCAGCCTGCCAGACCTGAATGGCTCTATCATCGCCGCCAGAGGCGATGTACTGCCCATCCAGTGACCACGCCAGCGTTTTAACAGCCTGCCGATGTTCTCTGTAGACGCGGACAGTCTCCAGCGTAGCCGCATTCCAGACCAGGACGCGGCCATCATGACCGCCGGAAGCGAGCAGGCGGCCATCCGGCGACCATCCGAGGGCGTAGACGGGGACGCTGTGGTCGGAGTAGACGCTGATAGTTGTACCAGGTATAGCTCCACATGCCTGCCGCAGCATGACTGTGCCATCGAAGCTGGCAGAGGCGATGCGCTGCCCATCCGGCGACCAGCCAACGGCGAAGATGCGGTACTGATCCGCATGGCTGGCGAGGCAGGTGCCGTTGAGCGCCTCCCACACCTGTACCGTGCTATCGCCGTAATCGCCGCCGGAAGCGAGCAGACGGCCATCAGGCGACCAGGCGAGACTGCGCGCAAAACGCCGGTGGCCGCGATAGACGGTCAGCGTCCGGCCCGTCCGCGCCTCCCAGACGTGAATCGCCCCGCTCGTGTCGCCGGAAGCGAGCAGCAGCCCATCGGGCGACCACGCCGTACAGAGGACGCAATGCGTGTGCGCGCGATAGAACAGGGAAGATCGCCCGCTATCAGCCTCCCAGACGTGGACACTGGCATCACGCCCGGCAGAGGCGAGAGAGCGGCCATCGGGCGACCAGCAGACGGAGAAGACCTTATCGCTATGTCCGCGATAGACGAGCGTGGTCTTGCCTGAAGGCGCCGGAGAGGGCAAAGACATAGCTCAGTGTTCCTTCGGCCCTTCGGTGAGGAGATTGATGGCATGCGGCAGCACGGGCAGGATGACCTCCATGCACTCTTTAACGGCTTTCGGGCTGCCCGGCAGGTTGATAATGAGCGTGCGTCCGCGCGTGCCAGCCACGCCGCGTGAGAGCATGCCAAAAGGCGTATGTTGCAAGCTGGCGGCGCGCATGGCCTCGGCGATCCCTGGCGCTTCACGCTCAAGCACCGCCTTCGTCGCCTCAGGCGTCACATCGCGCGGGGCCATACCCGTACCGCCGGTGGTCAGGATGAGGCTCAAGCCCTTCTCATCGCTCCATTCGCGCAGCGTCGCCTCGATCTGCTCGCGTTCGTCGGGAATAATCGCCCCCGCGCTGATAACAGCTTCCGGCAGGCGCTGCTCTACCAGCGTGCGGATATTCTCCCCGCTCGTATCCACCCGCGCGCCAACCGCTCCACTATCGCTGATCGTGAGTACGCCAACAGTAATCATAGGCCGTCCCTTCTGCTCTTATGCCCCGCCCTGTTATGCTGAGTGAAGCGAAGCATCTCCGGCAACCATCACATCCGGCAAGGGCCTCGGATGCTTCGCTTCACTCAGCATGACAGGGCGGGGAACCTTCTTTATCGTTAGCGGTGCGCCAGTTCGCGCATGAGCGCGCCGATCTGGCGGCGCGAGCCATAGAGCCAGACAGTATATTCGTCCGGCAGCTCTTCCACCTCGACCTGACACTGCATCTCTGAGGCCAGCTTGCGCGCGATGGTCAGCAACTGGCTGCGTTCGGCCTCGTCGTGGCTCTGCGTGTTCAGCGCCAGCCGTCCCAGCCGCTCCTCCTGGCTCAACACGCCGCTAATCA
>Ga0209810_1003088_pt1 | contig 18231 bp, 18 predicted proteins | sample Coa_R1_7_FD_187159 | JGI IMG/M metagenome (GOLD analysis project Ga0209810, IMG submission 187159) | Surface soil microbial communities from Centralia Pennsylvania, which are recovering from an underground coalmine fire - Coalmine... | ecosystem: Environmental > Terrestrial > Soil > Unclassified...
CCGAGCCGACGACAACGCAGACGGCGTTCCGCCGCCCAAACCCTTCGGGCGACGGCAGTTTTGGCGCATATCATTGTTGCTGCGGCGGCCACAATGCGCGATGGCATTGCGTCCGTCCTCGCGCCGCGATCTGCGCCAAAACTGCTCGCCGCGCTGGTGCGTGGGTTTATGAGATGAGCTCTAAAAACTCAGCGGGCCGGGGCCGCTCAAGTGCGGCGGGCGCGGCAGCTCGGCATCCTGCGCGATCCGTTTCACCAAAGAAGAAGGGCTGAGCGCCTCTCCATAGTCCGCTTCGGTGGAGATTTTCGAGAGGTTGATCAGCGACGGTATCGTTGCGTCCGGATCGAATTGCCACTCGCCGTCGAGATCCAGCCCTTGTATGCGAACCAGTTGGTGCACCTCGTCAAGGTCCAGTCCGACGCGTTTACCGCCGAAGCGAAGGCGCAGACGGGCGGGACGCTCCAAGCGCACGAACTTCACGCCGTTGCGCGGGCCTAAGATCGCGTTCAGCCGCTTCGTCGCCGCCTGCAGCTGCTCGCCGAACGCCTTGAACGCGGATTCGGCATCTTCGTAAGCGACCGGCTGCTGCGCGTCGGAATCGACGGCGCTTTCGATTTCCCGCCGCGTGCGGATTCGCATGGCGGCCGCGACGATGGGGTTTTCGTGCGTGAACTTTTCGTCGAATGGGTCGGACATTTGCGCCGCAAGTATTCGGGCTGCGGGGCGGTGAACTCCGCCTCGACATGGACAAGCACGGCATGCCCATACCCGCGCACGAAGTCGTCGTCGACACGCCCGGCTGGCGCAAGATCAAACCGCGCATTCCGGATACGCCGCAGCGCCGCAAATTGGAACGGCAGCGCAGCATTCGCGAGCTCGTCTTCGGAATGCAGGACGGCATTCTGACGACGCTCGGTATCGTGACCGGCGTCGGGGAAGCCGAAGGCAAACAGTGGTTCGTCATCGTGAGCGGCCTGCTCGGGCTTATCTCCGGCGCGCTTTCGATGGGGGTGGGCGATTATCTCGGATCCAAGGCCGAGCGCGAGGTCGTACAAGCGGCGATCGAAATGGAACGATCGGAGATGGAGGCGAGCCCTGCGGACGAGTTCGCCGAGCAAGTTGCATACTACAAGCTCAAAGGCTTCAGTGCGGAAGAGGCGCACATGATCGTCAAGCGCCTCGCGCAGCATCCCGATATCTACCTGTACGAAATGATGCGCGACGAGTTCGGTATCGATCCGCGCATCGCGGATTCGCGCGATTTGCGCGGACCCATGGCGATTGCGGCTTCATTCGCCGCGGGCGCATTTTTGCCCGTGATTCCGTACTTCACGACGTGGAACGCGCGCACGACGCTGGTCGTGAGTTTGGCGCTGGCGATCCTCGGGCTTTTCGGCATCGGCTATTACGCCGGCAGGCTGAGCGATCGCAATCCGTGGCACAAAGGGCTGGAAATCGTAGCATTCGGCATGGTGGTCTTCGCGCTCTCATGGCTCGCAGGCTACTTCATCCCCTCGCTGTTCGGTCATCGTCCCGGAGGGATGATAGCGGGATGATCGCGCGCGTGCTGTATGCGCTTTGCGCGGCGGCGTTGCTGAGCGCGTGCACGCAGAGCGCCTATCCGTCGCCCTCGACGCGCGAGACGCTGCGCATCGCGGTTCCGCAAGACGCGAAAACGCTCAATCCGCTGCTGGCGTCGAACACGATAGACGTTTTCATTCAGCGGTTCATGTTCGAGCCGCTGCTCTCGGCCGATCCCCGCGGCAACCCGGTGCCGATGCTCGCGCAGCAGGTTCCCTCGCGTGAAAACGGCGGCGTCAGTGCCGACGGGCTGACGATAACGTATCGCCTCCGCCGAAACGCGCGCTGGACGGATGGAAAGCCCGTCACTTCGCGCGATGTGCTGTTTTCCTGGCAAGCGATCATGAATCCGTCGAACAACGCCGTGTCGCGCCACGGGTACGACGACGTCGCGTCCATAAGCACGCCGGACGCGCATACCGCGGTCGTACATTTAAAGAAGCGTTTCGCGCCGTTCGTCAATACGTTTTTTGCGGAAAGCGATCAGGCGTACGACGTCGTGCCCGCGCACGTGCTGGCGCGCTATCCGAACATCAACCAGATCGATTTCGATTCCGCGCCAGGCGTCAGCGACGGGCCGTTTCGCTTTGAGCGATGGCTGCACGGCGATCAAATCGTCATGAGCGCGAACGACGGCTTTTTCATGGGCAAGCCGCGTCTGCGGCGCATCGTCATTCGCGTCGTGCCCGACGAAAACACCTCGGTGAACCTTTTGCGCACCCGCGCGATAGACTACATGTTTCAGCCCTCGATCGCCACCTATCCCGCGCTGCGCGCGGTGCCCGGCATCCGGTTCGTCCGGGTGAACATGAACGCGTACGACGGGCTCATGTTCAACTTGCAGCATACGCCCCTGAACGATCCGCGCGTGCGTCTGGCGATTGCGTACGCGATCGATAAAGGGCGGCTGGTGCGCAACCTCACGTACGGCCAAGATCGTGTCGCGACGGAAGATCTGCCCGACTGGATGTGGGCGTACAATCCGTCGGTGCGCGCGATCCCGCACGATCCGTCCAAAGCGCGAGAACTGCTCGCGCGCGCGGGCGTAAAGACGCCGCTCAACCTGGTGCTGGTCACGGACACCGCGCAGGTGACGCACAAACGCGAAGCGGTGCAGGTACAGGCGATGCTGCACGACGTCGGCGTGCACGCGGAGGTGAAGACGTTCCCGGGCGATCTGCTGTACGCGCCCGCCGGCGCCGGTGGCATCATCCACGGCGGCAAGTTCGACATCGCGCTGTGGCCCTGGTATGCCGGCATCGATCCGGACGACTCATCCGAATTCACCTGCGCCGCGATGCCGCCGCACGGCTATGACGATTCCCGCTACTGCAGCCCTCAAATGGAATCGCTGCAAAGCGCAGCGCTCACGCACTACGATCGCCCGGCGCGCACGCAAGCCTATCACGGGATCGAAGCGCTGCTCGCCAAGGACAATCCCATCCTGTTTTTCTGGTGGCAGCGCCAGCAGGAAGCTTTGGCCGTCGATCTGCACGGCTTTGCGCCCAATCCCGTTGTCGAATCTTGGAACGCGTGGCAATGGAGTCTTTAATGCCGTGTACGATGTCGCCGTCGTAGGCCTCGGCGGCATGGGCAGCGCCGCGATCGCGCATTGCGCGAAGCGCGGCGCGCGCGTTATCGGCGTCGAGCAGTTCGAGCGGGAGCACGAACTCGGTGCCTCATCCGGACGGACGCGCATCATCCGGCAAGCGTATTTCGAAGACGCCGCGTACGTGCCGCTGGTGTTGCGCGCGTACGAACTCTGGCACGAGCTTGCGAAGGAAACGCAGCTGGAAATACTCCGTTTAACGGGCCTGCTGATGGCCGGAATGCCGGAAAGCGAAGTCATAACGGGATCGCTGCGCGCGGCCGAGATGCACGATCTTCCGGTGGGGCGGCTCGACACGCAACAGCTGCGCGCGCGCTTTCCACGGCTGCGCGTGCGAGGCGGAGAAATCGGGGTCTTCGAGCGGCTTGCGGGCGCGGTCTTTCCCGAGCGCGCCATAGCGGCGCACTTGGCGGTCGCCGTCGCTAACGCTGCGGAAATGCGTTTCGGCACGGCGCTGCGCGAATGGAGCAGCGAAGATGATGCGATAGCGTTGCTGCTCTCGGACGGCTCGCGGCTGCGCGCGCGCTCGCTCATCCTGACGCTCGGCCCGTGGTTTGCGCGCGAACTGCGCGATGCCGGCGTGCCGCTCGAGATTCAGCGCAACGTGCAGGCGTGGTTTACTCCCTCCACCGCGGAGTACGATTCGCAAACGTTTCCCGCGTTCCTCATCGAACGCGAATCGCTGCCCGCGCCGCTGTACGGCTTTCCCGACTTCGGCGACGGCGTGAAGGCGGCTTTTCACGCGCACGGAGTCATTACGGATCCGGATCGCTTGGACCGGAAGATCGACGTGCCGTGCGACGTGCGGCCCGTCGCGGCGGCGCTCGAAGAATGGATGCCGGGCGCCGCGGATCGCTTTCGCGAGGCCAAGGCCTGCATGTACGCGCTGACGCCGGATCGCCATTTCGTAGTCGATCGCCATCCGCGGGAAAAACGAGTCGTTTTATGCGGCGGATTCTCCGGTCACGGATTCAAGTTCGCAAGCGTCATGGGTGAGATTTGCGCGCAGCTTGCGCTTGACGGCGGCACGCCCGCGCCGATCGGATTTCTCTCGCTGCAGCGGTTCGCGGATAAAAAAAGCGCGGTCCCCGACCGCGCTGAAAAGGTGAATGAAAACGTGGTTAGTTAGTGGCTCTTTTTCGCCTTCGCGGCTTTCTTGGCGTGCTTGGCAACCTTTGCCTTTTTCGCCTTGTGCGCCATCTTCTTGATCTTCTTGGACGCCTTTGCGCCCTTCAAAGCCTTCACGGCCGGTTTCACGGTCTTCGCTTTCGAAGCCGCGACCTTCGTCGTGGTCTTGGCGGCGGTCGTCTTGGCTGCGGCCATGGCCGTGCCGGTGAGCATGAACGCTGCCGCGATCATCGATGCAAGCAGTTTCTTCAAACTTTTTCCCCCCTTTCACGCGAGCGTCGAGCGCTCGATAATAGCGAGCGTCGCAAAGCGTAAACGCTAAGCGACGCCCGAATGTTTCGCGCGGCCGCGCGCCGGCCCTTTTCAGATTCTGTAAAGGGAAGGCTATCTCGGCTTTCCGACCAGGTTGCGCGCTATTACCAGCCGTTGGATTTGCTGCGTTCCCTCGTAGATTTGCGTGATCTTCGCGTCGCGCATCATGCGCTCGACGGGGTACTCCACCGAGTAGCCGTAGCCGCCGAGCACCTGCACCGCGTCGGTAGTGACCCGCATTGCCACGTCGCCGCACTTCAATTTGCACATCGCGGCCCAAAGCGTCACGTCGGGGGCGCCTTCGTCGCATTTTCGCGCCGCCTCGTACAGCAGCAGTCGCGCGGCTTCGATTTCGGTTTTCATGTCCGCCAGCATGAACCCGACGCCTTGCTGCTGGCCGATGGGCTTGCCGAAGGCAATCCGCTCGCGCGCATAGTTGGTCGCGTACTCGAGCGCTCCGGCCGCTATTCCGAGTGCCTGCGCGGCGATGCCGGGGCGCGACTTGTCCAACACCTTCATGGCGAGCTTGAACCCTTCGCCCTCGGCGCCGAGCAGATTTCGCGCGGGCACCTCGCAGTCGTTGAAGACCAATTCGACCGTGGGCGAGCCGCGAATGCCCATTTTTTTCTCGAGTTTGCCGACGTTGAATCCCTTGAATCCGCGCTCCACGATGAAGGCGCTGATGCCGCCGGCGCCCTTTTCCGGATCGGTAACCGCGAAGACGCACACGACGTCCGCCACGCTGCCGTTCGTGATCCAAATCTTCTGCCCGTTGAGGACGTACGTGTCGCCGCGTTTTTCCGCGCGCGTGCGCATCGAGCCCGCGGCGTCGGAACCGCTGCCCGCTTCGGTAAGCGCGTACGCGGCGATCCAGTCGCCGGACGCGAGCTTCGGAAGGTACTGCTTCTTTTGATCTTCGTTTCCGGCGATGAGGATCGGCAGCATCCCCAGTTCCTGCACCGCTACGATCAGCGAGCTGGACGCGCACGCCTTGGCGATTTCTTCGACGACCTTCACGTAGGTCAAGAACGTGCCGCCCAGCCCGCCGTACTCTGCCGGAATCGGGATGCCGAGAAGGTCGTTCTCCGCGAAAACCTTTCGTATGTCTTGCGGAAACTCGCCGCGTTCGTCGATTTCTGCCGCGCGGGGTGCGACCTTTTCGGCAACGATCTCGCGTACCGCTTGGAGGATCAGCACCTCTTCCTCGGACGCGGCTTGATGCGGGGTGGCGACTGCCATTTCTTCGGTAACTCCTGTGGTTTCGGACCGCGGGCACACTTCGCGCCGCGGCGCTGGGCGTTCCCGCTGAAGGCGCCCCGCGATTGCCCCTCGCATAGATGCTGCCGTATGGATAAAGTCGTCGCTTCGTGCGCCGAGGCGGTCAAAGATATTCCCAGCGGAGCTTCCATCGCCGTCGGCGGGTTCGGTCTCAACGGCATTCCGCACAATCTCATTCAAGCGTTGCTGGAACAAGGCGCGACGGACTTGATTACCGTTTCCAACAATTGCGGCGTCGACGGCTGGGGACTGGGCGTGCTGCTGGACGCAAAGCGCATCAAACGCACCACCGGTTCGTACGTCGGCGAAAACCGCGAGTTCGAACGCCAATATCTGCACGGCGAACTCGAAGTGGAACTGGTGCCGCAGGGCACGCTGGCGGAGCGGTTGCGTGCGGGCGGTTGCGGCATCCCCGCCTTTTATACGCCCGCCGGCGTGGGAACGCAGGTCGCCGAAGGCGGATTGCCGTGGCGGTACAATGCGGACGGCTCGGTCGGCAAGCCGTCGCCAAAGAAGGAAACGCGATCGTTCGGCGGCCGTGATTACGTGCTCGAAGAAGGCATCGTCTGCGATTTCGCGCTCGTGCGTGCGAGCATCGGCGATCGCCACGGCAATCTCGTCTTTCACAAGGCGACGCGCAATTTCAATCCCCTCTGCGCGATGGCCGGGAAAATCACGGTTGCGGAAGTGGAAGAACTCGTCGAACCGGGAGCGATCGATCCGGAGCAGGTGCATCTGCCCGGGATATTCGTACAGCGCGTCGTTCGCGTCGGAGCCGAGGGTAAGCGAATCGAGCGCGTGACGACACGCAAGCGGGAGAGTGCATAACCATGCCGATGACGCGGACTCAGCTCGCGGCGCGCGTCGCGCAGGAACTTCGCAACGGCCAGTATGTGAATCTTGGCATCGGTTTGCCGACGCTCATCCCGAATTATCTGCCGCCCGGCGTAACCGTGGTGCTGCAAAGCGAAAACGGCATTCTGGGTATGGGGCCGTATCCGTACGAAGGCGAGGAAGACCCCGACCTCATCAATGCCGGCAAGGAAACCGTAACCGTTCTGCCGGGCGCATCGTTTTTCGATTCGTCGCTTTCGTTCGGCATGATCCGCGGCGGTCACATCGACGTCGCCGTGCTCGGCGCGATGCAGGTCTCTGAAAAGGGCGATCTGTCCAACTGGATGATTCCGGGAAAGATGGTCAAGGGCATGGGCGGGGCGATGGACTTGGTGCACGGCGCCAAGTACCTCATCGTCATGATGGAGCACGTCGCAAAAGGCGGCGCTCACAAGATCGTGAAGGATTGCGACCTGCCGTACACCGGACGGCGCGTCGTCAATCGCATCATCACGGACATGGCTACCATCGACGTGATGCCGCAAGGGCTGGTGCTTCGCGAGCTCGCGCCGGGCGTAACGGTGGATGAAGTCAAGGCCGCAACCGGCGCCGCTTTGCATATTCCGGAAGAGCCGCGGATCATGCACGTCGCGGACGTGAAGTAGCGCCGTTTCAGCCGCGTCTTTGGTGCGTCACATGCTTTCCGCGCGCGCGATCGCGACTCCCTGACCCGCGATGCGCACGGATGCGAACGCGATCAGCAGCAGCGTTTCCAGCAGGCAGCAAAGGATGCCCGCGGCCAGCGCGCCGTTAACGGTGCGCGCGGTAAACAGGACGACGACGCTCGCGATCGCCGGGGGAGCGGCGAGGATGTACGTCAGCAACGCGCGCACCATCGCAAGAGGGCCGCGTTGATCCAGGGTGGAGGGAAACAGCGAATAGAGCGCGAGCCCTACCGCGCGCAGATAAAGCACCGCTGCAATTGCGATTGGGATTCCTGCGAGAGCGATAACCGCGGCGTGCAGCGTGATTGCCCACGCGGCAATGCCCGCGGCAAGACATGCCGCTAGACGCCACGACGTGCCGACCGTCCAAGCCAAAAGACGCATCCAAAGCGGATCCCGTCCCATCCACCAAAGCGGTTTGGAGATGTCGGCAGCCAAACCAACCGCGGAACCCATCGCTACGAAGATGACGATCATGTTTGCGGCCATACCGGCAAATCCGAGCGTCTCTTCGATCGGATGTTTGGAGCCGGCTTCCGCATGCCCGAAAAGCGCGCCGACTCCCGCGCAAACGATGATGCCGAACAGTAGCATTCGCCGCATCGAGGCCGAGCGCGCGAAAGCAATCCATTCTTTCCACACGATCGTCCACGCCCCGCGAAAAATCCCAAAAATCTTGGGCGCCGGCATATCGCGTCCGTGTTCGTACCGATGTTCGATCGTGAATCCGCCGGCCCCGGCGCGGCGCTGATGTTCTCGAAATGCGAGCACGCGCAGCGACGACGCGTAGAGATCCGGATAGAGCCCCACGCCGGCGGCGTATGAAAGCGCGAGCAGCGCTCCCCCGCAGGCGTATAGCGAAACGAGCGCGATGGGGCGTCCGTCCAACAGCGCGTTGAACGCATAGCCGAATCCCCAACGCTCCAGGGGCTGCGCCCACGTTTGTGCCGCTCCGTTCCCGATGCTTGCCAGCAAAATCGCCAAGGGAAGAATGCCGCATGCAGCGAGCGCTCCGGCAAGGCTCTGCGCGGTGCGCGTACCGATGACGCGGCGAAGTTTGAGCATCGGCACGGCGCTCGCCGTGGCGACGAGCGTACCGCCCAGCACCGCCAATCCGATGCCGTTGAACGAGCCCGAGCGAGAAAACATCAGCGCGTAGAGCACGAGCGTGAAGATCATACGCGCCATTGCCGCGCCGGAGCGGCGCAGCTGCAGCCACAGAATCACCAGACGCTCCGGCATGAACGACCCGCTCAGGAACCGCGCATCGGCGGCCGACGAGAAGGCGCCGACGATTCCGGAAGCGGCGCCGTACATCATGATTGCCAGCAGCGTGACGTACGCAAAAAATAGCGCGCTCGCGTAGGGCTCCGAGAGGGAAATCGGCCCCGCCATGCGGCCGCCCTTTTGACGCAAGACCGCTACGAAGACGAAGTACGCGAGCGCGATCGCGTAGACGATCGCACGCCCCGGCTGCTGCACGGTACGCCGGACGCGGTTGACGATCTGCCGGTACTCCAGCCAGCAAAGCGCCGATATGCCGGCTATCATCGCGTCAATTCGAGGAAGAGATCTTCCGCGTTCGCGTGGGTGCCGGTGCGAGCTTGCAGCTCTTCGAACGTACCCGACGCTATCGTGCGCCCTTTTTTCAAGATCACGACGCGGTCGCAAATCGCTTGCGCTTGTTCGAGCATGTGCGTGCTGATCACGACCGCTTTACCATGCGCGCGCAAGTCGCGAATGATCTCGCGCAGCTCGCGCTGGCCGAGCGGATCGAGGCCGATCATCGGTTCGTCGAACAGCACGACGGGCGTCGCTGCGAGCACCGTTGCGGCCACGAGCGTCTTTTGCCGCATGCCCTTCGAGAGCGATGCACCGAGCGTATCGCGCTGCTCGAGCATGCCGAAACGCCGCAGCAGATCCTCGGCCCGCGTTTGCCAGTCTCGCGGCAAGCGGCAGCTTTTGGCGACGAATACCATGTGCTCCCACACCGTGAGCATGGGATAAACGTCCGGAGTTTCCGGAATCAAGGCGATGGTTTGCCCGCGCGAGGACCCGAGTTCGACGCCGTCCCAGAAGAACGATCCCGCATCGGGACGCAGCAGACCGGCGGCGCACAAAAACGTCGTGCTTTTCCCCGCGCCGTTGGGGCCGAGCAGGCCGACGATTTCGGCGCCGCTCACCTCGAACGAGACGCCGTCTACTGCAGGTTTATTTCCGTATCGCTTGGTCAGCCCGTCGACGCGCAAAGCCGGCATCCGGCATGCTTCGCGCCTCGTCCCGGAATTGCTTGCGGTATAACCGAGCGTATTCGCCTTCCCTTGCCAAAAGCTGCGCGTGCGTTCCGTGCTCGACGATTCGCCCCGCATCGACCACGAAAATGACGTCGGCGGACAAAATCGTCGACAGGCGGTGCGCGATGACCAAACTGGTTCGGCCTCGCATCAGCGGAACGAGTGCCGCTTGTATCGCGGCTTCGTTGTGGGAATCGAGCGCGCTGGTCGCTTCGTCCAGAATCAGAATTTTCGGATCCTTCAGCAGCACGCGCGCTATCGCGAGCCGCTGTCTCTCGCCGCCGGAGAGCTTGTGCCCGCGCTCGCCCACGATGGTTTCGTAGCCCGCGGGCAGGGACGCGATGAAATCGTGAATGTTTGCCGCGCGCGCGGCGGCGTGAAGCTGCGCCTCGGTCGCATCGGGCCGGGCATATCGCAAATTCGACGCAACCGTGTCGTGGAAGAGGTACGTTTCTTGCGTGACGATGCCGATGTCGCGGCGCAGCGACTCGAGCGTGAGCGTTCTTACGTCGTGGCCGTCGATGAGCACGCGTCCGCCGTTCGGATCGTAAAAGCGCGGCACGAGCTGCGTGATCGTGGTCTTGCCCCCGCCGGAGGGCCCCACGAATGCCGCGATCTGCCCGGGTCGAATATGCATGTCGATGCCGTGGAGCACGGTGCGCTCCGCGGAATATCCGAACGTGACCCCTTCGAAGCGAATGTCTCCGCGCACGTGCGTCAGCACGACGGCGCCGGGCGGCTCGTATTCTTCCGCCGTCATGTCGAGGTAGTCGAAGATGCGCTCGAACACCGCAAGCGCACTGACGATCTGCACTTGAATGCCCGCAAGAGAGGCCGCGGGTCCGTATAAGCGCTGCTGGATGTACTGCACGAACGCTACCACGACGCCCACGGCGATGGAATGACGCAGGGCGAGCCAGCCGCCGCCGAGCCAGACGATTGCGGGACCGGTGATCACCATCGCCGTGATCGCGGCGATGAACCACCGCCCCACCATCGCCAGGCGCACCTCGAGATCCATCAATTGCGTGCCGGCTCGATAGAACCGCGCTTTTTCGAACGCTTCGCGCGCGAACGACTTGATAAGCGTGATGCCGGAGATCGAGAGCGTTTCTTGCGTGATCGATTCGATTTGGTCGCGCTGCTCGCGGGTTTTGCGGCGAATCTCGTACATCCGCCGCCCGACCGGCGAGAGCGGCAGAACCATGAGCGGCACGACCGCTATGGAAAGCAGCGCGAGTCGCCAGTTCCACACGAACATCCAGGCGAGGGTCGTGAGGATGATGATGAAGTTCGTGAGCAGCGTCGTGAGCGTTCCGGTCACGACGTTGTCGATGTTGTCGACGTCGCTGGAAACGCGGTTCATGATTTCGCCGGTTTTCGTCCCGGTGAAGAACTTCAGCGGCATCTTGTGCAGATGCGAAACCAAGCTCGTGCGCATGTCGCGCATGATCCCTTCACCGACGATCGAGTTCAGATACCCTTGCGCGACCGTGAGCAGCATCGTCACGAGCGCCGCGGCAAGCATCGCGCCGACGTCGATCACGACGTCGTGCATGTTGCCGCGCGGGATCGCCTTGTCGATGATGTGCGCGATGAAATACGCGGGGGCAAGGCCGACGACGGCGGACACGATGATGCAGACCAGCACGAGCGTCTGCTGACGCCAGTACGGCGCGAACAGCGCGCCGATTCGCCGCCAATCCACGCGCTTGCGGACTTTCGGCTTGTCGGGGCTGTACATGTTCGACCACATCAAGTGGCCGCCGCCCATCATTAGTGTGGAACCGTGGTTTGATGCAGCGTGACTTTGTTGCCTTCGGGATCGTTGAAGGACGAGAGCTTGCAGACGGGAGTTTCGTGAATGCTGTCGACCTTGACGTTCTGCGCTTTGAGATCGTCGAGCGTTTTTTGGATGTCGTCGACTTCGAATGCAAGCCCGCTTACCGGCGCGATCTCCGCCCATTCCGTGGTCATGACCGCAAACCAGCCGCTTCCGACTTGCGCTTCGTCGTATTTCAGCACGCCTTCTTCGCTGAAGCCCCCGGTGAACTTCAGCCCGAACGCGCGAGCGTAAAAGTCCCGCAGCGCCTGGACGTCCTTCGCGGGATAGGCGGTAAATGCAATATCTTTAACCATTTGGCTTCCTCCGCTAGCGAAAACCCCCGGCGGCGGCCGAGGGTTACTTTTTTCCGTTTCTGAGCGACGCCAGTTCTTTGAAGAGTTTGCGCTCCCGCTCGCTCAAGTCCGTGGGGAGCTGCCCAATCAATCGAACGTAAAGATCGCCCGCGCCGCCGTTGCGCACTTTCGGCATCCCTCTACCGGAAAGCCGAAGCAGACGGTTGTTTTGCGTTCCGGCGGGCACGGTCATCGTCACTTGTCCGCCCATGGTCGGCACTTTTACGTCGCCGCCGAGGACCAAATCGTAGATGCTCACCGGAAGGTCGACGTACAGGTCGTCGCCCTTGCGTTTGTACGTCGGATCGTCCAGCAACTTCACCACCAAGTAAAGATCGCCGTTCGGGCCGCCGGCGATGCCGCTGCCGCCCTGTCCGGCAAGACGGATGCGCTGCCCCTCGGCGATGCCTTTGGGAATCGTCACCTCGAACTTTTTCGCGGTCAGCAATCTGCCGGTACCGTGGCAATTCGTGCAGAGCCCTCCGCGGTCCGTACCGGTGCCGCGGCAGCGCGGGCAAACGTCTTCCACTTGCAGCGAAACCGATTTCTTGCCGCCGTCGTAGACGTCGCGCAACGAAAGTTCGATCGTCGTCTCGAGGTCTTGGCCGCGCTGCGCGAAGCCGGTGCTTTGCGCGGTATTGCGCTTGCCGATGCCGGAGAAGAACATGTCGAAGAAATCGGAAAAGCCGCTGGCTCCGCTAGCCGCGCCGCCCGAACCAAAGTCGCCGAACCCGAAATGAAACGTTTCCTGCTGCGCGTTGCGGTAGCGCCGCTGCTGCTCCGCTTGCTGCGCGGCCTGCTGCCAGTTGCTTCCGAGAACGTCGTATTTCCGCCGCTTCTCCGGATCGCCCAGGACTTCGTAGGCTTCCTGGATCTCCTTGAACTTCTCTTCGGCGGCTTTCTGGTTGCCGGGATTGGCGTCGGGATGCCATTTGCGCGCGAGTTTGCGGTACGCCGACTTGACGTCTTTCTCCGGCGCGTTCTTGGGCACACCGAGGATCTCGTAGTAATCCTTATAGTTCATTTGCAAAGGCGTCGAGGCAGCCTAACCCGACGCGTCGGATTTGGCGACGATGACCTTCGCGGGACGCAGCAGCTCCTCGCCGATCAGGTACGCCTTCTGCGCTTCCTCCAGCACGGTATCGTCTTCCACGCCGTCCGCGGCCAGCGTGCCGATGGCTTCCGCAACTTTCGGATCGAATTTCTGCCCTTTGAGCGAAAGCGGTTTCACGCCCTCGATTCCGAGCACCGACTCGAAGCCTTTGAGCGTCTGCTGCACGCCGTTACGCAGCGCGTCGACGGAGGTTTCCTCGATCGAGAGCGCTCGCTCGAGGTTGTCCATGACCGGCAAGAAGTTTTTGAGCAGCTCGCGTCGACCGGAATCCGCGATCTCGCGGAATTGCCGCTCGATGCGCTTCTTGTAATTCTCGAAATCGGCCATCGCGAGTAAAAATTTGTTGTAGTTGTCCTCCGCGCGCGCGTTGGCCGCGTCGAGCTGCGCCTGCAACTCGCCGGTCGCGCCTGCGCTTTCGCCGTTTTCGGAGGCTGCGGGGACGTCTGCTTCGGTTACGTAATCGTCTTGCATAGCGTTTTAGACGCGTCCCTCGACGATCTCCCGATCATGCGATCGCGAGCTCGTCGAGGGTGGACGCGTCAGTCTCCCTTATTTCGCCTCTTTGAATTCGGCGTCGATGACGTCTTCCGACGGCTGCTCCGCCTGACCGCCGCCTTCACCTTGCGCCGCACCGGCGCCCGCGGCTTGTCCGTCCTGCGCGGCGCCGTTCGCGCCGGCGGTGGTCTTCTGGTAAAGCAGCTCCGCCATCTTGTAACTGGCTTGCTGCAGCCGTTCGATAGCAGGCCGCAGCTCCGCAACCGTCGCGTTTTCGTGCAAACGCTTCAGTTCGCTCAGCGCGCCCTCGACTTCGCCGCGCGCGCCCGCATCGAGTTTGTCGCCGACTTCCTTGAGCGACTTCTCCGTCGAGTAGATGAGACTCGAGGCTTGGTTGCGCACCTCGGCCTCTTCGCGCTTCGCCTTGTCGGTGGCGGCTTGCAGCTCGGCTTCCTTGACCATACGCTCGACTTCTTCTTTGGAGAGGTTCGTCGAGGCGGTGATCGTGATCTGCTGCTCCTTGCCCGTGCCGAGATCTTTCGCGCTCACGTTGACGATGCCGTTGGCATCGATGTTGAACGTGACCTCGATCTGCGGCACGCCGCGCGGCGCGGCCGGAATGCCTTCCAAGCGGAATCGCCCCAGCGTCTTGTTGTCCCCGGCCATCGGGCGTTCGCCTTGCAGCACGTGGATGTCGACGGACGTTTGACCGTCTTCGGCGGTCGTGAAGACTTGGGACTTCTTCGTCGGAATCGTCGTATTGCGCTCGATGAGCGTCGTCATCACGCCGCCGAGCGTTTCCAGTCCGAGCGAAAGCGGCGTAACGTCGAGCAGTACGACGTCGCGGACTTCACCGGCGAGGACGCCGGCTTGAATCGCCGCGCCGACCGCGACGACTTCGTCCGGATTGACGCTCAGGTTCGGTTCTTTGCCGGTGAGTTTGCGAACGAGTTCCTGAATGACCGGCATGCGCGTCGCGCCGCCGACCATGATGATCTCGTTGAGCTGCGAAACATCGAGCTTCGCATCAGCCAGTGCGTTTTTGAACGGCTGAACGGTGCGGTCGGTGAGATCGCTGGTGAGCTCTTCGAACTTGGCACGCGTGAGCGTAAAGTCCAGATGTTTCGGACCGTTTTGATCCGCCGTGATGAACGGCAGGTTGATGCTGGTCTGAACCACCGAGGAAAGCTCGATTTTCGCCTTTTCCGCGGCTTCGGTTAGGCGCTGCATTGCCTGCTTGTCGCCGCTCAAGTCGATGCCTTGCTCTTTGCGGAACTCGGACACGAGCCATTCGACGACGCGCCGGTCGTAATCGTCGCCGCCCAAATGCGTGTCGCCGTTGGTGGCTTTGACTTCGAAAACGCCGTCGCCGACTTCGAGAATCGAAACGTCGAACGTGCCGCCGCCGAGGTCCCACACGAGAATCGTCTCGCTGCCCTTCTTGTCCAAACCGTACGCCAGCGCCGCCGCCGTGGGTTCGTTGATGATGCGCAGCACGTCCAGACCCGCGATCCGTCCGGCGTCTTTCGTCGCCTGACGCTGCGAGTCGTTGAAATAAGCCGGCACGGTGATAACCGCCTTGGTCACCCGTTCGCCGAGGTAGTTGCTCGCGTCGTTCACGAGCTTTTGAAGGATCATCGCCGAGATCTCTTGCGGCGAATAGTCTTTGCCGTCGATCTTGACGTGATAATCCGTGCCCATACGCCGCTTGATCGAAGCGATGGTGCGGTCCGGATTGGTAATGGCTTGGCGCTTCGCGAGTTGCCCCACGAGCCGCTCGCCGGTTTTGGTGAATGCCACCACCGACGGGGTCGTGCGCGACCCTTCGGCGTTGGCGATAACGGTGGGCGTCGAGCCCTCCATTACGGCGACGACGGAATTCGTCGTGCCGAGGTCGATGCCGACCACTTTTGCCATGTAATTCTGCCTTTCCGAGCTCATGGACCAGCTCTTCGCCCCGGCCTGCGCGCCTGGAGGCGCGCGCGCCGGAGCTACTGGGCCTTGCCGCTTACTGAGCTACAAGGAGTATTTGCGTTCGATTATAGTACGTGATTCGGACGCAGCTGTTCCAGCACTTAAGACCCCGCGCCGCCAAAAATGGATGCAGGAGGCCCCTCCCGGCGCCTCGTAGCGCTGGAGTTGCTAGAGTGCACACTTTTTGGTACACTAAAAGCGCTCCAAATGGAGGATTCAAGATGCCGCCGGCTGTCATAAAGACTGTTCAAGCGAAAGAAGCCCGCGCGCAATTTAGTGCGTTGCTGGACCAGGTGGAACAGGGGCAAACGCGGCTGATCATTCGCAACTCTAAACCGACGGCAGCGTTGGTTCCCCCGGACCAAGCGCGACTGCTCGGATATCTTGGCGATGTATTGGCAGATCTTGGAGAATCGCTTGAACTGTCAGCCGATGCAGACGTCATCGCCCAAGTCAAAGCTGCAAACGAACAGATCGCACAAGGAAAGATCGTTTGGTATGAGGTCTAACCATGCCCCGGCGCGGCAGCCGCAAGAAAGAACGAGCGCCCGATAACCCCAATACGACAGAGCCCGTGCAAGAAACCGAGCTCAAAGTACGGCTCGGTTTTGCCGCTTCCGCAGACGCGTTTTTCAAGCGCCTCTCGCAGCGCGAGCAAAAGGGCCTTCTTCGGAAACTTAAGGACCTCGCGCTCAATCCGCGATTGGGGAAACCACTCACGGGGCAACTCGCCGGCCATTGCCGTATTATGTACGGGCGCTTACGTTGCGTCGTGCGCACGATCGACAAAACACCGGTGCTGCTCGTCGTCGTCCTCATTGCGCTGCGGGCGGAGGGAACGCGCGACGACGTCTATCAACTCGCCGTGAAGGCGCTGCGCTCCGATCCATCCATTGAACAGCTCTTTGCGGCACACGTTCGCGCCTATCTCGAAGAAATGCGTTCCGCCCAACTGCGACAGTAAATGAAGAGGGCGGTGGTAGCCGCCCTCTTCGCGTGTCGTTACGGCCCTTGCCCTTGATCGGGCGGCTGCTGTTCGAGACCGGTTTGCGCCGGGCGCGAACCGAGCGTCACCGTTACCAAACGCTTCGTGCCTTGGGACCAGATCTCGAGATTGATGCGATCGCCGGCGTGCATTTTGGAAATGGCGTTCGACAATGCCTGCGGATCCGAATAGGTCCTTGCGTTCATCTTCAGGATGACGTCGCCGGGATTGAGTCCGGCCTGGTCGGCGGCCGAGCCGCTCACCACTTGGGCCACGCCGACGCCGCCTTGGCCGCGATAGCCGGTCTGGTTGCGGAACCCTTGATTTATCGGCGCGAGGCCGACGCCCAAGAAGGCTTGCAGCGGCGGCTGCGTGATGCCGGGATGCGCGAGGATCTGCTCAACGGTACGCTTGACCATGTTCGAGGGAATCGCGAAACCGATGCCTTCGGCGCCCCCGCGCAGCGTCGATTGGTTCACGCCGATGACGTCGCCGTTCACGTCGACGAGCGGACCACCGGAGTTTCCCGGATTGATCGGTGCGGAGGTTTGAAGCAACCCTTTGAAGGTGATGGTTTGCCCCGTGTCGGTTTGAATCGGTTCGCTGCGGTCGAAAGCGGAGACGACGCCGACCGTTACGCTCTGCTGCAGCTCGTACGGCTCGCCGATCGCGATCGCCCACTGCCCCTGCTGCAGCTTGTCGGAATCAGCAAGCGTAAGGGCGGGCGGCAGATTTTTCGTATCGACGCGGATTACCGCGATATCCGCACCGATATTCGCGCCGATGAGGCGCGCTTTGGCTCGCGTGTTGTTCGGAAAGATGACGGTGAGATCGGTGACTTGCGCGTTGGGCAGCGGCGGGCGTGCCACGTGCGCGTTGGTGACGATGTCCCCTTTGTTATCGAAGACGAATCCGGAGCCGGAGCCGCGTTCTTGGTACGGCTGCGTAACGTAAGGCTGTTGCCCGAAAAACTGCTGCAGGAACGGATCGACGGGTATGTATTGTTTGCCGTTCACCGAAACGTTGATCGCGACGACCGACGGTTTGGTGCGCTTCACCGCGTTGACGATGCGCTCTTGGTCACTGCCGCCGCTGCTTAGCGGGGCCGCGCTGACGACCGGCGGCGTATAGTTGGGGCCGGCCGCGTTGGTGAAATGGCTGCTCGCGTAGAGCATCATGATGAATGCGCCGACGACCGCGCCAACTAGTGCGACGATCGCCGTCGGCATCAGACGATTTTTCACGAAGAACTCCTCCGGCGATTTCTACCCCCGGCACGTACCAAATGTAGCGGGCCGCTCGCTTAAGATTCGATGAGAGAAGCGGGCTGCGGCGCCGGCCGGCTTGCCGGGGGCGCGTCCGAAACGATCAGACCGTCGAGAACGCGCAGGATGCGCTTCGCGTGCGAGGCGACGTTTTCATCGTGCGTCACCATGATGATCGTGCGTCCGGAATCGTTGAGCCGGTCGAACAGCCCCAGAATCTCCAGGCTCGTGCGCGAGTCGAGGTTGCCGGTCGGCTCGTCCGCGAGGACGACGGCCGGATCGTTGACCAACGCTCGCGCGATTGCGACGCGCTGCTGCTCCCCCCCGGAAAGCTCGTTGGGTTTGTGATGTCCGCGGCCGGCGAGTCCGACTTGCGCCAGCTGCGCCTTCGCCGCGGCGATGCGCCGGCGCGGCGGCACGCCCGCGTAGAAGAGCGGCAGGGCGACGTTTTTTATCGCG
>Ga0209810_1003091_pt1 | contig 18222 bp, 15 predicted proteins | sample Coa_R1_7_FD_187159 | JGI IMG/M metagenome (GOLD analysis project Ga0209810, IMG submission 187159) | Surface soil microbial communities from Centralia Pennsylvania, which are recovering from an underground coalmine fire - Coalmine... | ecosystem: Environmental > Terrestrial > Soil > Unclassified...
CTTTACTTCGACATGACCGAATATCACGAATGGGTTGCCGAGCGGAAATCGGCGAAGGAACGGACGAAGGCGGCGTAACCGCCAACCTTAGACCGGATCGAATTTACAGCAAATTTGGGACTTGACTTGTGCACGTGGCGCACACTCGCGCAAGCAATGCAAAATGGACATCGTCGGAGTCAATTCCCGACCAACGCTATCCACATCGTCTTGCGACAGCCGGTTTCCGTGCCTGCGCCGTATATCGTAGGACATCGCCACCCTCCTACGGTCAATTTGGTAGTGACCGAGGTCGGCGCGCCACTAGACAAACTAACTGCGCTTTACATCGGCAGTCCAAAGCCTCCGCGCGTACACGTAGATGCATCCGTCGTGTATGCTGGTTGGGGCGTCAGGAACGATCCGTTTGATCTCGCACAAGGGGAGTGCCGGTAGTCACAACGCGTCGCGTGGATGTGCCGCGTACCACATCGCGCAACAGCTACGCGCGTCGGCGCGTGCTGTCTCCCGAGTAAATGGCGGATGCCAAGTACCTCAAAAGTAAGCGTCGTCTCAAGGCCGCCTTGACGTCTTGACGGCAAATGGCGCCAGGAAATTTTGGGAATGGCTTCAGCGGAGCGCCCAGTCGGAAAGGCGTCCCTCTTAGGGCATCCGAGCTAACTCGGAGCGATTCTAGCGGTTGAAGTCGGAAGGTTTGAGATCTTCAATGAATTTTTTGAAGCGTTCGACTTCGGCGTCTTCCGTTTTCTTGTCGGGAACGGATTCCTCGAGTACGATTTTGTCCGAGACGTAAATCGGCGCGCTCATGCGAAGCGCGAGCGCGATTCCGTCGGATGGGCGCGCGTCGATCTCTTGCAGCTCGCCGTCGGTGCGTACGACGAGTTTGGCGAAAAACGTCGACTCGCGAATGTCGTGTATCACGACTTGCTCCAGATGCGCTTCGAGCGTTTCGAAGACGCTGCGCATGAGATCGTGCGTGAGCGGGCGCGGAACGGGCGCGCCTTCGAGCGCGAGCGCGATTGCCGTTGCTTCGAACGGGCCGATGAGAATCGGGAGGAATCGCTTGCCGTCCATGTCTTTGAGAATCACGACCGGATCGTGGGTCAGCAGATCGATGCCGAGCTTGTCGACCTTCATCTGGCGCATGAGCTTCCTATCCTACGCCCTCCGCCGCTTATCATTCCTAAGGAAGCAGCCGGGCGACCCAGGGCGGGGCGGCATGCCGGCCGAACGGAGCGCGGTTCACCATGGCTCTTTCGTGCGGAATCGTCGGCTTGCCCAACGTCGGCAAGTCCACTATCTTTAATGCGCTCACTCGTTCGGCGCAGGCGCTGGCGGCAAACTACCCGTTCGCGACCATCGAGCCCAACGTGGGAGAGGTCCCCGTCCCGGACTCGCGCCTTGCCGTGCTTAGCGATTTGGTTCACGCCAAACAGATCGTACCTGCAACGGTGCGGTTCGTCGATATCGCGGGACTCGTGCGCGGTGCGAGCACCGGACAAGGTTTGGGCAACGCCTTTCTCAGCCACATCCGTGAAACCGACGCGATCGCGATGGTCGTGCGTTGCTTCGAAGATCACAACGTCTCGCACGTGGAAGGTAGTCCGGATCCGGCGCGCGACATCGAGATCGTCGGCATTGAGATGGCGCTCGCGGACCTTGCTACGCTGGAAAAGCGCGTGGACAAGCTCGAGCGGGAAGCGCGCGCGAACCCGAAGCTGCGCTACAAGCTCGACGCCGCGAAGAATCTGCGCAAGGCGCTGGAGCAAAACGTCCCCGCGCGGGCGTTCGCAAAAGAGACGCCGGAAGCCGAGGTCGCACGCGAGTCGTTTCTGCTGACGGGGAAGCCGATGCTGTACGTCGCCAACGTCGACGAAGCGCAGATTCGCGCACCCGGCCCGCTGATGCGGCGCGTGCAGGAAATTGCGGCAGCGGAAGGCAGCGGCGTCGTCGCGTTCTGCGGAAAGGTCGAGGCCGAACTCGCGGGCTTGTCGGACGACGAAGCGGAGCAATTTCGCGCGGAGCTCGGGATCGAGCGCGGCGGCCTCGCGCAGCTCATCATTTCCGCATACGAACTGCTGGGGCTGATGACGTTCCTGACCGCGGGCGAGAAGGAAGTTCGGGCCTGGACGATCGAGCGCGGCACCAAAGCCCCGCAAGCGGCGGGCAAAATTCACACCGACATCGAGCGCGGGTTCATTCGCGCCGAAATCGTCGACTACGACGACTACGTGCAATACCGGACGATGGATGCGCTGCGAACCGCCGGCCTGGTGCGCAGCGAAGGCAAAGACTACGTGATACGCGAGGGCGACGTGGTCAATTTCAAGTTCAACGTGTAGAGACACGGCCCGTTCCCACCCTCGGGCGGCGCCCGCTTGGCGACTGCGACTTTTGAACATAGGGGAACCCCGCCGGGGACGGTAACTTCTCCGGGTTTGGTTTTTGCCGGAGGCTTAATCGCTGTATGACCACCGCCGTGCGGGAAGTGTCCGTTTTTGGGGACGGGATTGCCTACTTCAACGAGGCGGCCGCGCTTTTGGAACTCGACGCCACCATGCGCGCCATCCTCACGCATCCCACCCGCCAGATCATCTTCTCGATTCCGTTCCAGCGCGACAACGGCGAGTTCGAGGTCTACACCGGTTATCGCGTCCAGTACAGCTTCGCGCGCGGCCCGGCCAAGGGCGGCATCCGCTTCCATCCCGGCGTCACGCTCGACGAGGTCACGGCTCTGGCGTTCTGGATGACGTGGAAATGCGCGGTTGTCGATCTGCCGTTCGGCGGCGGGAAAGGCGGCGTCACCTGCGATCCGACGAAGCTTTCGCAAGGCGAACTCGAGCGGATCACGCGCCGCTACGCAGCGGAACTCGTCGAGGTTGTCGGGCCGGACAAAGACGTGCCGGCGCCCGACGTCAACACGAATCCGCAAACCATGGCGTGGTTCATGGACACGTACTCGATGCACATGCGCCAAGCGATCCCGGGCGTGGTCACCGGCAAGCCGCTGGCGATCGGCGGATCGAAAGGACGCGTCGAAGCGACGGGGCGCGGGGTCATGATTTGCGGCATGGACGAGCTGGCGAACATGGGCATTCGTCCGCAGGATGCGCGCATCGTCATTCAGGGTTTCGGCAACGTCGGGCGCTGGGCGGCCGAACTGTTTCAGCTGCGCGGCTGTAAAGTCGTCGGCATCTCCGACGTCACCGGCGCGTACTACAACGAAAACGGCATCGACGTCTCGCAAGCCGTAGTCCATACCGAACGCAACCACAATCTCGAGGGCTTCAAGGGCGGCGACAAGATCAGCAACAGCGAGCTGCTCGTGGCGGATTGTGAAGTGCTCGTACCGGCCGCGCTCGAGAAGGTGCTTACCCCTGAAAACGCCGGAAAGGTGAACGCGAAACTCATCGTCGAGGGCGCGAACGGTCCTACGACGCCGGAAGCCGATCGCATCTTCAACGAGCGAGGCATCACGGTCATTCCCGACATCATGGCGAACGCGGGCGGCGTTACGGTCTCCTACTTCGAATGGGTTCAAGACCGCATGGGCTACTTCTGGAAGCTCAACGAAGTGAACGACCGTCTCGAAGACACGCTGATTACGAACTTCCACGAACTGCGCGGCGTTTCGAAACGGCACGGCATTCCGTACCGCACGTCCGCTTACATGATCGCGATCGATCGCGTCGTGCAAGCGCTCAAACTGCGCGGAGTCTACGCCTAACTTCGAAGTTCGGAGATCGGTTCGAGCGGCAGGCCTGCGTCCTTCCACGCGGCGTATCCTCCTTCGAGCGCCTCGACGCGCTCGTATCCTTTTGCGCGGAGCGTTCGCGCGATGCGCGAGCAGGAGTTTCCGCTCCCGCAGTACAGCACTACGCGCTCATCCTTGGCGAACGGCACGTTCGTGCCCGCCTCGATTTCCTCGCCGTTATATCGAACCGAACCCGGAATTTGCATGTCGTCCGGCTTCTTGCGTATGTCGATGAGTTTGACGCCGCTCGCAGCGGCGTTTTTCACGTCCTCGATGCCTGCCACGATCAGCGCTGCGCGTACGGATCCGGGAACGGGATCTGACCGGTACCGTTGTACACGGCGGACGGTGAGATCGGCGCGATTGCGGTGCCGAACTTGGCGTCCACGGTTTGAATGAAGAGATCGGCGATCAGCGCGTATCCGGTGTTCGAGGGATGCAATCCGTCGAAACTGAGCAACCCGCCGTAAAAAGCCAGCGAACAGCATTTGCCGGGATTCACGCTTAGCGCTTGCGCGGCGAGCGGGTCCGCGAGATTGCCGGTGTAGATGTCTTGGAACACGGTCTTCACGTCGACGAGGGCAGCGCCCGTCGAGCCGGCCGCCGCACTGATGCCCGCATTGAGCGTGTCGTTCTCCGTTTGAACCGCCGTTGCGAGCGCCGGCGTGACATACATGCTGCCGTTGCCGTTTCCGCCCGCGAGCGTATCCAGGTTCGCGCTGAACTGCGGCGACGCGGAGAGCTCCGCGATCACGCCTTGCAAGGTGACGTACCCCGTGGTTCCGAGGTTGTACTGGGTGTCGATGCTGCTCACGATGCCGGAAGCAGTCGCAGGCGGCAAACCGACCAGCGGGCTGACGAGCAGGCAGAAGAGATTCGCTTGCAGCGGACACGTTTGCGCGGGATTCGACGGAACGGCGATGCTGAAGAAGAACGGCGTTTCCAGCACGTTCGGCAAGTTCGCAACGACGACGGCCGAGCCCGCACGCTGCAGCGAGCTGATGATCTGCGTCATGTCGGAGGTGACTTGCGCCGCGGTCGTATCCACCGCGGTGAACTGGCCGCCGCTGAAGGCGAAGTGCAGCACGTCGTTCGCGCCGAGCCAAACCGTCGTGAGCGTCGGTTTCGCGGCCAGCGCAGCGTTCAGCATCGTCAGCGGCGTCACGCTCGGCGCGTACGAGCCCAGCACCGGATAAAACGAGCCGGCTTCGCTGAGCAGCGGCTGCAAAACCGCGAACGGTCCCGGAAGCGGCGCGCACGTCGGAGCGTTGGGCTGGTACATCGTAACTGCTTCGTGCAGCGTGATGCCCGGCACGCCGAGATCTTTCGGCTGCGCGGCTGCGTTCAAGCGCGTCGTGCCGAAGGTCGAGAGCGAGTACGCGGCTTTGCCGAACGCGTCGCATCCGTGACCCGGAATCGCCTGCGAAAGCGGCAAAAACGGCAGTGCAACGTGCGTGACGGCGGGATTGTTCGGCACGAGCTGATTGCCTAAACCCGGCTTGCCGATCAGCGGCAGCACCGACGTCGCGGGATTCGCCATCGCCGCGTAATTCGCTTCGGTTGCGGCCATGTAGAACTGCGACCACCACCCGCTTTCCTGTCCCGGCGGCACGTTCAAGCCGGGAAAAAACGGATCGGCCATCGTGCCGTCGCCGAGAAATCCGGCGGATTGATATCCCGCGGTAAGACTGTCGCCCATGCCCACGATGTTGCCGAGCACCGCGTTGCCTGACGGCGCGGTGGGCGACGGCGCCGGCGTCGTCGAGCCTCCGTTGCACGCGGCAAGGGACGCGGCGAGCGCCAAAGCGATGCATTTTACTCCAAGTGAAAATTGCGGACGCATGGATACCTCGCCTAGAACTGGATGACGCTCGGCGAACCGATGCCGAACTGCAGTTGAATCTGTGTCGCTTTGAGTCCGCCGACCACGGGGACGACTTGGTTCGGTGCGCAAGGCAGCTGCTGGCACACCAGCGCGTTCACACCGTACGCGCCGCGGTTCGTCGGGCCGCCGCTGTTGAGAACGACCTGAACGAATTCTATTTTCCCAATACGCTGCGAGGCACCCAAGAAGTACGCGACCAGATGCTGCGCGTACGGGTCCGTCGGCAAGTAGTCGCGCGAGCTTTGCGGCTCGAAGAAAATTCTGGTCGAGGTCGTGGGCGTATATTCCAGATACAGAATCTGATAGAGCTGCGCGTGGTTTTCCTGATTCACGCCTGCGATATGGCCCAGCCACGACGGCGCGACGGTGAACGTTCCGAACATCTTCGGCGTCTTGAGAAACGGGAGCGTGACGGCCACGGACCAAACCTGCGCGGTGCGCGTGTGAACCCCGTAGAGCGGGAAACTGTTCGTCGCGTTGGGCTGAAACGCCAGCACGTCGTCATTGGACGGCGAGTCGGAGATTTTGGACCAGCGCGCGACGTACGTAGGCGTGATGACGATCGGAATGCCGCGCTGCTTCTCGCCTTGGCCGAATTTTCCGAGCGTGAAGAGCTTCTCGAAGTTCAGCAGCAGAAACCGGTCTTTGGTCGTCACGTTGATTTGCGGCTGCTGCGAACCCAAATCCACGCTTGCGATAGGGTTGGCGAAGCCTTGCAAATACAACGGCACGGTTCCGCTGTTGAAGCCGACCGGATAATGCTGCACCTCGTAGTAATTCGCGACGAAGCGTGTCGTCGGATTGAAGCCGTAACCCGCCACCGCGTCGACGCCGCCCGGAAGCCATCCGGTCATGCCGCCGATATTTCCGAACGGCTTGGCGACGGAGAGATCCAGCGTGTACGTGAAGCCGGTGGGCAAGCCCACCGCTTGGGCGCCTCCCACGGGCTGCTGGCTCACCGGAGGCACCTGGGCCACCGTGCCGTCCGGCAGATGAATGACCTGCTTCGATGGCGCGTTCTGGGCGTTCTTGATCGCCGTATTCGCCCCCGACACCGCCGTGCCGAACACGCCCGTCGGGTCGGCCGAGGCCGGCACCGGGCCGAGAGTCGCGATGACGGCCAAAGCTGCGCAAGTACGAAGGAAACGAAGCATCATCGATCTCCAGCGGCTGAATCTATTAAATTTAATAGTCGTGGGTCGACGCCTGAAGTACCGCTCGGCCGATGGAAAACCCTGGCTTTCGGCGCCGCAGAGCCTACACGGGCATCGGTGGTTCCGGCTGCGGCGTGCGCAGCACCGGCGCGGGTGGTTCGAAGCGCCGGCGCCGCAGCGACCAAGACTTCACGATGACGTACAGCACGGGCGTGATCGCCAAGTTCAAAATCGTCGATACGATCATGCCGCCGAACACGACGGTACCAAGCGAATTGCGCGCCGCGCTTCCGGCGCCGGTCGCAAAGACGAGCGGCGTGACCGCGACGATGAAGGCAATGGACGTCATCAGGATCGGCCGCAGCCGCGTTTGCGCGGCGCGCGCGGCCGCCGTAACGACGTCGGCGCCGGCTTTGACTTGCTGGTTTGCGAATTCCACGATCAGAATTGCGCTTTTGCTCGCAAGACCGATCAGCATGACGAAGCCGACTTGCGCGTACGCGTCGCTGGGCAGTCCGCGAACGTTCAAGAACACGAGCGCTCCCAGAATCGCGACGGGAACCGCCAGAAGCACGATCAGCGGATCGACGAAACTCTCGTACTGCGCGGCCAGCACCAAGAATACGAAGACGATGCCGATGAAGAAGATCAGCGCCGACAGCGAGCCGCCTTCGATTTCGTCGAGCGAGGTTCCGGACCACTCGTAACCGATGCCGGGCGGATCCAATTTTTGCGCGAGTTGCTCCATCGCCGCAATCGCCTGTCCGGAGCCGTGGCCCGGTGCGGCGGTCCCGTTCAGCTCGATCGAGCGGAACAAATTGTAGTGCGTGATGATCGGCGCCGATTTGCTCAGCATCGTACTTGCCAAGCCGGAGAGCGGCACCATCCCGCCGGCCTGGGAGCGCACGTAGAGATACTGCAGCGAATCGAGCGACGACCGGTACGGGTCTTCGGCTTGCACGTACACGCGATACGAGCGATTCAGATAATCGAAATCGTTTACGTAGAACGAGCCGAGGTCGGTTTGCATCGTGCGGAAGACGTCGTCCAGCGACACGCCGATGTTCTTGGCTTTCTCGCGATCGACGTGAACTTGATACTGCGGGGCGTCGATGCGGAACGTCGTGAAAACGTTACGCAGGTTCGGATTTTGATTGCCCAGCCCCATGAATCCGTAAGCGGTCTGCATCAGCGCCGGCAAACCGGCGTTGCCCCGGTCCTCGAGTTCGAACTGGAAGCCGCCGAAATTACCGACGCCTTGGATCGGCGGCGGATTGAACGCGAAGATTTGCGCGCTCGGAATGCCGAAAAACTGCATCTGCACGCGCTGGAGCACCGCGTTGAGCGTGTGCGCACCGCCTCGGCGCTCCGACCAGGGTTTGAGCCGCGCGAACGCGATGCCGCGATTGGGACCGCTGCCGGCGAAGCTGAACCCCGATACGTTGAACAGCGCGGCCACTTCCGGCTGCGCAAAGATAATTTTTTCAACGCGGGCTGCGACCGCTTGTTCCTGCACGAGCGATGCGCCTTCGGGCAGCTGAATCGTAACGATGAAGTACCCTTGGTCTTCATCCGGAATGAAGGAGGTCGGCGTGCTGCGGAAGAGCAGCAGCGTGGCGACGAGCGCCGCCACGAACAAGCCGGCGACGATCCACCGCCGCCGAAAGAACTTCGGCAGCACCTCGCGATACCAGGCGCGGAACCGCGCGAGCCCGCGATTGAACCAGACGAAGAATGCGAAGCGATTTTCGCGTTCGCCCGAGAGCATCAGCGCCGACATCACCGGCGTGAGCGTCAGCGAGGCGAAGAGCGAGATGGCAATCGATGCGGCAATGGTCAGCGCGAACTGCTTGTAGAGCTGCCCCGTCGTGCCCGGGAAAAAAGCTACCGGCACGAAGACCGCGAGCAGGACGAGCGAAGACGCAACGACCGCGCCTTGTACCTCCTGCATTGCGGCTGCGGCCCCTTCGATGCCGCCCATGTTTTTTTCTTGAATGTAGCGCGCGATATTTTCGATCACGACGATCGCGTCGTCTACCACCAAGCCCGTGGCGAGCGTAAGTCCGAACAGCGTAATCGTGTTGATCGTGAAGCCGAAGACTTTCATCACCGCGAAGGTGCCGATGAGCGAAACGGGCAGGGTCACCGCGGGAATGATCGTCGATCGCGGGTTCTGCAGGAACAGAAAGATGACCAGCACGACCAAGAAGATCGAGAACACCAGCGTGAGGACGACTTCCTTGATGGATTCGCGAACGAAGTCGGTGGTGTCGAACGCGATTTGATAGTTTACGCCCGCGGGGAACGTGCGCGAGAGCAGTGCAAGTTCCTTGCGCACACCGTCGGCTACTTGCAGCGCATTGGCCGTCGGCAGCTGCATGATGCCCAGGCCGACGACGTTTTTGTTGCCGTTGAAATCGAGCGATGAAGAGTAGTCTTCCGCGCCGAGTTCGACGCGTGCGACGTCGCCCAGGCGCGTGAAACCGCCGCCCGGATCGGCGCGAACGATGATGTTGCGGAACTGATCGGGAGAGCTAAGCCGGCCTTCGGCGTGCACGCTGATCGTGAAGGGCTGATTCTTCGGCTCGGGCGCCGCGCCGATGCTGCCGGCGGCTACCTCGACGTTTTGCTCTTGCAGCGCGTTGAGCACGTCCGTGATCGCCAGCCCGCGCGCTTCGAGCTGCCGCGGATCGACCCACACGCGCATCGCGTAGCGCCGCTGCCCGAAGATCAGCACGTTGCTCACGCCGGGAACGCGCTTGAGCGCGTTGACGACGTTGAGTTCGGTGTAGTTGCTCAGGAAGAGCTGGTTGAATTGCGGATTGGTCGATTTCATCGCCGCGACCATCACGAACGTCCCGGAGTTTTTCGAAACCGTGATCCCGGTTTGCTTGACCTCGTTCGGCAGCTGCCCCGACGCGGATTGAATCGCATTTTGAACGTCGGTGGCCGCGATGTCGAGATCCGTGCCGAGCTTGAAGGTGCACGTGATCGTGCTCGTGCCGTTGTTCGAACTGGTGGACGTGATGTAACGTAGTCCCTCGACGCCGTTGACCGCTTGTTCCAACGGCGTGGTGACGGCGCTCTCGACGGCTTGCGCGTTTGCTCCGGTGTACAGCGCGTTGATCGTGACTACCGGCGGCGCGATGCGCGGGTACTGCGCGATCGGCAGCGTCGGAATGGCGATGCAGCCCGCAATGGTGACAATGAGCGAGCAAACCGCCGCGAAGATAGGGCGGCGAAGAAAGAACCGGGTCACGCCACCTTGAGACCCGCAGCCGCGCTGATGGGTTGCCTGCCGTTAACTTGGCAGAGCGGTTCCTTTAGTGAAAGGCCTGCTCGGCGTGGTACGAGCTGCGTGAAAGCGGGCTCGAGACCACCTGCCGGAAGCCTTTGGACTTCGCCAACTGTCCGAGTTGCGCGAACTCCTCCGGCGTGATGAATGTCTCGACGGGCAAGTGCTTCTTGCTCGGCTGCAGATACTGCCCCATCGTGAAAACGTCCACGCCCACCGAGCGCGCGTCTTCCATGGCGTGCTCCACCTCTTCGTCCGTTTCGCCCAAGCCGAGCATGATCGACGTCTTCGTGAAGCGCTCCGGCGCGCGCTTTTTGGCATGCTCCAGCACGCGCAGCGATTGATCGTAGCTCGCGCGCTTGTCGCGAACGCGCGGGGTGAGGCGCCGCACGGTTTCCAGATTGTGCGCAAAGACGTCCGGCTTTGCATCGAGGACCACGTCGAGCGCGTGGAGATCGCCGCGGTAGTCGCCGCTGAGAATCTCGACACGCGCGCCCGGAACGCGCCGGTGAATCTCACGCACGGTATTTGCGAAGATCAGCGCGCCGCCGTCCGGTAAGTCGTCGCGATCCACCGCGGTAAGGACGAGATACTTCCATCCCAGGTCGCGCACCGCTTCGGCCACGCGCACCGGCTCCATCCAATCGACGGCACCTTTGGGATTGCCCGTCTTCACGTTGCAGAAGCGGCATCCGCGCGTGCACACCTCGCCGAGGATCATAATCGTCGCGGTTCCGGCACCCCAGCACTCCGAAAGATTCGGGCAATTCGCCTCTTTGCAAACCGTATTGAGCGCAAGGCCGTCGACTTTCGCCTTCACGCGTTCGTACGTGTCGCCGTGCGGCAGCTTCACCTTGAGCCACGGCGGTTTCGGAATGCGTTTGGGCTGTTCGCCGATGAGGTCGATTTCGACGGCCATTATGCCGACTTCAACATTCCGGCGTCGACGAACTCGATGCCGAACGTTCTCGACAGCTCCGCGCGCACGAGCTGTTTCACTTCGGCAATCGTAACAGCACGGCCGGTTTCGCGCGACAGACTCGTGATGCCGCGATCCCGCAGCCCGCACGGATTGATGAGCGCATCGTAGTCCAGTTCGGTGTTCACGTTGAGCGCGATGCCGTGCAACGAGGTCATTTTTTGTACGGCAAGACCGATCGCGCAAATCTGATTCGTGCCGGCCCAAACGCCTGCGTGTTCGCTCCATCGCTCGCACTGCACGCCGAATTGCGCGCACACGTCGATGATCGCGCCCTCGAGCGCGCGAACCAGGGGTACGACCTCGCGGAAACGTTCCAAGCGGCGAATCGGATAGACGACGAGTTGGCCCGGACCGTGATAGGTGACGTCGCCGCCCCGCTCGATCTTGACGACGTCCACGCCGCGCGCGGCGAGCATTTCCGTGGAGAGAAGCAGGTTGTCTTCGTTCGCATTGCGCCCAAGCGTTATTACCGGCGGATGCTCGACGAAAATCCATGTTTCGGGATCCACGCCTTCGCGCACGCGTTCGTGCAGCCGATGCTGAAGCTCCCACACCTCGCGGTAGGGCCGCAGCCCAAGGTCGAGTACGCGCGCGGTCGTCATTGCGCAGTCACCCCGCGCCGCTACCTCGCTCCGACGGGTTGCGCGGAAGGCGCCGGCTTTTTCGGATTGACGATGTGGATCGCTTTGCCGTGAGCCGCTTCGGCTGCGTCCATGATGCCTTCGGTCAGCGTCGGGTGCGGGTGAATCGATAGACCGATGTCTTCCATCGTCGCGCCCATTTCCAGCGCGATGACGCCTTCGCCGATGAGCGATTCGGCTTGCGGTGCGACGATGTGCATTCCGAGCAGAATATCGGTTTTCGCGTCGCCCACCAGTTTGATGAGCCCGTCGCTCTCGTTCATCGTGCGCGCGCGTCCGCTTGCAGCAAGCGGAAACTTTCCGATGCGAACCTCGTGGCCTTTCGCTTTGGCTTCTTCCTCGGAAAGTCCGACCGTTGCGACTTCGGGATCGGTGTAGATGCAGTTCGGGATTGCAATCGGATCGAATGCCGCGGAGCGATCGCCCGCGATGACCTCGGCCGCAATCACGCCTTCTTTCATGCCTTTGTGCGCGAGCAGCGGCGGCCCCGTGACGTCGCCGATCGCGAAGATGTTCGAAACTTTCGTGCGCCGCTGCGCGTCGACGTCGATGAAGCCGCGTTCGTTCGTCGACAAGCCCGCGTTTTCCAGATTCAATCCGTCGGTGACGGGACGGCGCCCGACCGCGACGAGCACGCAGTCGAACTCGCGCGTCTCATCCTTTCCGCTCGTGCCTTCGCCGTTGAACGTCGCTTTGACGGTCTTGCCGTCTTTTTTTATCTCGCCGGCTTTCGTGCCGAGCATGATTTCGACGCCCTGCTTTTTCAGAATGCGTCCCAGCGCTTTAGAAATTTCCAGATCGGTACCGGTGAGAATTTGCGGCAGCGCCTCGATGACCAGGACCTTGCTGCCCATTCGCGTGTAAACGGTAGCGAATTCGAGACCGATGACGCCGCCGCCGATAACGAGCAGATTCTTTGGAAGCCGCTCGAGCTTCACCGCGTCGTCGGAATTGATGATGTATTCACCGTCGCGCGGCCATGCCTTCACGTCGATGGGAGCGGATCCCGTGGCGATGACGGCGTACTGCGCCTTGATCGAATCTTCGGCGCCGTCCTTGTTGCGCACGACGATTTCGTTCGCGCTCTTGAAAGCGGCTTGACCGTACATGAATTGCACGTTGTTCGCTTTGAACAGAGTCTTCACGCCGCCGACGTTGGAATTCACCACGTCCGTTTTGAATTTTGCGACGCCTTCGCGATCGACGTCCGCTTTGGGAACCTTCAGCCCGATGGCGCCCGCGTGGTCGATGTGGCGGATCACTTCGCCGACGTGCAGCAGCGCTTTGGTCGGAATGCAGCCCCAGTTGAGGCAAACGCCGCCGACCTCGTCGCGGTCGACGCAGATGACTTTTTTGCCGAGTTGACCCAGCCGGATTGCGGCATGATAGCCGCCGGGGCCGGCGCCGATGACGACTGCGTCGACGTTGTGCTCTGCCACTTGTTTCAACTCCGTTCTCGGATGGATAGCGTACCTTCTATGACAACGCGGCTGGCTCCGAAGCCGCAAGCACCAAAGTAGGCTTAGAGCCATCCAATGACAAAAATGGACGGCAAATGTCCAAAATTGGATGGCTCACCGGTTTGCCTGAGCTGGACCGGGACAGCATCGTTCCGCTCTACCGGCAGATTTACGAGGCGTTGCGGGAGTCGATTTTGGCGGGGAGGCTGCCCGAGTCGACCCGTTTGCCGCCGGAGCGATCGCTGGCGGAGCATCTCGAGGTCAACCGCAGCACCGTGGTTCATGCGTATCGCGAACTCGTCGCGGACGGCCTCATCGAGCAGAAAGTCGGTTCGGGTTCCCGCGTGGTGCCGCAGCTGCGCGCCGGGCAGCCCGAGCGCGCCGCCGGCGTGCCGTGGTGGGTTACGCTGCCGCCCTGGCGCGTCGGCGAATTTCCGACGATCTTGGGTGAGCTCGCGGCCAAACAAGAACCGGGGCGCATCAGCTTCGTGCAAGGCGTCGCACCCGATGAACCGTCGCCCCTTAGCGAGCTCGCAAAATCGTTTTCGCGCGTCGCCGCCGATCCGCGTTTCATTCTTTCGTACGGCGACTCCGAAGGGTATGAGCCGCTTCGCGAAGCGATTTCGCAGCGCATGAAAGTGCGCGGCGCGCAAACGCAGCCCAAAGACATCATCGTGCTGACCGGATCGACGCAAGGCATCATGGTCGTCGCGCAGTCCCTGGCCGAGCCGGGCGATGAAATCATCGTGGAAACCCCGAGCTATCCGGGCGCGCTGCAAATTTTTCAAATCTGCGGTTTGCGCGCCATTCCCGTTCCGGTGGACGAGGACGGCATGCGCGTCGATCACGTGGAAGCGATTTTGCGTACGCGCCGGCCGCGCTTCATCTACACGATGCCCTCGCTGCACAACCCGACAAACGTCACGATGAATGCCGATCGCCGCGAACGCCTGGTCACGATCGCGCGGCGTGCCGGCATTCCCATCATCGAGGACGATCCGTACGGCGAACTGGCGCAGCACGGCCTCACGCCGCTGGTCGGGCTGGCACCAGATTACGTCGTGTACTTGAGCACCTTCAGCAAGACGATCGCGCCGTCGCTGCGCGTGGGCTGGCTCGCGGCGCCGCGAACGATAGTGGAGCGCTTGCTGCTGCGCAAACAGGCACTGGACATGGCGACGAGTCTCTACGTGCAAGCCGCCGTTCGCGATTACTTGCAAAGCGGCTACGACTCCCACGTCGCGCAGTTGCGCGAAGAACTGCGGCTGCGCCGTGAGACGGCCGATGCCGCGATTGCGCAGCACTGGCCCTCGACGCTGCGCACCAGCAAAGCCGGCGGCGGATTCTATCTTTGGGTGACGATGCCGCGTGAACTGCGAGCGCGTCCGTTGCTCGACCAGGCCGAGCGTTTGGGCGCGTCTTTTCTGTTCGGCGAGGCGTTTTTTGCCAATTCCGGCGGCGATCACCATTTTCGCTTGGCGCTCACCGCGGTCACGCGCGAGCAGATTCCCGAAGGAATTCGCCGCATCGGCAAAGCAATCGCGCAAATTCGATCGTGAGCAGTGGAATGAGACACGGGCACGGCATCGCCGATGCGGATCGCGACGTGCGAGGGTACTTGGTGCGAATCGCGGCGGTGCTGGGCGAGGTGCTCGGCGACAAACTTGCCGGGTTGTACGTGCACGGTTCGCTTGCGACCGGCAGTTTTCACCGCGAACGCAGCGACATCGATCTTCTCGCCGTCACTACCGAGAAGCTCGATCCACGTGCGCGCGAACGCCTTGCCCGCGCATTGGTGATGCTCTCGGACGCGCGGCCCACGCTGGGCGACATCGAGGTCAGCGTCGTGGCTCAACCCAATGCGCGCGGCTTCGTGCATCCGCTTCCGTACGAGGTGCACTACAGCTCGCGGTATCACGAAGACATCCGTCACGGCCGTATCGATTTTTCGGTCGATCGAACCAGCGTCGATTTGGCGGCAAACATCGCCGAGGCGCGCGAACGCGGCGTTACACTGTACGGACCGCCCGCTGCGGCGATTTTCGCGCCGGTTCCCTGGCACGCGTACGTGAACGCGCTCGAGGCGGACTTCCGCTTTGCGCGCCCGCTGGTGCGGCGCAGCCCGGTATACGCCGTTTTGAGCGCGTGCCGCGTGCTGCACGGCGCAACGTCGCGCACGATGAACGTGCTGAACAAAGACGAGGCGGCCGTGTGGGCGCTGGGGACGGTGCCGCGCATGTATCACTCGATCATCAACGATGCCTTGCAGCTGTATCGCGGGACCAAATCAATTGACGACGTCGTGCTGGTCGAGCGCGACGTCATCGCGTTTCGGGAATACGTGCGCGAGCGCTGCCGGCCCGCGTTCGAACGCGCCTGCGACGCGGGCGAGGACGAATGAACCCCGCGCGGGTGCGCCGGTTGCTCTTGAAGTGGTACGCGCAGCATGGGCGCAGGCATTTGCCTTGGCGGACGACGCGCGATCCGTATCGCGTGCTCGTCAGCGAGTTCATGCTGCAGCAGACGCAGGTCGAGCGCGTGCTTCCGAAGTTCGATGCGTTCATCGCGCGCTTTCCGAACTTCGATGCGCTCGCGGCAGCAGCGGCGGCGGACGTGCTGCGGATGTGGAAGGGCCTTGGATACAACTCTCGCGCGGTTCGCCTGAAGCAGATCGCGAGTGAGGTGACGGACCGCTTCGGCGGTGTCATGCCGCGCGATGAAGCTGCGCTGCGGAGGCTGCCCGGAATCGGACCCTACACCGTCGCGGCAGTTCGAACGTTCGCGTTCGAGTCCGACGATGCGGCAATCGACACGAACGTCCGGCGCGTCGTACACCGGCTGCTGCACGGAATGGAACATCCTCCCGCCGTTAGCGATGCGCAACTCGACGGCGAGGCGCGAGCGCTGGTTCCGAAAGGACGCGGACACGACTGGAATTCTGCGATGATGGATCTCGGCTCCGCGATTTGCACCGCGCGAGCGCCTAAGTGCCTCATCTGTCCGCTGCGTACTGCGTGCGCTGCCGCGCCGATCGATAGCGCACGGTTGGAGATCGCGCGGTCGGCAAACGTGCGAAAACCTTCACCGCAAAACGCGATCCCGTTCGAACGAAGCACGCGCTACGCGCGCGGTCGAATCATCGATCGATTGCGCGACTTGCCCCCCGGCCGGCGCATCTCACTGCTCGACCTCCATGAAGACGTCACGCGCCGCATCGGACGCAGCTTCGGCGAATTGCAAAGCCTCGTCCAGGCGCTCGAACGCGACGGTTTGGTTTCAACGCGCGCTCCGGGCGTCGCGTTGCGAGAGTAAAACGTGCCGAAGATCCCGTTTCCCGCTCGCAAGGTGACGAAAGACGTCGCGAGGCAGCAGCTGGCAATCTTGGAGCAGACGTACCCGCATGCGGAAACGGCTTTGCAGTACTCCAACGCCTTCGAGCTGCTGATCGCCGTCATTCTTTCCGCGCAGTGCACGGACGCCCGCGTGAACATGACCACGCCGGCCCTCTTCAAAAAATATCCGACCCCGAAAAAACTCGCCGCGGCAAACCAAGAAGACGTCGAGCAAATCATCAAGTCTTGCGGCTTCTTTCGCACGAAAGCGCGCAACATCATCAACTGCGCGCGCGAGTTGGTAGAGAAACACGGCGGCGAGGTTCCGCGCGAGCGGGAGCAACTCGAAGCGCTCGCGGGCGTCGGGCGCAAAACCGCAAGCGTGGTGATGTCGGTCGTTTACGAGGAGGCCGCGATCGCGGTCGATACGCACGTGTTTCGCGTCTCGCACCGGCTGGGGCTCACGTTGGGCAAGACGCCGCGGGAAGTCGAAGCCGACTTGGAAGCTCTCGTGCCGCGCGCCAAATGGCGGCACGCGCATCACTGGCTGATTCTGCACGGACGCGCGATCTGCAAAGCGCCGGTTCCGCTGTGCGCGAAGTGTCCGGTGAGTCCCCTCTGCCCTACGCCGAAGATTCTGGCGAGAACTCGCGTTAAAAAGCCGGCCTAGCTGCGCGTGCGCCCACGCCGGCTACTTCCCCCCTTTGGAATGCGCGGCCGCATGCGTGTCCAAAAACTGCTCGGCCAAATCGGCAGGCTGCAAAGAGAGCAGGTCTTCGCGCTTGTTGAGCTGCTGCACGGCGTAGTTCGTGAGCGCGGCCGAAATGCGGTTCAAAACGCTGCGGATGCCCGGATGAGCATCCAAAACGCCGATGCGAACGAAGGGCGCAACGTGGGAACGCGGCCAAAAGCCTTTATCGTCGTTTAAAACGACGGGCTGGCCTTCGGCGATGCGCGCATCCGTAGTGAACCCGTCGGCAACGTCGACCTCGCCGCGGCCAAGCGCATCGTATTGGCCACCGGGAGCGTAGGCAAGGATTTCGGCAAATTTGAAGCCGCGGTAGAATTTTTGAAGCTGTTCGAGCGGGCCGCCGCGCGCTAGAAAGCTCCGTGCTGCGCCCAAACGCAATTCCGGCGCGATTTCCGCGCATTTAGAAAGCGTAAGCAGCCAATACTTCTCGGCAGCATATTGCGACGTTGCAAGGCACGGAGCATCGTTGAACGGCGACGGAGTCAGCCAGGTAATTCCGTAGCGGCGTTCGTAAGAGCGCTTCAGTCCCTCGCCGTTTGGCACCGTGTCCGGATACAAGTCGATTTCGCCGCGTTCGAGTGCCGCCAAGACGCTTTGCGAATCGCCCAGATTCATACGGCGCTCCACGGCAACGCCGTCTCGTTCCAATGCGGCCGCATAGATTTCAGCGACGATAGCGTTCTGGCTCGAGGTTTTCGACCCCACCCGCACGCGCGCGGCGCCCCTCTTTGCGCAACCGGCAACCAAAAGGCCGCCGACGAGATTTAACCACTGCGCGCGCGTCGTCAATACGTCAAGCCGCGGCAAAGTGCTTAGAGCTCATCTCATAAACCCACGCGCCCAGCGTTTGGAGCGCCGGAATGACGGCTGCTAGGAGACGGGGAGGGCGCATACCCACCGGGTCTGTAACCGAGCCGACGACAACGCAGACGGCGTTCCGCCGCCCAAACCCTTCGGGCGACGGCAGT
>Ga0209810_1003093_pt1 | contig 18212 bp, 14 predicted proteins | sample Coa_R1_7_FD_187159 | JGI IMG/M metagenome (GOLD analysis project Ga0209810, IMG submission 187159) | Surface soil microbial communities from Centralia Pennsylvania, which are recovering from an underground coalmine fire - Coalmine... | ecosystem: Environmental > Terrestrial > Soil > Unclassified...
CTCCCGTGGGGGACCACAACGCCGGCGATTCTGGCGCAGAATACCTATGAAGTACGCGACACTCTGTCCAAGGTTTGGAACAATCATACGGTCCGCTTCGGGGGAGAATTTCGGTGGGAACAAGACAACAACAATCTTCTCGGCGGCGTCCGGCCCCTGTATTCATTCTCCGGCCTCTGGAATCTCGCCAACGATGCCCCTATCTTTGAGGAAATCTATGCCAATGCCAATACCGGCGGCCCCGCAAACGCGGCACGCTACTTTCGTGACCATATCGCCGCTCTTTTCACCCAAGACGACTGGCATGTCACTCCAAGCTTAACGTTGAACCTGGGTCTGCGTTGGGAGTATTTTTCTCCCTTGACCGAAAAGCAGGGCGTTCTCGACAACATCTTCCTCGCTGCGACTGGCCCCTTCCCCTTAGTCAACGCTCAAGTTCGACACGTCAATCAACTTTGGAATCCAAACTGGAAGGATTTTCAACCCAGGATCGGGTTCGCTTATGCTCCTGCCGCCGCCCATCAAAGATTCGTCCTTCGTGGTGGCTTCGGCATCCTTTACAATCGCCAGAACGACAATATCTTTGCTAACAGCCGCGAAGACAATCCCAATTATTACAACTTCAGCCTATGTTGCGGCACCGCCGGCAGCGCTTTTAATGGCTTCGGCTCGCCCTTTGCCGGAGGCGAGATTCAGTACAACTTAGGGAGCAGCAGGCTGCCCTATAGCTACCCTGCCAATCCGTTCCTCGCAACCGGAGTAAATCCCGTTTCAGGAACACCCAACGGTATTGGCGGAACGGCTCCTCCCGCCGTAGAGATCTACGGAGCTTGGCCTCATACCCCAGATGCTTACACACTGCTTTACTCGCTTGAAACACAAACCAATCTTGCAAAAAATATTGTGCTTACGCTCGGCTATCAAGGCGCTTTGAGCCGGCATCTGATCCGGCTTTTGAACCAGAACTTCCTCTATCCTCAAAATGTAGGCAATCTCTCCAGTTACTTTTACGCCGTTTACATGCCTACGCCCGATGTAAACGCCTCTTACAACGGCGGATATGCTCGCATCTCTAAGCAGTTCTCTATGGGATTTCAGCTAGATGCCACTTACACCTGGAGTAAGTGCATCGATATGCTTTCTTCGGAGGGACCCGGCGCGATCACCAATCAAACCGATCCCGTTCATGCGCAAACCGACGAATACGGCCCTTGCGACTATGACGCCCGCAATCGTTTTGTATTCAATGGCCTCTGGACCTTACCCATCTTTTCTCATGGGCACGGGGTCCTGCATAGCCTCTTAGGCGGCTGGCAAATTGGGGCTATTGTCACCGCATATTCCGGCTTTCCTTGGACACCGGTTACTGGAGCATTGGCTTCTGTGGCGCCCGTAACCAGTGCCGCGACCATCCGGCCAACGCGTCCTTCCCAATATTACTTAAACGCCAGTCCAGGCGATCATTCGAACACCTGTTTTATAGACGGTTGTGAATTTGGTGGCGCCAGCCCGACGGTTCCCATCGTCGGCACAAACTACTTCAACATCAAAAATCCGGGCCCTCCGGGAATTGGCCGTAATTCTTTCCGCGGACCGGGCTTCTTTTCAACCGACGCTACTCTGTCCAAACAGTTCGCCTTGCCGATGATTAACGACACCGCGGCCCTCCAATTCCGTGGATATGCGTTCAACGTCTTCAACCAACTCAATCTTCAACCGTTCTTGTTTGGCACAAGCGACGTAGATACCTTAGTCGAAAATCCAAACTTCGGTCGCCCCGACGCAGCGCTTGCAGGACGCTCGATAGAACTCCAGGTCCGACTTATTTTTTAAGGCGCGCGGCGCGAGTTTACCAGGTAAACCGCGCCACCACCTGCAAATAACGTGGATTGCTGCTAAAGGCAAGCGTCGGGTTATTGAAATTCGGGCTGCTTGCCGTAACGAAGCTCAGCGTACCTGTATTGTACGTATTTACCGACGTAGCGTTGTCAATCGCCACCGGAACAAATTGCGGATGGTTGAACAGATTGTAGGCGTGGCCCTCCAGATCAAAACGATAGCGTTCGCCGAAGGTGAAGTGTTTGACCAATGCCAGATCAACATTGTCTACCGGACGCGTGGGGGCCGTGTTCCGCCCGGCCGTCGCATACGCGCCATAACCCGCCTGAATATATTGCGCATTGGGATTGCGTGCAACCCAGGCAACCACCTGGTTGATTTGGGCCGCGCTCGCCGAGATAGGCACTACGGTTCCGTTCCGGGTTAAGCCGTAAACACCGCTACCCGTGCCGGGTATGCCGTTCGGATTGATGATTGTCCGATCCGCTGCCGAATCGCCATTTAGGTTCGAGTCTATGCCGCTTTGCACCGTGTAATATTCCGGTGATTCATACGTGTAAACGGGCGCCACTTCCCAGTTTCCAATTACGTTCTTGAGCAGCCAGCTATTTTTGCTCTTGAACCATGGCGCATCATAAACCACCGCGGCTGTAAATCGCTGCCGGTGATCCAGCGCCGACGAGGCCTTCTCTGCCGCCAAATTCAGGAAGTCCTGTGGACGGCGCGGCGTCAAGTACGTGCTCGCCACCTCAGCCGTGCTGTTATCAATTGCATGGCTCCAGGTATAGGCCAACTGATACTGCAGTCCATTAGAAAAGTGCCGGTTCAACTGAAGCTGCAGACCATTGTATTGCGAATATCCGTCCGGCACGTAGGCCGTAATCGTGTTGGTAAAGCCGGCATTCTGAAACGCCGGAATCGCGCTGCCAATCGCACGCAGCGCTCCTACGGTATAAGGCAGAGACGCCAGGACCGCCGGCGAGGGAGCCGTCAAGAAGGTGGGAATATTCTGTGTCGCTGTGACAGGCGATTGCCGGTTAAGCTGCGTCTGGAAAATCAAGTGTACGCCTTTGTCCCCCACATAGCGGATGTCCACCGTATAGTTATTGGCGAAAATATGCTGAATATCAAACGTGTAATTGATCGAATACGGCAAAAACTGGTTCGGAATCCAGGACGACGTCTGCGCACGAGCCTGCGCCGGCGTCAGCGGACCCGAAGAGGGAGCTGTGATGCCACCATTTGCCAGGAAGTTTGAGGTAATCGTGTTGGTAGGCAGAGTGGTCGTGGTGTAAAACTCAATCGGCACCGTATTCAAGCCAATGTTGTCAAAAATCACGTCGTAGGCGATCCCGAAGCCCGCGCGGATCACCGTCGTGCTGCTTCCAGCCGGAGTCCAGGCTAAACCGATTCGCGGAGCAATGCCATAAGGATCCGCCGTGGGCTTCTGGAATGTGAGCACTCCCGGGACATTCGCAATCGCGTTTTGGCTTTGCGCTTGCATGCTTAGCGGGACGGTCGTGTATTCATACCGCACTCCAAGATCGACCGTAAGGTTCTGACGTGCGCGCCAGGTATCTTGAATGTAGCTGTAACTGGCGAGCTGGTTCCCATAATAAGTAGATCCGCCAAAACTGCGCGCAGCAAAATAATCGGGTGAAAGATCGAGTAAATAGTTGGCTACATGTGTCCATTCATAGTCACCGCGCACACGCTGCACAAAAAACTGCGGTGAAATATAATCGCGAAATTCTGTCCCAAATTTAAACGTATGATTTCCTTTAATCCAGGTAAAATCGTCTACGACTTGATATTCATTGTTCACTCCGGATTGCGGGAAATTCGGGTTGGGTCCTACCTGTAAGTTCAGATCATTAAATTGCAGATTAGGAAAGGCGCTCAAACCCGGAAACGTTTGATTCCCCACCGGATCACTGGTATTGCTGCGCTGATAAGCCAGCCGCAGCTCATTTGTCGCGTGCGGATTAAAGGTATGGTATTCGGCCAGTGTGCCTAAGTGATAGCGAGAGGGAACCGGTGTATAAAAAGCAGGCAGATCGGCTCCTGTATTAATCGAATCATAGCGATTGTAGATGTAGCGTCCCCGTAACTGATCGGAATCCGAGATATTGTAGTCGACACTCGCCACACCATAATAGCCGTTTCGATAAGCGGGAGCGGCTACAGGAATCACCCCTGTGGGCACCGTCACGCCGTTCACCGTTACGGTCGGCGCGCCCGGTGTGACGGACGGAGCCACGGCGTACTGTTGGAGCACCTTCAGATTGGTTTGACTAACGCCTGGAGCCGCCGCTAAAGCCGCATAACCAGCGGCCGTAGGCGCATAAATGGGCGTGCCCACTGTCGGCGCCTGTCCCAGTGGATTATATTCAAAGCTGGTGAAGAAAAACAGCTTATTTTTCTGAATCGGCCCGCCAAAATTTGCTCCTAAGTGATTCTGATCATAGCGCGGATTCTTATAAATACCCTGATTCTTGTACGACTGATCCACCGCATCCATAATGCGGTTCTGCAAATATTCATAAAGCGTGCCGTGGTAGCTGTTTGTTCCACTTTTGATGTTGGTATTAAACTGAGCGCCCGCTGAATGGCCATACTGCGCCTGAAATTGGTTTTGGATAACAGAGAACTCTTCCACAGATTCATTCGGAACATACACAACAGGTCCGGTTACGGACTTGCTGTTGTTATCCACGCCGTCGATCATGAAATTGTTGTTGCGGGGCCGCTGGCCACTCACAGAAGGACCGGCGCCCACGCCAATGCCTCCCGCGCTGGCAACGCCGGCATCGAGCAACGATAGATTAATCACGCCTAAGCCAATACTGCTGTTCGGCAGATCGCGCGTTTGCGCTGTGTTAAACGTGTTCTGAATCTGGGCCGTCGTCGTGTCAATTGTCGCGGCGGCTTCTGTCACCACTACGGAAGTGGACACCGTACCCACCTGCATCGTGATATTCGGCGCCGTGATCGTGGCATTTACCCGCACCGTGACTCCTCGCACTTCGGCTGCAGCAAAGCCCGCAGCCGTAACCTTGAGATCATAAGTGCCCGGCAGCAGATCCGAGAACCGGTATTCGCCGCTGCCATTTGCGGTCGTGCTCGTGCTCACGCCCGTTGCCGTGTTCGTCGCCGTTACAGTAGCGTTGGGCACGGCAGCGCCGCTAGAGTCCAAGATCGTTCCCACCAAATTGCCGCCCAAAACCTGCGCCTTCAGGCCCGGCGCTAGAAGAGCGGCCATAAGAAAGCACAAAAGAGACCGGGAAAAAAGATGCACACGTAACATTTGGCACAGCCTAATTGCAATCTTCTAGCCAAACTAGTGCCTTGTGTATATGTTTGATAATCCGTTAAACTCTAAAACCCATGCCGGCTTCATTTTCCGGAAAATGGATACAGCATACAGAAAACGGGAGCAAACAGAGCCTATCCTGCGCCCCCTTCGTTTAGTCTGGCTAAACTGTGCCTTCAAAGGATTTGCCTTGACGCATCCCAACTTTCCCCCTATAGTCGTTTGATTTGAGCCACACTCTTACACGCAGAACGCTGTTGCAACAATTTGCTGCCCTGGCGCTGACCCCGCCCGCAGTGCGGCCACCCTCATTCCCCGACCGCGACTTCGATATCACAAAGTTCGGCGCACGAGGCGACGGCCGTACCAAGTGCACCGACGCGATCCGGCGAGCCATTCAGGCCTGCAGTGCGGCTGGCGGCGGCCGCGTGCTGGTGCCAGCAGGACAGTTCCTAACCGGCGCCATTCACCTGGAAAGCAATGTGAACCTGCATATCACCGAAGGCGCCACTCTGCTGTTCAGCCGGGATCCTGCAGACTATCTGCCCGTCGTCTTCACCCGCTTCGAGGGTGTCGAGTGCATGAACTACTCCCCCTTCATTTACGCCTTCGAGAAACAGAACATCGCCGTGACCGGCCCCGGTCTGCTCGACGGACAAGCTGACGAAGAGCACTGGTGGCCCTGGGCCGGCAAGGCCCATGCAGGCTGGCGTTCCGGACAGCCCAGCGCCACACAGGATCGCAAAGCCCTGTTCGACATGGGTGAGCGCGACGTGCCGGTTGCACGCCGCGTCTTCGGCGCAGGCCACTATCTGCGCCCGAATTTCGTTCAACCATATCGCTGCACGAACGTCTTGCTCGAGGGCTTTCGCATGCAAGCATCACCCATGTGGGAATTAAATCCTGTCTTGTGCCGCAATGTCATTGTGCGTAACGTGGACATTTTCAGCCACGGACCGAATAACGACGGATGCGATCCGGAGGCCTCACGTGATGTGCTGATTGAAAACTGCACCTTCAGCACCGGCGACGATTGCATCGCCGTAAAATCCGGGCGCAACCGGGATGGCCGCCGCGTGGGAGTGCCTTGCGAAAACGTTCTCATCCGCAATTGCACCATGAAGGACGGGCACGGCGGTGTTTCCATCGGCAGCGAAGTCTCCGGAGGAATTAAAAACATCCGCATCGAACACTGCCATATGAGCAGCCCGAACTTACAGCGCGCCTTGCGCGTCAAAACCAATTCCTATCGGGGCGGTGTGATAGAAACCATTAACTTTTCCGAAGTCCAGATCGGCCAGGTAGCCGAGTCCGCCATCGAGGTCGACTTCTTTTATGAAGAGGGAGAAGGAGGACCGTTCCAGCCGGTTGTGCGCAACATCCTGGTTTCCCACGTCACCTGCGACAAGAGCAAGTACGCCATATTTTTGCGCGGCTATGCCAGCGATCCCATCACCGGCGTGATGATCTCGCACTGTCAATTTGATCACGCCGCGCGCGGCGTTTTCTTTGAGCATGTGAAAACAATTGCCATTGCCGATACCACCGTGAACGGAAAACCCTTGTCATACTCCGCAAATCAGGTTCTCAATCGTTCATAATCCTTCGTTTCGTATAACGGGCTATATGTCAAATTGCATTCTTCCGAAATATTCTCTGGGAGTGGGGGATCGCTTCGCACATCAGGCCGCAGCACAGCTTCGCGCTTGTATGATGGCGGCCGAGAGAGGCGTCGAGGTCATTCCCGTATGGAATAAATCCAACCGGGAACACGTGATCATCGGCTCCGACCCGCAGCAGACTCGCGCCGCTGCAGATGCAGCCGTCCGGAAGCTCGGCTGGAACAAGCCTTACTTTGTGGATGCCGATCACATCAATCTCACCAACGTCGACCGCTTTCTGGATCCCTGCGATTTCTTCACCATCGACGTTGCCGATCTCATCGGCAAACCGGCCGGGACAAGCTGCGTTCAAGAATTCGTTCGCGCTCACCCGGAACTGACAGGCGAACTCCGCATTCCAGGCATCGACCGCTCGTTTGCGGCAAATGCCGAAACCACCGCACAAATCGCCAACAAGTATCTGGCCGCAGTGCAGGAAGCAGGCCGTATTTATCGCTACATCGAAAACCGCAAAGGTCGGGGGAACTTCATTGCGGAGGTCTCCATGGATGAAACCGATACCCCGCAGACGCCGCCCGAACTGCTCGTGATTCTCGCCGCAATCGCGCAGGAAGGGATCCCGGTGCAGACCATCGCCCCGAAATTTACCGGGAGATTCAATAAAGGAGTCGATTATGAAGGTGACCTCCAAAAATTTGAGCAGGAATTCGCCGATGATATCGCCGTCATCGCTTTCTCCATTTCCCGCTACCAGCTACCACCCAATCTGAAACTGAGCGTCCACTCCGGCAGCGATAAATTCTCCATCTATCAGCCAATGCGACGCGCGATGCAAAAGTTCAATGCCGGCGTCCACCTGAAAACGGCGGGAACAAACTGGCTTGAAGAGCTAATTGGGCTGGCAGAGAGCGGCGGCCCAGGATTGGAACTGGCCAAAGAGATCTATGCAGAAGCCTACGCGCACCGCGAGGAGCTATGTGCTCCCTACGCAGCCGTGATTGCTATCGATCCTGCCGGCCTTCCCTCTCCCCAGACGGTTCATCGGTGGTCTTCCGAGCAGTTTGTCGCCGCCCTGCGGCACGATCCTCGTTCTCCCTCCTATAACCGCAACTTCCGTCAGCTTCTGCATGTCGGCTTTAAAGTAGCTGCCAAAATGGGGAATCGTTATCTCGACCTGCTTTCTGCAGCCGAAGCGGTCATCGCGAGAAACGTCACAGAAAATCTCTTTGAGAGGCACATCCGGCCTCTTTTTCTGGGGAACTGACTCCATGTCACTGAAACTTTTTAATTTAGAAGGCCGTGTCGCAGTGGTGCTCGGCGGCACATCGGGAATCGGACGCGCGATCGCTCTGGGGTTAGCCGAAGCCGGCGCCGACGTCGTCGCTAGCGGGCGCAGAGAAGCGCTGGTCGTGGATCTCGCAGCCGAAATCGAAAAACTCGGCCGCAAAACGCTGCGGCAAACCGTAGATGCCTCGAGCAGAGCTTCGATCGACGCGCTGCGGGATGCCGTCCTGCACCAGCTCGGACGCGTGGACATCCTGGTCAATTCCGCCGGCCAGATCTTCCGCAAACCCACCACCGCCATCACCGAAAGCGAATGGAACGGCATTCTGGATGTGAATCTCACGGGAACGCTGCGCGCCTGCCAGAGCTTCTATGAAGCGTTGGCTGCAAGCGGGCGCGGCCGCATCATCAACATCGCCTCGCTCAATTCCTTCGTCAGCTTTTTCGAAGTAACCGCCTATGCAGCCTCAAAATGCGGCGTTTTAGGTCTAACCCGCAGCCTTGCCGTCGAGTGGGCGCAAAAAGGCATCAACGTCAACGCAATCGCCCCCGGTGTATTTCGCACCGAGTTGAACGCAGCGCTGCTGGACGGCAGTGAGCGCGGCCGGGAGCTCCTGATGCGCACCCCGATGAAGCGCTTTGGAAAGATTCCGGAACTGGTCGGCGCAGCCATCTTCCTGGCATCGGATGCCGCAAGCTTCATCACAGGACAGTGCATCGCTGTCGACGGAGGATTCCTCGCTTCCGGCGTGAACGTTTAGCTTCGCTAAAAATGCCCGGCGCGGTTGTGCCAATCTATAAAAGACGTAACCAGAGCCAGATTGCTTTGGCGTCAATCCCCGTGGATATTCGTCAGCTCGAACTTTTTTTGGCCGTAATGGAATCGGGCAGTGTCACCCGGGCGGCGGAACGGGTGCATCTGTCGCCCGGCGCGGTCAGCCTGCAACTGCATAACCTCGCCTCCGAGCTCAATGCGGAGCTCTTTGTGCGCTGCGGCAAGCGCTTTACCCCCACTCCGGCAGCCTTGCGCCTCTCCGAGCTGGCTTCCCGCGTCGTGCAGCACGTGCGCGAAATCGAGCACGAATTTGCCAACGACGCCTCCGTCGATCACCGCCCGTTCCATCTTGCCACCGGAGCCACCACCTTAATTCACCGCCTCGGACGCCCACTCCGCCTCCTGCGCAAGCAGTTTCCGCAAACCTCGATCCGAGTCACGGTCTGCCCCACCGAGGAAATGGTGGCGGGATTACTGGAGCGCAAGTTCGACTTGGCGCTGATCTCCCTGCCTTACGATGAGACCAATTTGACCATCCTGCCGCTCTATGAGGAGGAACTGCTCATCCTGCGGCCCTCAAACAAACCCGTTCGCAGCGGACCCGTCGGGTACATCGCTCCCGAAGAGCTGGCAACACAAAAATTCATTCTTTATCCAAAGCGGAGCAACATGCGAACCATCATCGACACGTTCTTCCGCGATTTAAAGATCTCGCCGCAAGTCATTATGGAAGCCGATGACACAGAGGTCATTAAGAAACTCGTCGAGACCGGCTTCGGCTACAGCATCCTTCCAGAGTCCGCACTCAGAGTACAGCCGCGCTTCTATCATCTGTTCCGAGTGCGCGAGCACAAAATGATGCGCCGGCAGGCACTCGCCATGGCCAAGACAAACTATCCGCGCGCATTGACGGTTTCGATCGCGCGCTTTTTGCAGGCTAAGCTGACCGAAGACCATCACAGTCACGCAGCTCAGCCCGCTTTGCGCGCCGGATAGCGTTTCTCCCGCTTACAGCCCTTTTTTGCCTAAAAACTCAATTAGGTCGACGATGCGATTCGAATAGCCCCACTCATTGTCATACCAGGCCACAACCTTTGCCAGGTTGCCATCTAGCACCTTCGTAAGGCCCGCATCCACGATGGAGCTGTGGGGATCGTGCAGCAGGTCGCTTGAAACAACAGGCTCGTCTGTGTAGGCAAGAATGCCCTTCAGCGGTCCTTCCGCAGCCTGCTTTAAGGCTTGATTCACCTCCTCGGTAGAGGCGTTCTTCTTCATCACGGCCACGAAATCCACCACCGAAACGTTCGGCGTCGGAACCCGCATCGCGTAGCCGTCCAGTTTTCCCTTCAACTCCGGAAGCACTAACCCGATCGCCTTCGCTGCTCCCGTCGAAGTCGGAATCATGTTCAATGCTGCGGCTCTGGCGCGGCGCAGATCTTTATGCGGGAAATCTAGCACATTCTGATCATTCGTATAGCTGTGCACAGTGGTCATCGAGCCTTTTTCGATGCCAAAAGTGTCATGCAGCACCTTCACCACGGGCGCCAGGCAGTTCGTCGTGCAAGAAGCATTCGAAATGATCCGATGCTTTGCCGGATCGTACATGGAGTCATTGACTCCAAGCACAATCGTGACATCTTCACCCTTTGCCGGAGCCGAAATGATCACTTTTTTTACCGACCCGCGAAGATGCTTCGCTGCATCTTTTGCATCCGTAAAGCGGCCCGTGGACTCCACAACCACATCCACTCCCAGGCTCGGCCAATCGATTTCAGCCGGATCTTTAATCGCAAAAATTTTTATTTTGGCGCCGTTGACGCGGATACTATCGCCCTCTGCCTTAACTTCCTCTCGCAAATGGCCCAAAATCGAATCGTATTTCAGCAAATGAGCCAGTGTCGTCGTATCCGTCAGGTCATTTGCAGCCACAAACTCGATTCCAGGACGATGCAGCCCGGCGCGGACCACATTTCTCCCGATACGGCCAAAGCCGTTGATTCCAACTCGAATGGACATATATTTTCATTTTACGGAGGAGGCCTAACTGGGCCCCACAAGCCACTTGCGTTTGCTGGAAGAGTAGATCTCTAATTCCGCCTATTGCGGGACAGTATCCGGCAGCCGGGGCGAGGTCCTTCCGCCAAGATACGCATAACTCTCCTCGATTTTGACAACCTTGCCCTCTTGCAAGGTCACAAACGTTACCTTGCCGGGCGGATCGCCATAAATCCAGGTCTCGATCTCATCGCCATTCGCATTCGTTTCGCGGCTCTTATTGCGCGGCTTGCCCAGCGCAAGCAGCAACTGATCTTGATCCATGCCCTTAATCGCCCGCTTCTCCTGGATCGCTTTCTTAATCGGCTCGGGCAGAGTATCGAAATACTGTTGAGCTGCACTGTGCTTCTCAAAGTTCAAAACTGAAGAAAGCATCTGGCGAATGTCCGCCGACTTAAGCTCGGGCACACCGCCATGGAAGACTAAGGCCAGCTTGGTCCCCTGTGGCTGCTGCGCGCTTTGATTCGTGGTCACCGGCGCCATCGTGCCGTTCATGCCCACTTGGATGTGGTCATACCAGTGGCCATTATGGCCGCCCCCGTTGATCTCCAGGATGATTTTGTTCGATTCAATGATCACACGCGTGATCTGCACTTCATCCCCAACCCGGGCGCAAGGGCCATTGTCCATCATGGCTTCCTGCCAGCTCGCTTTGTCGTAGCTTCCGTCAGCGTGGATCACCAGCGGCTTCTTGGACTGCGGCAAAGAGACTTTCAAGGTTGCATATTCGGCCGTCAGGCCGCGCTCAATCTCCAGCTTGTCATCTACGCTGAGCTTGCCGGCATACAGCGCAGGGCAGAACAGCAGACAAAACAAGAGGGCTGTAAATTCCGCTAGAACAATCCGTCGTTGAGCGATTGAGAAATCGCGGCGTATTGGGGCCGAACCGGCGCGCGCGTGAGCGCATAGAAAAGAGCGATGACCGCCAGAGTAGTCAATAAGCCGCCCTCGGGGCCGTAAGCCCCGCCGCTCCACAAAGGCGACAGGTCCCATCGGTAAATGTACCTCGTTACGTCAATTGTAAGCCCGCTCAGGTTAACCCCGAACAGCGGCAGGATCGCATTCCAGCCATAATGAAGACCCACCGGCAGCCAGAGATCACGACTGCGTAAAAATGCATAGCCAAGCAGGATGCCCCAAATGATCGTGTTGACCACGCCCAAGGCCGATGCGTGCGGATTGCCCAAATGCGCGAAACCAAAAATGACCGCAACCGGCAGCACGGTAGCAAACGGGCCGATCTTTTCCACCAGCAACTGAAACGCATAACCGCGAAACATCATTTCTTCCCCTGCCGCCCCGCAAAACAAAAGCAAAAAATAGAGCCCGACTGCAGACCAGGAAAAGCTCGCATGCGGCCGGATCTCCAGATGTCCGCTGCCTGCCGCAAGCGGTGCAGCCAGCATCAGCGCGCCCGCAAGCGCGCTATAAAGGACTCCGAGCACAAGATTCTGCAGCGAACTCCGGCCGCCCTGGATGCCGATGTCCGTCAAAGGGCGGCGGTCAAACACCCGCATCGTAAGCCAGTTCGCCAGCACAGCGGCTCCCAAAATCCCCACCGTCGAGGCAATCACCGCACCGAACGAGGCAGCCAGAATCGCAGGAATGAGCGTCAGGCCCACCAGAGCCGTGGCCACAAAGAAAGCCACGCGAACAATCGTGCCAAAACGTGCATCGGATGCCATAGGCGAGGACGACGAACCGGGTCGAAAATCCTGGACAGAGCGGCCGAACGTCTCCCTGCACGCCTCCAAACACCTGCTGAGAAGCTGCTTATGCCGTACCGGCCGTGCGCCGCACAACCCATTTCATGGTACCTGGTACTGCACAAACCTCAACTTGACTCATCTTTCCGAAGCTCATGTTCGATGAGATAAGCATGCAAGAGCGCCGAACCGAAACCAGACTACTTTGTGCGGATCTCATACAACTCATCTGGAAAGACCACAATGGCAGAGAGCACCAGCGCGTCGCCAATCTGGAAGATATCTCACTTTCCGGCGTGTGCCTGTGCTCAGAAACCCGAGTTCCCGAAGGTACGACCGTTCGCATTCACTACGGCGATGGCGAGCTCATCGGCGTCGTGCGCTACTGCCTGCGCCGCGAAATTGGTCACTTCATCGGCGTCGAGTTCATCGAAGGCTGCCGCTGGTCCAGCAAGCACTACCGCCCTCAGCATCTGCTCGATCCGCGCGAATTGGTGCAGCGCGCAATCGAGCGCCATCAGGGCGAAGGCTCGGTTCTCATCCACTGATTCCACGGCCCGCCACATCGAAAGGCTAAAATTCTCCTAGGCTATAGGCAGGAGCTTTCCCCTGCCTTCCGCCACTGGAGATGAACATCAGCAAGTCTGAAGCTTTGTCAACCGGCGTCTACGCCGCTCTCGCCACCCCGCGTCGCCTCAACTCCATCGAATGCGATACCGCCGCCCTGCTCGACTACGTGGACGCCGTCGTCCAGACCGGCGTGCACGGCATCGTGCTCTTTGGCTCAACCGGCGAGTTCGTTCACTTCGATACCCCGGAACGCATGCGCGCCATTACCCTCGCCATCAAACGCAGCCGTGTCCCCGTTCTGGTGAACGTCTCGCATTCAACCCTGGCGGGAGCCATCTACCTCGGCGAGCACGCCGCTGCTTCCGGCGCCGCTGGCCTGCTGCTCATGCCTCCCTACTTCTACCGCTATTCTCCCGAACAGATCGCCGCCTTCTACTCTGGCTTTGTCCGGGCCCTGGCCGGCTCCATCCCCGTGTTCTTATACAACCTGCCGGACTTCACCAACCGTTTGTCTGCCGAGCTCGCCGTCAGCTTGCTTGATTCAGGAGAATTTGCCGGCATCAAGGACTCAAGCGGTGACTGGAAGCTATTCCAGTCTCTGCGCGCGCTGCGGGAAAGGCGCCAGTTTCATCTCTTCGCCGGTAATGAATCGATTTACCTCCGAGCCCGTCTCGCCGGAGCCGATGGCATCGTCTCCGGCATCGCCGCCGCCTTCCCCGAACTCATTGTGGCTCTCGACCGCGCCATCACATCCTCACAGCTAGAGCGAGCACAGCGGCTTGATCATCGTTTGCAGGAATTTCTGACCTGGGTGAACAAGTTCCCCGCGCCTGCCGCCATCCGGCAAGCGGCAATCGCACGCGATTGGCCCTTGCAGCATTTCGCACTGCCCTTCGATGAAGACACAGCCGCTGATCTCATCGCCTTCCAGCAGTGGTTTCGAACCTGGGTCTCCGCCGTGCTCGCCGAGATCAACGAGCCAGCTCCGGTTACCGGTTAGCTGCCACAGTCCATGCACAACCGGTCCCGGCTTCGACGGCCATGCTGCAATGGGAATAGGAACTAACCGTGAACGAAAATCAAGGACAAAAGGCAGACTCGCCGCTCTCGCAGGAGCTTTCGGAATTCCAGCGCGCAGCGGCTAAGCATGCCGATTGGATCGCTTCTTATTTCGCAGGTATTCGCAACATCCCCGTTTCACAATCCATAGAGCCAGGTGCCGTGAAGGCCGCTTTACCGCAAACTGCCCCCGAAACCGGCGAATCCCTGGAACAGATATTTGCGGATTTTCAGTCGACCATCTTCCCTGCCCTTACACTCTGGAACCATCCAAGGTTTTTCGGCTATTTCCCCTCTTCCTCGCCCCCGCCCGCAGTTCTGGCGGAATTTTTAGCTGCCGCCCTGAACGTCAACGGCATGATCTGGAAATCCTCCCCCGGGGCGACGGAACTCGAGCAGACCGTTTTGGGCTGGTTGCGGCAATGGCTAGCGCTCCCGGAGACCTTCTTTGGCGTCATCTATGACACCGCATCCACCGGAGTTTTGCATGCTCTCGCCGCCGCACGCCAGTGGGTCGCTCCTCAATGCCGCACCGAGGGCATGCAGCCCGAACTCACCGTCTACATCTCCGAACACACACACTCATCGGCGGAGAAGGCGGCCATCACACTAGGTTTTGGTCAGAACCGCGTACGCAAGATCCCGGTCGATGCCCAATACCGGATGCAAGCCGGTGCACTTGAGGCAGCTCTCGAGGCTGACCGGCGCGCCGGCAAACGCCCCTGCGCCATCGTCGCAACCGTGGGCACAACCTCCACTACCGCAATCGACCCTGTCTCGGAAATTGCCCTCATTGCCAGCCGCTACGGGGTCTGGCTTCACGTCGACGCAGCCTACGCCGGATCCGCCGCCATCGTGCCGGAAATGCGCTATATCCTCCAGGGAGTCGAACAGGCACACTCGCTGGTGCTAAATCCGCACAAATGGCTGTATGTCCCCTCCGACTGCAGCGTGCTGTATACGCGCTTTCCCGACGCTTTGCGCAGCGCCTTCTCCCTGAAACCGGAATACCTGCGCACCTCCGAAGACGATCAGGTTGTGAATTTCATGGATTACGGATTCCAGCTTGGCCGGCGTTTCCGATCCTTAAAGCTCTGGTATGTCATGCGGGCTTTGGGCAGACAGGGCATCATCGAGAGACTGCGCCATGCTTTGCACCTGGCGCAGGTAGTGAAGCAGCTCGTCGAAGCGGATCCCGACTTCGAACTCTGTGCCCCCGTGCCGCTCTCGCTTGTCTGTTTCCGCCATCGTGGCGGCGATAGCGTCAATCAACGCTTGCACGCGGAAGTAAACCGCACGGGTCAAGCATTTCTCTCCCACACTGTTCTCAACGGCGCCTATGTCCTGCGTCTTGCGGTGGGAAACTTCCAAACCACAGAAGAAGACGTGCGGGAAACCTGGAACTTAATCCGCCAAACCGCGAACGCCATCGCGCCTGCCACAACCCATTCCCTATGCCTCCAGTCCGGCTAGCCACCGAGCTCTGTGGCATTTCGCTCCGCAACCCGGTGCTCGCCGCTTCGGGGACATTTGGGTACGGCATCGAGTTCGCATCCCTGCTCGACTTAAATCAGCTCGGCGGAATCGTAACCAAAGGACTTTCGCGTGAGCCGATCCAAGGCAATCCGCCACCGCGACTCTGGCATACCGAAGCCGGCATGATGAATTCAGTCGGATTGCAGAATGTTGGCGTTCGCGCTTTCATCGAGAAAAAACTTCCCGGCTTGCGCCGCTATTCGGTCCCGGTGCTCGCCAATGTGTTTGGCTATTTGCCCGAAGACTATGTGGAAGTGGTTTCGCAACTGGAAGCCGTGGAGGGCATCGCCGGTTACGAACTCAACGTCTCCTGTCCCAATACCAAGGAGGGCGGTATCTTTTTTTCAAGCGATCCCGCTCTGCTCAGCGATCTGGTTTCACGCGTGCGCCGTGTGGCCCGGCGGCCTCTGATCGTGAAGCTTTCCCCCAATGTCGCCAGCATCCGTCCTTTCGCTCAGGCCGCAGAGCAAGCCGGCGCGGATGCCATCTCGCTGATCAATACCGTGATCTCACTCGCCATCGATCCGCATACCCGCAAACCACGTCTGGGCGGCGTTTCGGGCGGATTGTCCGGGCCTGCCATCAAACCTCTGGCGATCCATATGGTAGCGGAAGCGGCCGCCGTAGTAAGAATTCCCATAATTGGCATGGGCGGCATCTTCAACGGTGAGGACGCCGCCGAATTTCTCGCCGCCGGCGCCTCCGCGGTCCAGGTGGGAACGGCCACGTTTGTGGATCCGCGTGCCCCCTTGCGCGTCGCCGCAGGGCTTGCGCGCTTCCTCCTGCGCCAGGGCCTCTCCGATGTCCATCAATTCATCGCTCCCCGTCGTCCCCTTTATTCCCAGCAGGCAAAATAGAGCCATGAAAGAAATCATCAGCTCGCCACAAGTCCCCAAACCCGCCGGCCCTTATTCGCCTGGCATCCGCGCCAATGGATTGGTCTTTATCAGCGGCCAAATCCCCGTCGACCCGCAAACGGGCGAACTCGTAGGCGGCGGCATTCAGGAACAGACCGCACGCGTGCTGGAAAATCTCAAAACAGTCCTACAGGCTGCGGGCTTGTCTCTCGATGACGTGGTCAAAACCACCGTCTTCCTGCAAAATCTGAGCGATTTCGGGCAAATGAACGAAGTGTACGGGAAATACTTCAGTGCGAATCCCCCTGCGCGCTCGACCATTGAGGTATCCCGGCTGCCGCGCGACTGCAAAATTGAGGTGGAGGCGATCGCCCTGGAGCGCTCGGCTTAGTCTCGGGCCGCCAGAACGCGGCCCTCACCGCCCGCACAGCCGCCGCAGCCATCCACGCCGCGGCAAAGCTATTTCTGCTTCGGCTCCGGATTTGCCGTATACTGCCGCTGGGGTGGATTCAGCTTGACTGTAATGTTTTTTTCCGGCGTGTCAATGTCGAAAACCTGTCCAAATGTCTGGTGATTTTCGCTGATGACCTGCACTTGAACCGCGCCCTGCGGAATCGGCGGGAAATGCGCAATGCCCTCCTGGTTGGTATGCAACTCCCAGTGAACGGCCTTGCGTTTGCCGAGTTTCATAATCTGATGGGAGCCTAAGAAATCTAAAATCACCGTCGCATTCGAGACCGGCTTATCGTGCTGATTGGTCACAATTACCGTGATCCGCGTCTCCGGCGTGCGCGCCCAGAGCACGCAACAGGTGATGAACAATGCTGCCCATAACCGTATGCGAAGCGCCATGTAATGGATTATCGCTTAGCCGCCGCAGAAGGAGTTTGCGCCTGGTAAGCAGGCGAAATCCTCTGGCTCACCAGCGGCTCAATCGCGCTCCGCAGCTCGCTCTCCTGCATCAGACCAGGATGATAGAGCCTGACGATTCCGCGCCGGTCCGCCAGCACAATCGTCGGTGTGGTGCTCGCCCCAAAACGGTCAAAGTTCGAGGAATCAAGCGGAACCTGAACATGAGGAATGGCAGCATAGTATCTCTCGAAGACCTTTTGCACGAAGGCCTTCTCTTCGGCCGCGCTCGCATGATCATTCTGCGCCGTATAGCCGTACAAACGCGTCGGCGCGATCACGATCAGTCCTTTGGGTTCAAATTCTTGCGCAATTTTCGCGATAACCGGCGCATCCTGCTTGCAGTCCGAACACCAGTGCGCCCAGAAAAACAGCAGTACCACCTTGCCCCGCCAGCTATTCTCCGGCGAAGGCCTCGAGCCAATCCAATCGGCTTCGCGAACCAGCGGTAACGGCCGGCCTTCAAGCGTTAACAGGTTGATGCCCTGCTGCAGCCGGTCTTCTATCGAGGTCCCGCGCCAGGTGCGCAGCGCGGTCTCCAGCAATTGAAGGGCTTCTGTACGCTTATGTTGTCGCGATAGGACCGCAGCCTGGGTCTCATAGGCAGATCCTAAAGCGAGCGGCAGGTAGGGTTCCGCATCCAGTTTTCGCGTGGCCAGCGCAGTCTGGGAAGCGCGCCTGACTTCA
>Ga0209810_1003095_pt1 | contig 18205 bp, 13 predicted proteins | sample Coa_R1_7_FD_187159 | JGI IMG/M metagenome (GOLD analysis project Ga0209810, IMG submission 187159) | Surface soil microbial communities from Centralia Pennsylvania, which are recovering from an underground coalmine fire - Coalmine... | ecosystem: Environmental > Terrestrial > Soil > Unclassified...
TGGAGCTGGCGCTCGAGGGCCAGTAGTCCGCGGCTTCGCCTCTCTTCACTGCCGCGGGCGTGCGGCCGGTACACTCCTCGGTGAGCCCTGGCAGCGGGCCTCGCTGCTGCGCGCCCAAGTGGAGCACCGACGCGCCAAGAGTAACGCCAAGCGCGAGGAAAGGAGGGCCATGCAGCCCGACGAGGCGGACCTCATAGTGGTCTTCGACGGCGGCTCGCTGAACAATCCGGGCGAGGGGTACGGCAGCTTCCGCCTCGAGACGCGGGGGGCTCCCGCGGTGGTGGAGCGGCTACACTTTGGTCCGGGCGTCACGAACAACGAGGCCGAATACCGCACGCTGGTGGCGGCGCTGGAGACGGCGCTGGCGCGCGCACGTGCAGCCGGGCAAGATCCTCGCACGCTCAAGCTCGTGGCCTACGGCGACAGCCAGCTCGTCGTGAACCAGGTGGCCGGGCGCTGGGCGGTGCGGGCGCCGAACCTGCGGCCCCTCTGCGACCGCGTCCGCGCCCTGCTGGCCGCCTTCGGGCACGCGGAGGTGCGCTGGCATCCCCGGGCGCGCAGCGTCGCCGCGCTTGGCCACTGAGCGCCCGTGGCTGCACTAGCCCAGGCGCACGCGGGGCCTACGCCTCGGAAGGGGCCCGACCGGCTACCCAGCGGGTGAGCGGGCTGGTGGCGAGGAGCGCGTGCAGGCGGCCATCCAGTCCCCAGACCAGGCCGGCCGAAGTGGCGTAGAACACCACCGATGCGAGCAGGAACAGCCGGTCGCTCGAGCCGGCGTTGTTGAGTAGCCCCTTCATGAGCATGTAGTTCAGCACGAGGAAGGCGCTGCCGAGCGCGCCCAGCCGCGTGAACAAGCCGAGGACAAGCGAGAGGCCCACTGCCAGCTCGCCGAGCGTCACAAGCTGGCTGAAGAGCAGCGCATTGGGCTGGACGACGTTCTCCAGGAAGGGCCGGTAGAACGCCTCGGTGTTGCCGCGCTGCAGGTTAGGGATGATGTAGACCTCCAGCAAGGTCTTCGGGCTTTCCAACCAGCCCTTGCTCAGCTTGTCGATGCCTTGCGAGAGGAAATAGAGGCCGAAGCCGATCCGCAGCAGCGCCACGCCCTGTGCGTACCCGAGTCCCATGGTCTGCTCCCCCTGACCGGCAACGCCGGTATGCCCAGCCGCTTTCCGTGGAGAATACTGGCTCGGGTTACGCTTCCCTAGCAACGATTCTCCTCTCCGGCCAGGCGCCGGCCGATCGAGCGAAAGGGGGGCGCTAGCGCGCCTTACTCGGCGAGTAGGGTGCGCAGGGTAGCGGTGAGCGCGGCAGGCTCGAAGTCGCTGCGCAGGAAGGTGCGCAGGCGGCCCTGCCGGTCCAGCACGTAGAGGGCGTCCGTGTGGATGGCGAGGCCTGGAGGGCTAGCGGCGTCGTGGTGGGGCGTGGGCGGCGCCGGCGCCGCGTAGATGTAATAGGCAGCCCAGACAGGCGCGAGTTCCGCCTGGCTGCCGAGCAGGAAGTGGAGGCGTCCGGTCAACCCGTGCTGCGTCACGAACGCCTGGGCGGCCGCGGCATCGTCGTGGTCGGGATCCGTGCTCACGGCCACGAAGGCAACGCGCGCCGCATCAGGACCCAGCGCATCGGCCACGCGCCGCAGCTTGTCCGCCGTCAGCGGGCACACGTCGGGGCACTGCGTGTACAGGAAGGTCAGCACCACCGGGCGGCCGCGCAGCGCCGCGAGCTGCACGAGCTGGCCGTCTTGGTCACGGAGCGCGAAGTCCGGGGCAGGGTCGCCGTCGAGGGGCGTGCCCGCCAACGCGGGGGTGTAGCGGCAGGCGCCGAGCCCGAGCGCCAGCCCGGCGAGCAGCCCGAGCGCCACCCAGGGGAGGCTGCGGGGCGCGGCGGTCACCGCACAGCTGGAAACCGGACCGTTCTCCATAACGCATCGCCTCCCACTACCAGGCTACCGCAAGCGGCCGCGGCGGCCAAGGGCGAGTCGCGTGGCAGCAGAGTGCAAGCGCTCTTGTGATCTGGGGGCAGCAGCCCTACCGGGGGCTGCGCTACAATGGCCGGAGCATGACCGGTGGGCCTCACCCCACGGCGCCTTCTGTCGTGGCTGGAAGGGCGGAAAATGCCGCGGTGCGCTATCGTGACGCTCGGGTGGCTGGGGCTGAGCGCCCTGGTACTGCTGGGGCTCGTGGCCAGCCCGGTGGCCAGGGGGCAGGAGGCCGGCGAGTGGTTTGTGGTGCGCGAGGCGCTGAACCTGCGTGCCGCCCCGAGCACCGAAGCGGCGGTGCTAACCGTATTGCCGGCCGGCGCGCGTGTCGAGGCGCTGGGGCCAAGCGAGGGCCTCTGGCTACCGGTCCGCTACGGGAGCTACAGCGGCTACGCTGTCCATACTTACCTTGCGCCGGCTCCGACCGGGCGGTATAGCGTCGACCTGCCGGTGCCGTTCCGCCGGCAGCTCACCGCGGTCTGGTGCGATCCGGCCGTGATCCAGTCCTGGTACGAGTACGCCACAGGGCAGCCCGTCGCGGACAGCTACGCCTTCCAGGCCGCCACCTGGGAGTGGGAGGCCAGCCACAATCTGGGCTTCACCCTCGAGGAGTGGAACGCCTCGCCCTACGCGGTCGCCTCGGCGCTCCACCACCACATGCCCGATCGGGGCTTCAACCACTGGAAGAGCGACGATCCCGTCGTCGCCACGCGAGTGCTGGCCTGGTTCCTGGCGCATCCCGCTTTCCGCCAGCCGGCGATCGCGCTCATCTGGCGGGGGGCGCACTATGTCCTGGTGCGCGGCGTGGAGGCGGAGGGCGACCCCTACCGGGACTACCCCGCGGCCGTGATCCGGGGCGTGTATGTGCTGGACCCGAACCAGGGCGACCGCACCTGGCTGGGGATCGACCGCTATATCCCGCTAGCGGAGTGGACGCGCGACTACCTCACGCCGGTCAGCTACCTCACACCGCACACGGGCGTGCCCGGCGACCAGTGGCAGGGCAAGTACGTCACGATCCTGGCCGACTGGCAGGTGGGGCCGCCGCTGGAGGCGGGGCGCACCCCGGCCGACCTGGACGCCTACATCGCCGCAGGCGAGCGCGCCCCCTGAGCCGCCTCGGCCTGCCGTGCACCCCGGCCCTAGGGCGCACGGGGGAGCGAAGCCGGGAGCGCCGGAGGTCAGCGCGGTAGGGGCTCAACGTCCAGTGTGTAGCGCGCAGGCTGGAGCGTGGCAGGGGTGAGCCCGGAGATGGCGATCACGGCGGCCGTTAGCTCCCCGCCCAGGTCAGGCAGGTCGAGCGTGGCACGGCCATCGGCGTCGAGCGGCACCTGGCGCACCACGGTCTCCGCGCCGCGGTACTCTACCGCCTGCACCGCGAAGCGCTGCGGCAGGGCGTTCTCCACCCATACGAAGCCCTCGGCGGTCCAACCAGTACCGTCGTCCTGCCAGCCCAGCTCCGGCACGGCGATGTTGGCCACCGCGATCCCCTCGGCGTTGTAGGCGTCGTCGGTCACGTACTCGAAGCGCAGCGCGAGCTGCTGGCCGGCGTAGGGTGAGAGGTCGATCTCCTCGCGCACCCACTGGGCTGGGCCTGGGCCCCCGCCGCTCTTGCCGGTGTAGCCCACGCCCAGGTTGTTGCCGGTGGGGTTGGCGGTCGTGGTGTGGCGTCCGCCGAGCAGCTGCCAGCGCGCCCCATCGTCGGTCGAGACCATGACGTAGCCGTAGTCGTAGCCCTCCTCCGTGTCGACGCGCAGGTCGAAGGTGAGGGTGGCCTGCGTCACCCCGCGCAGGTCGAGCGCGCGGGTGAGACGCGTGTCCAGCCGGTCGCCACGGTGGCTCCACCAGAAGGGCCCGCCGCCCGGTGGATCGGCGCCGATCAGGGCGGTGGTGGGGGCGCCTTGGAAGCGCACCCGCACGGGCCCTGTGCCCTGGAGGCGGTAGTAGTCGGTGCCGTACTGCGCGACGCGGCCCTCCTCGCGGCGCGGGCTGGTGATCTCTACGACGCGTGGGCGGCCCTCGGGCGGGCGCTGGTAGCCGTACCGGCCGTCGGCCACGCGCGGGTCCTGCACCAGGTTAGCGATGACCCAGTCGCGGAACAGATCGTCGAAGCGCTCGGGGCGGCCCTGCGCGGCCAGGAAAGCGTCGACCGATTCTGGGCCGCGCCCGCCGGCAGCGATGAGCGCGGCCAGCGCGTCGGGCCCGCCGTAGCGCTCCATGACGTACCGCAGGAACAGGTAGCCGGCCTGGTAGTGGGCGGCTAGATCGCCGCCCGGCGGCGCCCAGCCGGTGAGCTGCGTGCTCGGACGATTGAAGAACGCCTGCACCCCGTAACGGAAGCTCGGGTCGGCCAGCTCCTGCGCCAGCTCACCCAGCCCCTCTTTGAGCCAGGTGTCCTCGAAGGCGTTGACGTAGAAGTGGAACAGGTGGGCGAGCTCGTGCGCCAGCGTGTGCAGGTAGGCCGTGCTGCCCACCCGCTGGCCGCTCACATTGAGGTAGAGGAGCGGGCGCTCGTTGGACTGCGGGTACACCCAGCGGGGGTAGAGGTCAGCGGAGCTGAAGTAGCCGTTCACCCCGGGCAGGTTGGCGTGCAGCAGCGTCAGCGGGCCAAGCTCGCGGCCGCCGCCGATCGCCTGCTGGATGGTGGGGTAGATCGTGGTCTCGAAGCGCTCGACCGCGCGCGCGAGGTCGGCGGCATCGACCTGCCTGCCGCGCTCGACGTACCAGTAGGCGTGGGGGGAGACGCGGCGCAGCTCGGCCTGGATGTCGAACTTCACGTTCGGCTCCTGCGTCTGGTCGAGGAGGCTGAACTGGTCGACACGCCCCACGTCGGCGGGCGTGAGCTGGGGCGGAGCGATGGCCGCCGGGGAGCCGCCTCCCTGGATGCGCGTCACGAGCGCTGGCGGATCGAGCCCGGGCCGGACGGCGGCGGCCACCCGCGTCGCGGTGTCCTCGGGGCCGGCCGCAAGGCCCCGGGTGCAGGCCACGAGCGCCAGGGCCAGGAGGGCGAGCAGCGGTGATAGCTTGCCTGCCTGCCAGGGCCAGGCGCGGGGACGCAGCCGAGGGCTCATGCTCATAGGTTTCCCTTCGTCTTCAACTGAGCGCCAGGCAAGGGAGAGAGGTTGCTGCGCCCGTACTGTGGCACGAACCAGAGGCATGGCGCCAGGGTTGGCCGGCTGGAGTGCTGCCGGCGGGCTCATGGTATCATGGGGCGACCCTGCATGCCTGACGAGGCCCCGGATGCCCGAACCCCGCGACTGCTTCGTGGACCTCCGTGGCCTGCGGTTCCACTACCGCGACTGGGGCGGCGAGGGCCGCCCCCTGGTGCTGCTGCACGGGCTCGCCTCCACGGCCCACATCTGGGACCTTGTGGCGCCCGCGCTGGTGCCGGCCTACCGCGTGGTCGCGCTCGACCAGCGTGGGCATGGCGAGAGCGCCAAGCCCGAGACGGGCTACGATTTCGCGACCATCGGCGACGACTTGGCCGCCTTCCTCGCCGCGCTCGCCCTGGCGCGGCCCGTGCTGGTCGGCCACTCCTGGGGCGGGCACGTGGCGCTGAGCTTCGCTGCGCGCTGGGCCCAGGCGCCGGAGCATCCGGCCGCGCCGGCAGGGCTCGTGCTCGTCGATGGCGGCTTCATGGACCTGCAGGCGCGCTTCACCTGGGAGCAGGCGGAGCGCGAACTGGCCCCGCCAGATCTATCCGGCTACACCCCCGCGGCGCTGGTCGCGCGGCTGCAGCGGGGCGACCTGGGGCGCTGCTGGAGCCCGGCGGTGGAGCGCATCGTCCTGGCCAACTTCACGCTCGCTCCCGACGGCACCATTCGCCCGCGCTTGAGCCGCGCCAATCACCTGCAGATCCTGCGAGCGCTGTGGGAGCTGCGCCCACAGGCGCTCTACCCCGCCGTGCGCTGTCCCGTGCTCCTGGCGCCGGCCGTGCGCGACGACGACCCGCGTGGACCGGCGTTCACCACCGCGCGCCGCGACGCCGTCGCTGCGGCGGCCGCCGCGCTGCCGGCCGCCGAGATCGTCTGGTTCACCGACACCATCCACGACATCCCGCTGCAGCGCCCCCATGAGCTGGCGAGCGCCATCGCCCGCTTCGCCGCCGGACTGCCTGCGTAGCCCGGGGGGCCCCAGCTGGCCTCGCGACTGCAAAAATTCCCTTCCCCAGGGTGTAACAGATAGCCGCGCCATTCGTTTACTACCGTGAACGCCGGAGAGGGCCGGGGCGGGCTGTTGCGCCCCCCATCCCTGCGCGGAAGCGCGCGGCCGGTGTTGGCCATCGGAGACGAAGGGAGGCGTAGGCAGCCGATGTTCAAGCACGATGCGATACGCCGTGGGCTTGCGGCAGCCTGGATCGCCATCTTCCTGCTCTCACTCCTATTGCCCGTGGGCATCGTGAGCGGCGCCTCACGGCCGCTGCTGGACACCGGCGACCCGGGCGGGCAAGCGCCCGTGGCCGAGGCGCAAGTCACCGAAGCCACGGAGTTCCCGGAGGCGGCCGAGCCGCCGGTAGCCCCCCCGCCGGCCCCCGTGGATCAACCCAGTGAGCAGCGCCTCCAGGCAAGCCGCGCGACCCTCGAGATCCGCCAGCCGACGGTCGAGGTCTCGCCGCCGGGCAGCACGGACTGGATGACCGCCCAGCCAGGCCAGGGGCTCACCGAGGGCTTCCGCGTCCGCACGGGCGGGAACGGCTCGGCGCGGCTCGTCTACGTGGACGGGTCGTCGACCACGCTGAGCCCGAACACCGCGATCCTGATCCAGGTGCTCCAGCAGACTGAAGGGGGCAGCCCGGCCGTCCGGCTGCTCCAGACCACCGGTATCACGCTGCACCGCGTCCAGCCGCTCGTCGAGGAGGGGGCGCGCTTCGAAGTCGAGACGCCCGCCGCGACCGCCACCGTTTACGGCACGGACCTCGGGGTCTCCGAGCGGCCGGCGGTGGGGGGCGCGCGCCGCTACCTGTTCCAGAACTACAGCACGCCTTCGGGCAGCGGTATCGTAGACGTCTGCAACCAGGGGCTCTGCCGGCGGGTCCGGGGAGGCGAGGAGGTGCTGGCCGTCGAGAACGACGTGCCCGGCCCGGTCCTGGCCGCGGGCCGCAGCGAGCAGCAGCTCCAGCAGGCGCAGCAACAGGTGAGCGACCCGCTCGCGGCGCAGCAGGCGGCCGCGCTGGCCGGCCAGATGAGCGTCCTCTTGGGGCCGCCGCTGCCCCAGCCGCCGCCACCGCCCCCGCCGCCGCTGTTCCCGCCGCCCGGGCTGCTGCCGCCGGGCGGCCCGGTCATCATCACCGCCACGCCGGCGCTGTTCTTCAACATCCCCTGCTTCACGCCCACGCCGGCGCCTCCGGTGGCCACGGCCACGCCGACCGCCACGGGCACGGCGACGGCGACGCCGATCACGCTGACGCCCACCCCGACGACGACGGCGACGGCCACCTCGACGCCCACGCCGACGAACACCCCGCCGGGGCGGACCGCAGTGCCGCCCACGGCGCCGCCGGCGGTCGTGCCGGTGGTGGGGCCGGTGCTGCAGCTCCCCTGCACGCCGACGCCGACCCCGACGCCCACGTCCACGGTGTTCCGGACGGCGACGCCGACTGCCACGGCCACGCCGGTGGTGCAGGATCCGGTCGACGTGGCGGCGGGCACGGTCGGCGGGCAGGGCCGGGTGTTCGCCGCGCTGCGCGCCGGCAACGCCGTGGCCTTCATCGACCCGGCCACCAACACCACGTTCTTCCGCCTGCCGCTCCCGGCGTTCGCCGGCGTGGCGCCGCGGCCGGAGGCCATCGCCTTCACCAGCGCGATCACCAGTGCGATCCCTGGCGGTGGCGTGGCATCGCCGTTCCTGTATACGGCGAACACGGGCAACGGCACGGTCTCGGTGATCGACGCGACCGCGCAGACGGTGGTCACCACGATCGACCTCCGCCAGCCCGCGCCGTCCGGTCCCCCTGCGACCCTGCCGCCTGAGCCGGCGGGCATCACGGTGTTCACGCCGAGCGGCCAGAACACCCAGGTCTACGTCACTGACCGGCGGAACAACCTGGTGCACGTGATCGACGCCACGACCAACGCGGTGATCACGCGCATCGCGGTCGGGACCGGGCCCGAGGGGATTGGCGGCTGCCACTGCCCGACCGGCGAGCTGCTGTTCGTGGCGAACCGCGGCTCGAACAACGTGTCGGTGATCAACGCCGTAGTCAACGGCGTCGCGACAACGATTCCGGTCGGCGTGGCACCCACGGGTGTGGAGGTCCGGGAGTCGCGCAGCTACGTCTACGTGACCAACTCGGGCTCCAACTCGACGTCGATCATCGACGTGCGCACGCTGAGCGTGGTGGGCACACTGACGGACGTGGGAGGCCAGCGGCCGGTCCGCGTGACTGCTCTGGACGTGGATCTCCCGCTGGGCACCGGCACCGTTTCCGGCAACCTCGTCTACGTGAGCAACGAGCTCACCAGCAACGTGTCGGTCTTCCAGGTCGGCCGGAACCCGACGGCCGGCGGGATCCCCAACCCGCTCGGGCTGCGCGCCACCGTGCCGGTGGCCGCGGCACCGCTGGGCAGCGATGTCCTCGACGGCCGGGCCTACATCGCCCTGCCGGCCGGCAACGTTATTGTCGTGCTCCAGGACGCGACCATCGTGGGGACGATCACCCGGTAGCCACGTCCCTCGATCGGGCAGGGCCGGGCGCCAGCCGCCCGGCCTTTTCCCTTTCCTGCGGCTTTTTCCTGCGGCTTTCGCGCGCCGCGCGCTTGCAGTATCATCGAGGCGACGCCGCGGCTGCCGGCGCCGCTTGACGCCGCTTGACAAAGTAACGGCCGCCCTGAGGCAGGCTGCCGCGGCGCGCGCCTGGCGCGGCGGAGGCGGCCGCCTCCGCCGAGAAGTGGCCTGTACCGAACAGTACCCCCGAGGAGTGAGGACGATGGCGCAGTTTCTGGCGATCGGTAAGCCCGTGGGCCGCGTGGAAGGCGAGGCCAAGGTCACCGGCGCGGCGCGCTACGCCGCCGATGTGCTCCTGCCCGGCCTGCTCTGGGCCAAGTGCCTGCGCAGCCCCCTCCCCCACGCCCGCATCGTGCGCATCGACACCGCCCGCGCCGCGGCGCTGCCCGGCGTCCATGCCGTCATCACGGCGGCGGACCTGCCCAACCGCCTGTGGGGGCGCTGGCTGAAGGACATGCCGGTGCTGGCGCGCGACCGGGTGCGCTTTGTCGGGGAGAAGGTGGCCGCCGTGGCCGCCGAGGATCCGGACATCGCCGAGGAGGCGCTCAACCGGATCGAGGTGGAGTACGAGGAGCTGCCGGCGGTGTTCGACCCGCTGGAGGCGGTCAAGGAGACGGCGCCCCTTCTCCACCCGGAGCTGCACACCTACCAGGGGCTGCCCCAGCCGGTGGCGCAGGTGCCCAACTGCCACTCCCACCAGGTGTGGACCAAGGGGGACATTGCGGAGGGGTTCCGCCAGGCGGCGCGGATCTTCGAGCACGTGTTCACCACGCCGACGGTGCATCACGGGTACATCGAGCCGCAGGCGACGGTGGTGCGCGCCTGGGCGGACGGGGGGCTGGAGGCGTGGCTAAGCAACAAGATGCCCTTCCGCTCGCGGCAGCTGCTGGCGCAGGCGCTGGAGCTGCCCGAGGAGCGGATCGTGATCCACCCCTGTCACATTGGGGGGGATTTCGGGGGCAAGGGCAGCATTGGGGATGCGCTGGTGGCCTACTATCTCTCCCGCCGCACGGGGCGGCCGGTGAAGCTGGTGCTGACCTACACGGAGGAGCTGCTGGCGGGCAACCCGCGGCATGCGGCGGTGATTCGGCTGCGCACGGGGCTGACGGCGGACCATCGGCTGTGCGCGCGGCAGGCGGAGATCTACTTCAACAGCGGCGCCTATGGGGCGTTCAAGCCCACGGCGATCGTGAACCTGTGGGGTGCGGCGGAGGCGGGCGGGGTGTACCGCATCCCGCACGTGCGCATCGATGCCTACTCCGTCTACACCAACCAGGTGCCGTGCGGCCACATGCGCTCGCCGGGTGACCCCCAGGTCTACTTCGCGGTCGAGTCGCACATGGACATGATCGCGCAGGCGATAGGGATGGACCCGTATGAGTTTCGGCTGCGGAACGCGCTGGAGGAGGGGGACCTGTCGCCGGTGGGCCATCGGTGGCGGAACATACGGCTCAAGGAGGTGCTGCGGCGGGCGGCGGAGGTGGCGGGGTGGGGCCAGCCCAAGCCCGGGCCGACGGTGGGGCGCGGGATCGCCTGCGCCCAGCAGCCTGTGGGAGGTGGCGTCTCGGAGGCGATCGTGCGGGTGGAGCCCGATGGGCGGGTGACGCTGATCACGGCGGTGCCGGACGTGGGGACGGGGGCGCACACGGTGCTGCGGCAGGTGGTGGCGGAGGCGCTGACGCTGCCGGTGGAGTGGGTGCGGGTGCAGGTGGGGGGCACGGACGAGGCGCCGGCGGACACGGGCTCGGGGGCGAGTCGGGTGACGCATGTGGCGGGGCAGGCGGCCTACCAGGCCAGCATGCGGGTGGGGGAGCGGCTGCGGGCGGTGGCGGCGCGGGCGCTGGGGGTGGCGGAGGGGGAGGTGCGGCTGGAGGACGGGCGGTTTGTGGCGGTGAGCGACGGGGGGCGGAGCGTGGCGTGGGCGGAGGTGGCGGCGAGCGGGCCGGTGGAGGAGCGGGCGGCGTATCGGCAGGAGCAGGTGGAGGTGACCTGCTTCACGGTGCAGGTGGCGGAGGTGGAGGTAGATCCGGAGACGGGGCAGGTGGGGGTGCGGCGGCTGGTGACGGCGCATGATGTGGGGACGATCATCAACCCGCTGGGCCATCAGGGGCAGATCGATGGGGGGGCAGTGATGGGGCTGGGGTATGCGCTGGTGGAGGAGCTGGGGATAGAGGAGGGGCGGGTGACGACGGCGAACCTGGGGGAGTTCAAGATACCGACGGTGCGGGACATTCCGGAGCTGGTGACGGTGCTGGTGGAGAGCGAGGAGGGGCCGGTGCCGTATCGGGGCAAGGCGATAGGGGAGAGCGCCAACGTGCCGGTGGCGGGGGCGATTGCCAACGCGGTGTATGACGCGGTGGGGGTGCGGATCACGGAGTTGCCGATCACGGCGGAGAAGGTGAGGCGGGCGCTGCGGGAGCGGGCGGCGGGTGAGGCGGGAGCGCGCTGAGCGCGGCAGGGCGCTCCACGCGGCCCGTATTGAGTGGGTAAGTAGGCTCTTGCCAAGCTGCCAGCTGGCAGTGCCATGGCGCAGGGTGAGGGGCACCTCAGGGGAGAGGCATGATGGGCGCGCGATCGTGGGGTGCGAGGAGCTGGAGCGGCATGCAGGGCCGCTGGCGGGGTGGCAGGGTGAAGGGCAGCGTGGTCCTGGCTGCCGCGTTGCTGCTCGCCGCCCTCGCGCCGGCCGCGCGGGCGCAGGCGCCCATCGCCACGGCACCGGTAGTCATCGAGGGCGTCACGCTCCAGCAGGTGCTGGACGCCCCCGTGCCGCTCTACGCGACTGCCAGCGTGGCGGAGGAGAAGCTGCGCTGGATGCGCGACGCGGTGGCGACCGCGCTCGTCGAGGTGCCCCGCGTGACGGGCCTCCCGCTGCCGCAGAGCCGCCTGGAGTTCTACCTGTTCAACGACCCGCAGGAGCTGGCGACGCTGAGCAGCCAGCTCCTGCGCTCGCCCGGCCCGCGCGTGACGCCCGAGTGCTTCGCGCTGACGCGGCAGGCGAACACGCCCCGGCGCGGCATCTACTGCCAGGCCGATGGTTGGGCGTCGGCCGAGGAGGCGCTGGACTACGTGACCCATGAGGTCACCCACCAGGTGGAGCAGGGCGACTATCCCCAGCGGCGCGGGCTCGCGCAGTGGTTCAACGAGGGGCTGGCCGAGTACGTGCAGGCGCAGGTGCTGGCCGAGCGCGGGCCGGCCTACGCCGCGCGGGATCGCTGGCAGCGCGAGGCGCGCGTCGCCAGCGCCCTGCACACCACCGGGCTGTTCCCGCTGCGCGAGCTGAGCAGCAACGTCCGCTGGCAGCAGGCCGCCGGCGCCGGCTGGGCCGGGCTGATCTACGCCCAGAGCGCGCTGATCGTGGGCTGGCTGGCGGACACCTACGGCCTGCCGGCGGTGATCGAAGTCGTGCGGCGCTCGGGTGGCCCCTTCGCGTTCGATGCGATCTTCGAAGAGGTGTTCGGCATCAGCGTGGAGCGCGCCGAGGAGGAGGCCCAGAGCGCCCTGGCGGCCGACCTGCTGCCGCGCTATCCGGTGGGCCTAAGCGTGTTCCGGACCGAGGCGGCGGATGGCAGCATCGTGTTCCACTTCGCCGTGGTCGGCTTCCAGCCGCGCGAGTGGCTGGAGAAAGAGTACCGCTACGATAACGGCACACGCGCCGAGGGGCGCGCGCCCGCGGGGGCGCGGCCAGAGGCCGACCGCACCGACCGCGTGGGGTTCGCCACCTGGGCCTGGACGAGCACGGACAGCCCGCCGCCCGGCGCCTCGCCGACAATCTACCTGACGGTCCACGGGAGCCAAGGCAGCGAGGCGAGCCAGGCGGCCCCCCTCACGCCTTGATGCCGCTCACCCGCGCTGCGCGCGAGGGCGCCACACGTCAGGCCTTTGGTGGCCCTCCGCCCGTATGGCGAGCGCTGGCAGCTTGGCGCAACGCCGCCGTTTCAAGGCACTGCACGCGCCAGCGCGCGGCGGGGATGCAGCAGGTCTGTAGGGAGAGGGAGCGCGGGCCGTTCGGCCAGCTGGGCCGCCTGCCCCGCGGAGGGCGCGAGCGCCAGCACCGTCTCGGCGCCACCGGACTCGGCCGGCCCCCCGTCGGCCGCGAGCAGCAGCACGCCGTCAGGGGTCTGCCACTGGGTGGCTCCGGGCGGGGCGGCGAGCGCGGTGAGCGCCGCGCCGTAGCGCACGCGCACCACCGTTCGATAGGCATCAAGCCACTCAGCCGCCTCCGCGGCGCTGTCCCAGCGGGTGCGCACCACGACCGCAAGCTGCCCCTCCTCGCTCTCCAGCAGGGCGTAGCTCGCGCCCGCCCATCCCTCGGCGGCGCGCGCGGCTACCGTTGCATCGAGGTACTGCTGGACCAGCAGGCGGTGGTCCAGCTCGCCTAGGGTGCCCTGCCGCACCGCCTGCCAGCCCGCGCCGAGCGCGGCGGCCGGGTCGCCGAGCGGCACGGGCACCGGGCCCTGGCCGCGGAGGTAGCGCTCCGGATGGAGGATCTGAGCGGTGGTCTGGGGTGGGTCGGCGAACAGCCGGTTCACCGCCGCGCCGTAGCCCTCGCCGCGCAGCGCCTCGTCGCCCAGCACGCGGCGGAGGAAACGCGGCCCCTCCGTGTACGGGAAGTAGCTCTGCTCGCGGACGACGAGGGGAATACGCTCGAGATCGACCTCGCGGTACAGCTCACGCACCTGCCGCCGCCGCTCCGCCTGTTCCGCCTCGGTCAGGACGGTGGCCGCGTAGCGCTCGGCCACAAAGGTGGCGTCGGCCTCCAGCAGCGCCGCGACGGCCAGGCTGCGGTCCGTGTCGGGAGCATTGCGCGGCCGCAGGTGGAGCAGGTCGAAGTACTGGTCCTGGAGGGCGTGCGTGTACTCGTGCGCGGCGGTGACGCGCTCCAGCGGCCCGAGCAGGTTGGTGGCTGTCACTACGTAAAGCTGCTTGGTCTCGGGGTCGTACTGGCCGAGGATGAGCCCGCTCCGGAACTGCAGGAGCAGGCCTGGCAGGTCGGTGCCCCGCTCGAGGAGCCCCAGCACGGTCAGCAGCTTCGCGCTGGTCGCCAGGCGCTCCGGGATCGGCGCGCGGGTCAACTGCTCCACCACCCGCGCCTGGAGCTGCTCGCGGGTGAGCAAGGTGCGCGGGATGGTGGCGCGCGGCGCCAGGCCGCGGATCTCGGCCGTGCGCGCCAGCACCGCTTCCCACGTGCGGGCCTCATCCGAGACAGGGGGCTGGCCGGCCAGGACGACCGAGCGCGGGCCGGTGGCCAGCAGGAGCCCCAGCCCGACGAGGAACCAGACCGCTCGGCAGCGCCCCATCGCGCTCTCGCCCTCCCGCGGCACCGGAGTGGCCCGGTGGTATTTATCCTGGTTAACGCACTGGCGGCCAAAGCGTTACATGCCTGCGGCCCCGGCGGGCTGATCCATCAAGATGGGGCGCTGCGGCGGCCAAAGCGTTGCCAGGTCTCCCGGCCCGGAGAGGGGGATCTTTCCGTGCGCCCCCCGTGTCCTTCCCGGCGCGCGAGGCCGCCCCAGTGCACCTGTGGCGGGGTCCGCAGCGCAGCAGGGCCCGGCGGAGCTGCGGCGGCTGCACCCCTCTCGACCGCTTCAGGCGTGCTGCTGCGCTGCGCCGGGCGCCACGCCCTCCGGCGGTGGGGACGCTGGCGCGCCCCGCGGCGCCGCGGTCACCTCGGCGTACCAGGCAGGGTGATGCTCCCGCACGTGCTGCTCGGCAACCCAGGTCGTGACCATGGCGCGCAGCAGCGGCCAGCGGCTCGGCGCCAGCATGTAGCGGAGGTGGTCGAGCAGCTTTAGGGTCAGGAGCACCATCGTTGCCACGTGGATGACGCTGGCGGCGTGAACCACTGCGCCCGGCAGCGGGTAGAGGTAGCGCATCGCCTTCAGCGCGCCGGTGAGCAAGATGGCCGCTAGCAAGAGCGTCCAGAGCGGGAAGTCGACGGTCTTCTCGTAGTAGGTGAACTGGCCGACCGGCGGGGCCGCGCGCCCGCGGCGGAGCCCGAGAGCCCAGACCACCGCGTTGCCCAGCGGCGTGGGCAGCTCTGCTACCAGGCCGCGCAGGTGGCGGATCCAGCCGCCGCGCGGGGGCAGCAGGCGGTAGTCCGCGGTGAGCAGGCGAGCGGTCACGAACGTCGTCGCCACCAGGACCATGATCGAGGCCCCGATGTAGTGGAGGCGGTAGATCACCCAGAGCGGCGCGGGCGGAGGCTTATCCAGGACGCCGGTCAGGTACTGGATGCCGCCGGTGCCCAGGGCGATAAGGAAGCCCACGGCGTTGGTCCAGTGCAGCAGGACGGTGCTCGGGGCGAAGCGGCGGAGCTGGCCGGGCCGCTGCTCCACTCGCCTACCAGGGGTGAGAAGGGCCTGGACGGTGCCCAACACGAGCCCTAGCCCGACGAGGAAGGGGAGGGAGAGGGCGAAGACGACGTTATCGCGCAGCAGCGGGGACCAGGGCTGCGCCGGCGCCGTGGCCAGCTGGAACACCTGGAGCCCGCCCACCGCGGTGACGACGAGGCCTATCCCGAGGAGCAGCCAGGCGAGCGTCCGCCGATTCATGGTCCCCTCCGCTTACACCGGGGGCGGCGCCGGACTGCCCGGGCGCGTCTGGAAGCGACGCAGCTGCTCCCAGGTCGCCGGGTCGGCGGGCCGCACGTCGAGGCACAGGCGATCGCTCTGGACGAGCCCCTGGCGGATCCGGATGTTAACCGGGCAGCGCTCGACGCAGGCCGGCCCCGCTGGCCGCCAGTAGCAGAGATCACACTTGGTGTAAGTGTCCTTGGCCGGGTCGTAGTAGATGCGGGTGACCTGGCCGAGCCGCTGGCCGTTGGTCGCCTGGTCCTCCGGCGTCATGGGGAACGGGCACGCGTTGGCGCAGCGGCCACAGGTAACGCAAGCCTTCTCATCGATGTAGCGTGCCCCCGTGCGCGGCTCCACGTGGATCGCATCGACCGGGCAGACGTAGAGGCACTCGGCCGTCGGGCACTGGAGGCAGGGCTCCTGCATGAACGAGCCGCGGCCGGGGTAGGCGCGCTGGATCTCCGGATCCACCTGCACGGTGGGATCGTTGAAGATCCGGATGCGCGGCATGTCGGAGAGGCCCTGCTCGCGGTGGACCTGCGAGCAGATCACCTCGCAGGTCAGACAGCCGATGCACAGCGAGGGATCGGGGAAGATGACCCCCTGGGAGAGCGGCTGCGGCGCCGGGCCGGCCCAGCGGGCGAGATCGACGAACCCCAGGGCCTCCGCGGCCACGGCGGCGCCGATGGCGGCAAAGACGCCCTTCATGAACTCGCGGCGCGGGAGGTCCGGCGCCGCGGGGGCCCCGTCAGGCGACGCCTGAGGTGGGGCTGGGGAGTCGGGGGCCTCGGCCATGGCGATCACTCCCCTCTAGGCGGTGCGCGCCGCGGCCGGCGCACAGGCTGCTTGCCGCTCCTGGCTGAAACGGGTTACTCAACCGAACCTGCTAGCGGCACCCCCAGGGTATCTTGCCGCGCCTCAGCGGACGGCATCTTGCGTTCTGAGCCGACTTGTGCTATAGCAGAAACACCTTTATCCCGCAAGGGCGGCAAGCAGGTTCCGGTGGCCCAAACGAGAAGATGCGGTAGCTTCCAGCGCCTTTAAGGGATACCAGCGCTTCTGCAGTAGGAGCGGCTGGTGATCCGGCCTTCCCGGGCACCCCATCCGCCCCCTCTGGGCGGATGATACCAGCGCTTCTGCAGTAGGAGCGGCTGGTGATCCCACCCTCTCTGCAACCGGTTCGGTGAAGCGTGCGTCGCTGTGAGGAGGCAGGTGACGCCCAGTTCTCGGGAGGGTAGGATGGCTGCCACCGACGAAGAGCCACGCGTTGGCCAAGCGGTGCCTGAATCCGAGGAGGAAGAGCCGGAGCGACTCAACCCCGTTATCACGCGACGCGACTTCTTGATCGGCGCCGGCGCGGGCGCCGCGGTGACGGCGGCCGTGGCCGGCGGGATCACCCTCACGCGCCCCGCAGCCCCCAGCCCGCCAGCGGCGCCGCAGGCGGTCGAGCCGCCGCCCGGCGCCCCCCCTGCCCGGCCGGCGGACGTCCCCATCAGCACGCTCCCGCCTACCATGCGCCGCGTCACGCTGAACATCAATGGGGTCGACTACGATGTCGTCACCGACGTGCGCTGGAGCCTGTGGGAGGTGATGACCTACAAGCTGGGCATGGCGGGGGCGAACCTCGGCTGCGACCGCTCGGAGTGCGGCGCCTGCGCGGTGGTGATCGATGGCCGGGCGGTGAACAGCTGCAGCATCCTGGCCGCCCGGCTCGGGCGGGGAGAGAAGATCATCACCGTCGACGGGCTATCCAAGGGCACGCGCGTGGAGGACCTGCACCCCATCCAGCGCGCGTTCTACGAGGAGAGTGGGCACCAGTGTGGAATCTGCACGCGCGGGTTCATCATGTCCGCCTACGCGCTGCTGCTGAAGACCCCTAACCCGACGGAGGAGCAGGTGCGCGAGGCGCTTTCGGGCAACATCTGCCGCTGTGGCGCGTACCCGGAGATCTATGCCGCGGTGTTCCGGGCCGCGGCGGAGATGCGCCGCGCGTGAGTGCTGCCGGGCGGGCGCGCTGGGGCCCGCCCGGGAGGAGGACACACGATGGCAGTGAGCGAGCGAGTTGATGTCCTGCGCGCCGTGCAGCAGCCTAGCTACGCCGCGCGCTTGACTGACGAGCAGTGGGCGGAACTCGCGCGCGACCCGCTCTGGGGGGAGCTCGTGGGCGAGATGCCCGAGATCGTGGCGCCGCTCCTCCGCCGCTACGGGAGCCGTATCCCGGGCTACGCGCGCGTGCAGCTCCAGGCCAACCGCAACGATCCGGAGGCGCCGGATGTGGGGGCGCAGGGGGCAGTCGGGGGTGGCGCAGTCTTCCAGCCCGACGGCCAGTTCGCGGTCATCGGCAAGAGCCGCCCGCGCATCCAGGGCATCGGCGTCGTGACGGGGCAGGGGCGCTACGTCCAGAACCTGACCGTGCCCGGCATGCTGTTCATGAAGACGCTGCGCAGCCCGCACCCGCACGCGCGCATCCTGCGGGTAGACACCAGCCGCGCGGAGAAGCTGCCGGGCGTGGTCGCCATCTTGCACCGGGGGAACCTGCCCGAAGAGTACCGCGATGTCCGCATCGGCAGCGGGCCGCCCTGGCGGTACATCTTCAACGAGGAGGTCTTCGAGCAGGGCGCACCGGTGGCCGCGGTCGCGGCGGAGTCGGATCACATCGCCGATGAGGCGCTCCGCCTGATCGAGGTGGACTACGAGGTCCTGCCCCACGTGCTCGACTTCATGGAGGGCATGCGGCCCACCACACCGAAGCAGTGGGACAACCGCTACGACGGCACGATCCTGGCTATCGCCGACCCGCAGGTGCGCGGCAACCCGGACCTGATCGCCACCGCCGACGTGGTCGTCGAGAGCGTGACGACGCGCTCGACGGAGCAGCACGTGCCGCTCGAGCTGAGCACCTGCATCTGCTGGTGGGAGGGCGACCGCCTGGTCA